>Ga0247844_1008472_pt1 | contig 11134 bp, 8 predicted proteins | sample LaCtaG_FD_192421 | JGI IMG/M metagenome (GOLD analysis project Ga0247844, IMG submission 192421) | Freshwater microbial communities from meromictic Lake La Cruz, Castile-La Mancha, Spain - LaCruzMarch201714.5m_1 | ecosystem: Environmental > Aquatic > Freshwater > Lake | place: Spain: Castile-La...
TCCCTCCGGGGTTCCCTACGCGAAAATCAGCGATTCCTCCCCCTGAAAATGGCCCCCGGTTGGTAATTGTCGCCAGGGGTCAGTTTTAATTGTCGCCGCGAACCATTTATAATTGTCGCTGGACAGTTGAGGGCAAGAATATTTCTGGATAAACATGCAGCATGATATCAATATCTTTCTGCATCTCTATCCGCCATGCAAACATCGACGAAACAGGCACTCCGCATCTTCAAAGAACGCAATGGAACACTGCGGTGGAGGTGGCTCTCCCGCGCACGTCGCGAATCCCTCGTCTCGATCATCCGCCGATCAAGGTTTTCCGCTTTTCTCCTGAATCGCTGAACGCCGGGATCGAAACCCATATTCTCGATGGGGTTGCCCTGCGGGTTTACTGCCGTGAAAAGACACTTGCAGATATTTTCAAGTATCGGAACAAAGTTGGCATCGACATTGCACTTGAGGCCCTTCGTGCTTACCGATCCCAGCCGAAACGAGATTTTCAAACCGTGATGCGATATGCCCGCATCTGTCGGGTTGAAAACGTGATCCACCCGTATCTGGAGGCAATGCTGTGAAACCGCTCAAGAATGTTGCGGCATCCATTCATCAGCGATTGCTGAACCTGTCACGCCAATCGGGGCCATTCGGCATGCACTGAAGTCGGACCTGCTCCCATCTGGAACGCTGGTCGTTTGTGCTGAGAATGACGGTTTGATGATGCGTCACATTCCTTGAAATCGGTTCGGCTGTTGCAAATTGCGGGAATCTTTCAAGGCCCCTCTGGGACTTCAAACACAAGAGGGAAGACCCCCAACTTCTCGATAAACGTAACCGCAGTCTGAAGCGCCGCTTCGGCATTTTGGAACGGAATTGAAGGAAGATTTGCGTCTGTCTCATAGGCCTGCTGTGTCACCTCCCATGCTTCATGGAATGTTTCCAAGCCGAGGCAATCCACATACCGGCTTTTGCACGCCAGGATAAATTCCGCGGAGGCTTCCCGCCAAAAGTCTTCATTCTCTATGGAGCGAGCCTCCAGGATGCGCGCCAGGTCGTGAAGATCCTTAACGCGTGGAGCGCGGGTTCCCCTCTGCATCTTTTTGCAATATGCGGGAAGTGATGTCAGAAACGCTCTCAGTTTTTCCCCGGCGATTCTCTGGAGAGTGTAGGCCCTCATCGTGAACCCATCGAGTTCAATGAAGGTGACAGCATTTGCCCCCAATAACTCGGGAGCCGCAATTTCAATTTCCGCATTCGGAAAATTCGGGATACTGGGATGCAATTCATCACGGACCTTGATCTCCGCAACCAGCCCATCCCATCCTCGTTCATGGGGTTCGCGAAGGGGGCTTTTCTTCACCTTGACGCCTTGCAGCTTGAATCGGACCGGTTCCTGGCTCTCGAAATAGTTCCTCACCGCTGGCTCGATGTGCTTCTCAAGCCAACTTTTTCGGCCATCCAGTTCGGGATGCTTGTCAACGAACTCCGCCAAGAAGTTGGAGTCGATATCCAGCGACTGCCGTTCGGTCCCCAGGTGGATATTCAGAATCCTGGCACCTTTGAAGATCAGTGCATTTTTTAGCGATTCATGGGCAACCATCGCCTTGAACACTTCCCCAACGAGCTGATTTCTCCATCTATCGGATTGGACCTTATTCATATCACGGCACACAAACCTTCCAGTTTGCATTCACGTTGGGGTAGGTGAATCCGGGCAACAAAGCCACGTCACCGTCTTGTGATGTTTTCATCTGCGCCTTCGTCCCATCAAGCCTGTCCCGAAGTTTCTTGGAATCAATCTTGATCTGGAGGACATCCGTCATCGCACCGACACGCCGATCAACCTCCAGACGGTTGATTTTCAGCAGATAGTTGGCCAGACGATCCTGGTTCCAGAGCGTCGCCCCCCTCTCCCAAACCTCAAACACCACACTCTCTCCTCCGCAATGCAGCGGATACCCGAGCGCGTCCAAAAGCGCCTGCTCCACAGTGGTCATACGCAGCATCGTTCTCGGCCCGACGATTCTCGTCTGAATTCCCGGGGTAAGAGCGATATTCCGCTTGGTCACATAACAGGGAGCCCCCTCAAAGTGAAATGCCTCCCGCCCCAACGGATTGCGGTTCGGCGGGACCTCGTCGATTTTCTCCGGAGCTTTTGCAATCGATCTCAAGATCGGCAGCGGTGATCTGTCAATGTAGGCCACATGAAAAAACGGAGCAACCTGTGTCGTCAGCCCAAGATGCCCCAACACCCCAAAATAGCAGAGGACCCCTTGTGGTTTATAGCCCTGAAGCACCTCAAGCGGATCAATGGCATCCTCCTCTCTGGCCTCCATATCCAGAAGGAAAAGCTCTGGTGGCGAATCGGAATATCTCGGCGAATCAACCGCAATCGCACGGAGCCATCCGATCTCCTGAAGTTGATGGATAACCTCCGTTGCCGTAAAAAACGTGCTCATCACCAGATCGGTCTTGTTTGCCTTGATGACCGATACGATCATTTTCTCCAAGTTGTGACGCGTCCAGCACCGCACTGTAGGAAACTCCATTGAAGCATCCACAACCTTCTCGCGAAATGCACGCAGGAAGTGCTCCCATCGTCCTAGCGGAATATTTTTACTCGGATTCATTTAACATGATGCACGATACACATCGTCTCATCCCGAAGGGATGAGACGATGTGTATCGTGATACTACTCATCTGTCAAGAAAAAATGTATAATGATTCGGAAGGCATACTGCAACTGCCGTTCCGGCAGTTGCAGTATGCCTTCCGGTCACAGTGTTTGACAAGCAGAAAGAGAGCCCCCGCTGCGGTTCGTTCAGAGTGTTCCCAGCCCGAAAGCGACACCGATCAGACTTTGGCTCGCCCGCACGGGCTACGAGTGGATGCAGGAAATGTCCAACCCAGCTCTCGCGATCAAACGCACCTGATCTACGGCAGAAGCATGGCCGCAGTGAGAAGTGGATTCAGCACCGCATGACCGGGCAGGAAACCCGCAACAAACTCACCGACTACTGGGCCGGGCACGAAGTCAAGAAGGGCGAGGAATTTGCGATCCTGACAAATATCATCCATCAAGAATGGAGTGGCCTCAACGTGAAGTCCCACAAAGAATTGAAGGGAATCAAAAACCAAAACCTGCGCGACCACATGAGCGAGGCCAATCTCATCTTTACCGCCCTTGCCGAACTTTCCACCCACCAGATTGCCGAGACGGTAGAGGCCACCGGATTGGCCGAAAACCAGACCGCTGCGAAGACCGGTGGAAAGATCGCAAAAAGGGCTCGCCTTGAACTCGAGGCCAAAACGGGAAAACGTGTCGTCACCGGAGAAAATTATCTTCCGCCCAGCAGCGTAAAACAAGTTAGAGACGTGTGAGCGTTGCCTTGGGTATGTCTGGGACTACATCAAAAAGAACAACCTTCAGGATCCCAAGAAGCGGACGATGATCCCCGGGCTTGATCAGGCCGGAGATCGGTGAACTCCCGCTTTTTGAGTAGGCTCCCATGCTTTTTTCTTCCTGGGTCGTCAGGCCGCCAAATTGCCCGGGGGTTGGACCTCGGTATCCCCGAGGTGCAGAGGCCTGTGGCCTGCTTGGAGGACTTGGGTTACATCCGACGTCTCCCCACTGGCGCCTACGAGCTGTCCGGGCGCTTGTTCGGTGTGGCGAGCCGCCATTCACCCCTTGCCCGTCTGCGCCGTGCCGCCGAGCCTGCGCTTGCGGCATTCGCCGAGGAGACAGGCCACTCCGTGCACCTGAGCGTGCCCGACGGCAACGCGGCCCTGATGATCCTCGATGTCCCCGGGAGCGGGTTGGTTCGGCTGAGCCTGAGGCCGGGCGCCCGCTTCGCGCCGGCAGACACGCTTTCGGGAGCCATGCTGGCAGCCGTTGGGGCGATTTTTCACAAAGGGCGACCCTCTTGGCCAGACGGATTGTTGAAAGCCGCCCGGGCGCGCGAACCATTTTCCTGGCCCAGCAGACAGGCAACTGGAGTCATCGACTGCGGGATCGTTTTAGCCGACCCCTCGGGTGTCGTCGTTGGCGTGATCACAAGTTCCGTTGTCACGCCAGCCGGGGGCCGTTTCAGCAAGGCGCCTGTTCTCGCCGCGCTGGCAAAAACCGCTGCCCGCGTGGCTGCGCTTTCCTAAGGATCCCGCGTTGTCGCCGGAGATTCAGGTGATCGCCCCCATCGCGGTGCCTTCGCGTTCGTCCGCAGCAAACTTCGTCCAAGGCGGATCAAATGCTGCAGGGCCTGATCATCTTCAGAACATCGGTCCACAGTGCGGTGTGAAGTCGCTGATAGTCTTCGATTTTGTTCGGATCGAGCCCGATGACCGGGCCGTAACGTTGATTCTCCCAGCCGGTACAATTCGCCCAACAGAAGCTTCTGAATTTGCCTCTGGGGCAGGAATTTTCCTGCGAAATTTACATGGATATTTCCATAGAAGTATGTTTGACAAAAGACGGGAGTTGTGGGAACTTGAGGGTGAGATGATAATCTCCCCAGAGTCAGCAATCGAACCGTTTGCCTCGCAAAACCATCGCAGGGCGGCATTTACGTTGACGGAGGTTGTTCTGGCATTGGGAGTTATGAGCGTTGCCTTTTTGCCATTGATGGGGCTGCTGCCGGTCGGGATGGATACATTCCGGAGTAGCGTGGACCGCAGCGCAGCGGCGAGAGTTATTGAGCGTTTGGCCAACGAGGCGCGCCAATCGGATTTTGACACGGTTTCGTCATCGACGGGAGACCTATATTTTGACGAGCAGGGGAGCCGGACCGACGACCGGCAATCGGCGGTATTTGAGGCAAAGGTGACTGTGCTGGACGAGGATTTCCATTTGAAGCGGTTGGTGATTCAGGTTGCCCGGAATCCGGGGGGCACGCTGGATTTGACTCAAGGCGCTGCAAATGGTGCATGGAGCGGAAGCGGAGCCCGTGCAGTGACGACGGGCAGTGTGCTCCTGGCCAGATTATCGTCAGAATGAAGAGGCGGGGGTATTCTCTGGTTGAAGTTCTTGTTGCCTGCGCGGTCCTCATGATTCTCATGGTGGTGCTAGCGGGCATGGTGGGTCTGACCTCGCGATCTTGGTCGGGTACGAGAGGGAAAATCTCGCAGTTCCAGCAGGCAAGAGCGTCCTTTGATGCTCTGACAAGCCGTCTGTCCGAAGCCACATTGAATCCGGTTTTGGACTACGTGGATGCTGGAGGGGATTTCCGTGAGGCCGGAGATCGGGACTTCAAACCGGAGCGCTATGTGCGGCGTTCAGATCTGCGCTTTTTGAGCGGCCCTGGTTTGACAGGCAGGACCGGGTCCACGACGCACGCGGTCTTTTTTCAATCCCCTCAGGGGATCTCCGATGTGCTGGGCGGGCTGGACCGGATGCTGAATACCTGCGGGTTTTTTATTGAGCTGGGAGACGATGCTGCGTGGCTGCCGTCGATTCTGCCGGCCTCGCAGGCAAAAACCAGATTTCGCCTACTTCAGCTGGTGGAGCCCACAGAAAAACTGAGCGTGTACTCCGGAGGAGGAACTTCGTGGTTTCAGGACTCTCTTGGCACGGGGAGCGGGGTCTCAACGGTTGCTGAAAATGTTGTGGCCCTCGTGCTTCTGCCGAAGCTTTCCGAGTCCGATCAGGCGGCTGGAGGTTTTGATGATGCGTCCCTCGCCCCGAATTATCTTTACGATTCGACCGTAGCGCGGGCCGAGAGTGCGCTGAATAGTTCGAACCAACTTCCTCCGGTGGTTTTCGTCCTGATGGTGGCCATTGATGAAGCCAGTGCTGCGAGAATGACACCGGTCCAGCAGAGCGAGCTGAAGACGCTGTTGGATGGATTGTTCCTCGCTGCAGGCTCGGCTTCCGATCGCAGTCGTCCCGGTCTTGCAAAAGATCTTGCCACGCTTGGAGAATTTCTTGCTTCCCGCGGGATTGCCTATCAGGTTTTTCAGTCCAACATTGCACTGAAGAGTGCCAAATGGAGCAGTGCCCAGTCGCTGTGAGAAGGAACGCTGACACGTGTCGGGCCGGGCGCCGGGGAGCTGCCCTGGTGGTCGTGCTGGCTTTTTTAGTCCTGATCACCGTGTTGACGGTCGCCTTTTTTGTGAGCACGAGCGGAGAGGCCGGCGCGTCGAAAACCGAAGCCGAATCTCTGACTGTCCGGCAGCTTTCCGACTCGACGATCCACTATGTGCTGAGCCGGATTCGCTCCGCAACTTCGGGGGGAACAACGACGGCGTGGGCCTCCCAGCCGGGAGCTATTCGCACCTTTGGAAGCGACGGGCAGCCGCGATCGGCATTCAAACTTTATAGTGCGCTCCGGATGGAGGAGGCGGTTGGCGCCGGGGGCTGGGATGCGGCGGGAGATCAACCGCCCGCAGACTGGAGGGATGCCCGGGCGCACTGGACAGACCTCAATGCCCCGGTGGAGGGAGCGCATGGCACGATTTTTCCCATCATCGATCCAAGGGCCGCCGGAAAGCCGCCTGGAAAGAGTGATCCCATGGTGGACGGCTTTGCTTTTGATGCCAGCGCGATGCCCGGCGCGGTTTTCCCCGGCAGTTCGGAGGATGCGGCCGCACGCGCTCCCATGCCGGTTCGCTGGATTTATGTTTTGAAGGATGGACGCTTCGCCACGCCGAGAGGAGGAACGGGGCCGGTGGCGGACTTTTCCGCCTCGGATCCCCGCCCCTCGGCAGACAATCCGATTGTTGGGCGGGTCGCGTTCTGGACCGACGATGAGACAAGCAAACTGAATCTGAACACTGCCTGTGGGGGCAACTACTGGGATGTTCCGATGCTGGGGTCGGTTCAGGATTTGTATTTTGCCCGCCACCAGCCATCAAAAAACGAATTCAACCGGTACCCGGGACATCCGGCGACGACCAGTCTGGTGCCTGTTCTTTGGAGCTTGGGGGACTCGCCATTGGGCTCCCCGTATGACTCTTTGATGCCTGTGCTTTCGGGCGTGCCAGCCAGCGGAAACGTGTCCCTTTTTCCCGGAGCCGCCTCCGGCCCGTTCTGGATGATACCCTCGGTTTCCATTCAACCCGCCTTTTCGACCCGTGTGGAAAAGTTTCTGGACGGGATTTTCCAACTGAGTCCGCGAAACAGCTGGCGGGATCCCCAGGGGAATCTTGCCGGTTCGGCCATGGGACTCAAACCCACTGTTCAGGACACCGTGACCGGAAAATCCCTCAACCCTCTCTCATCCGTGGACGATGACCGCCTCTATGCCACCGTGGACGAAGCGTTTTTTCTGGATCCGGGAACAAATCCGCCTCCCCGCACCGCGTGGAGCGGGAATCTGACAGAAGATCAACTGGAACGAATCCGATTTTTCCTCACCACGCACAGCCGCGCCCCGGAGACAAATCTCTTCAATCAGCCAAAGATTACCATTTGGCCGCTTGATGACGAGACCCGGAGCAATCCCGTGAACCAGTTTTCCAATGCTGCGGACTCGCGCTCGGCGGCGGACCGCCTGATTGCATTCTGCTCAACCTTGAATGGGTTTCCCTATTATTTCACCCGGAATGATCCCTCAAGCGCAACCGCCGATTGGACAGCCAGGAACGGGCGGGTTTACGATTATCTGGTCCGTCTGATGGAGGAGCCCATTCCCGGGTTTGGGGCTTCATTTTCCTCACGGTTCGGCAACGAAGGATGTGAGCGCCTGGCGACTCTCACCTACGACTACATTCGTTCCGCAGTGAACCTCGCTGATACGACAAGCACGCCGGCTGCCACGGTGGGATTGGGGAGAGATTCCTTTAAACACTACTTCACCAAACCCCCGCTCGAGCGCACGGTCAACGTGCGCTATGACCCCCAGCCGGGCACCGGTCAGGTGGTGCCGATTCAGATCGGCGATACCAAGGGGATTGGCAGGTTTCCGGTGATTCAGCAGGCAACACTTCATTTCATTGCCCAGGCTGCGAACCAACCTCCTGTCCAGTTGGACCCGGATGGCAGGCCAACCACTGTTATCAATCCCATGCATCCGTGGACAGACGGACCTCCTGCGAGTGCAACCCTCAACACCTCGAATGGAACGACCTCGATCTCCTACTCCGGGGGCTCTGCCTACCCGACGATTTCCGGTCAGACCCATGCAGGTCTGCCGTTTCTCACGGATGCAAGCGATTCCAATGGAATCCTCCAAGTCCCGAATCCCCGTTATCAAGTGGGGCCGCTCCCCTCGGCCACGGCAAATGCCACCGGCACGTTCCCCCCCCATAAAACTCAAGTCCAGGCGGCATTTTACGTGACCCTTGTGAATGTTTCCGCAGGTTATGTTCTCCTCAACTCCGACCTGAAAATCCGGGTTCGGGGATTGGGAGGTTTTCGTGCCGACGGACAGGCATTGTTCAGCGCATCATTAGATTCTGCCGTCGAGGTTTTTAAGTCCGCGAATCCCGCCTATTTCCTGGTTGGCCAGAACACCATCAACGGACGGTCAACGATGGGAGTCAACGAACTGAAAGCCAATTTCATCGGCCTTCCGGTGATTGTCGGCCAGGGGGGCTTCGGAGAGACATTCACATTTTCAGGGGGCCCTCTGGTTGTTGAGTTGTTGAGCGCAGATAACGAGGTCGTCCAGACGGTGAGTCTTGATTTTCCAAGTTCAACCTTTCCGACGCCCATTCTTCCTCCTCTGGCAAGCATCAGCGGGCTGTTTGGCGGCAACAGGAGAAATCTGTTGTTTTCAGATGCGGTCCTCAGCGCGAATGGAACCGTGTCCTTTCCTCCGGTCCAAACCAGGGACCTCACGCCGTCCAGCATGCTCACGTTCGATGCGGCCAGTGATTTGGCGAAGAATCCAAATTCCGGGGTCGGCAGCGTGCTCTATCGCAACAACTGCACCCGGATCGATCAGCCTCCCTCCGGCGCCCACACGAACCGCAGTAACTCCTATCCCCATTTGAATCTTTTTGTCGCGGAACGCGGAGACTCTTCCGGAGACTACAGGGCCAACCTCACGGCAGACACCATCCGCTCGGTGGAGGTGGCCTATGGGGATCCCCGAATCGTTGCCGTTCGCAAGGATGTGGACAGCACATTTTATCAACCTCATCGCTTTTATCATGACTCCCGGCTCCGTCCGGCTCACTCCCTTCGCATCGGAGGAGAATTTGCCAGGGGCCAATTGCCTCAATATTTGAGCGTATCCGCACCCCAATTCCAAAGCACATGGAACAGTTCCCGGCCACTTGTCTACGAGGGAGGCGTAAATGGGAATCCCACCATCCCGTCCGGCTCATGGAACCTTGCAACATCGCAGGAAATTGCCCGTTTTCCGGTATTTCAGAACAATGCCATCGCCTCGGGATGGCCGTTCACGACGAGCAGCGCGGAGTTCGAGGACGGGAAATTTGTTTGGACCGGAGTGCCAAAATTTTCCGAGGTGTGGGCTGATGGCGGGGATTTTGGAACAAGCCTTCCCCGGCATCCTGATGCGCCACACATCGGGAAGGCCGAGGAGGGGACGATGAAAATTGAGCCAAGCCACCCGTTTCCCTATTTCCACATTCAAAGCGAGGTGGCCACTTCCAACTACACGGGGGAAACGCTTTTTTCTCCGAACCGTCAGGTTCCCTCCCCGGTTGTTTTTGGATCGCTGCCGATTGGAAGCACTCCGGAAGAGGCCTGGCGAACATGGCTGTTTTGTCCGAACCCCGCTTCTCCGGGTCATGTTTCCATCGGGAAAAATCCGCCGGATTATGCGTTTCTGGATTTTTTTCACATGCCGGTGGTGGAGCCCTATGCCATCAGTGATCCATTTTCGACCGCCGGCAAAGTGAATATGAATCACCGGATCGCGCCGTTTGGTTACCTCACACGCACGACAGCTTTGAGAGGGCTTTTGCAGTCGGAAATGGTCACTGCTGTTCCTGATTCCCAACTCCCAAACAAGAATTTGGGACCTGCAAAAAACCGGCTTCATGAGGTGCCGTCCCTCAGTGGAACCAGTTGGTTTAACAGCGCGGATGTGGGCTATTCCACGTTCCGCTATCCGATTCATGCCGCCGAGACCCTCAAGCAGTGGGACAAGGTCCTCGGCAGCGGCGGGATCTTCCGCTCTGCATCGGAGGTTTGTTCTCTTTGGCTTTATCCAGCAAGGCGTCCGGGCGCAGCGGATGCGTCCCGCACTGCGGAGGTGAACTGGACATCCGACAACAGCCTCATCCGCTCCTGGTGGTATGATGATCCCGGAGGGGCAGCAAAATCCCTCACCGGCGACAATCTCCGCGAGCGGCCCTACTCCACGCTCTACCCGCGCCTCACCACCAAATCGAATACCTACACGATCCACCATCGGGTGCAGACCCTGCAAAAAGTGACCGGGAGCTCGTCTGCAGTCTGGGATGAATCGCGGGACCGGGTCGTTGCAGAATATCGCGGCGAGGCGCTCATTGAACGGTACGTCGACCCGGAGGACCCGGAAATTCCGGATTTTGCCGCCCCGGAAAACGCAGGTCTGGCTCTGGATGGATTTTACCGTTTCCGTATCCTGCAATCCAAACGCTTTGCACCATGAAAATGCGGGAGATACGCGCTTTTTCCCTCGTTGAGCTGCTTGTTGTGGTGGCAATGATGGGCCTCCTGTTGGTCCTGCTGGCTCCCGCCCTTCAGTCGATCGGCGGGGGCACCCAATTGACGGCGGCCGGCGACCTCTTGACCTCGCAACTCCGTCTGGCCCGCCAACTCGCTGTCTCACGGAATCGCGGCACGCAATTGTGGCTGATTTCCCACCGGGATGAAAACGGCGGCCTTCAAATTCGCAGTCTGGCCGTTTTCATTGACGGCGAAAACGCAGATCAGGCACCTACAGCACTCGGACGACCACAGAATCTCCCCATTCCCGTGGTGCTGGAGGAGGACGCGGTCCTTTCTCCTCTCCTCCAGGATTTGGAGAACCTCACGGGCGCCGAGCTAGGCGTCCGATTGCCTGGCGTGGGCCTAGACTACTCAGCCCGCATGATCCGGTTCCGGCCAGATGGACGGGCTGAGGTGCCCGGTGACAATTCACGGAACTTTCTTACCCTTTGCCCTGAGCATGTCACAATCGCCTCGGGCCAACTCCCCGCCAACTACTCGATGACTCAGATCGTTAGGCAAAGTGGTCAGGTACG
>Ga0247844_1008480_pt1 | contig 11124 bp, 8 predicted proteins | sample LaCtaG_FD_192421 | JGI IMG/M metagenome (GOLD analysis project Ga0247844, IMG submission 192421) | Freshwater microbial communities from meromictic Lake La Cruz, Castile-La Mancha, Spain - LaCruzMarch201714.5m_1 | ecosystem: Environmental > Aquatic > Freshwater > Lake | place: Spain: Castile-La...
CGATCCTCGATCTGGCCGAACGGAAGCACGACGGGCGCTGCCATACTCTGATCGTCTCCGGCTGTCTGCCGCAGCGCTATCAGGAAGAGCTGGCGAAGGAACTTCCGGAAGTGGACATCTTCATCGGTACCGGTGACTATCCACGCATCGCCGAAATTCTAGCCGAAAAGAGTGGAACTGAAGGGCAGCTCCGCTATATCGGCGATCCCGATTTTATCTATGATGAGACCTTGCCGCGCCTTAACTCTTCACCTTCCTGGTTTTCATACTTAAAGATCGGCGAGGGGTGCTCAAACTGCTGCTCCTACTGCATCATCCCTAAACTGCGCGGCGCCTACCGTTCGCGACCGGTTGACGCGCTGGTGGCAGAAGCGGAGCGACTTGTTGCCCGCGGAGTAAAGGAGATTAACATCATCTCCCAGGATATCACCCGCTATGGCAGCGATCTGGCTGACGGCACGACACTGGAAACGCTGGTCAAGCGCTTGGCCGGGATTGATGGGCTCCTCTGGATACGACTGCTCTACGCCTATCCGGACGGCATCACCGACAGCCTGATCGCCCTGATTCGGGATGAGCCAAAGGTCTGTAAATATCTGGATATTCCGATCCAGCATATCTCTGATCCGGTTCTGAAAGCCATGAAACGGAGGAGTTCGGAACAGCAGATTCGTGATCTGATAGCCAAGCTGCGGAGCGAAATCCCCGGCATCGCCCTCCGAACCTCGCTGATTGTAGGATTCCCTGGCGAGACCCTTGAAGACTTTACTGCCTTGACCACCTTTGTTGAGCAGACCCGCTTTGACCGCCTTGGCGTGTTCTGTTACTCACGCGAAGAAGGGACTCCTGCAGCAGAAATGCCTGAGCAGGTATCGGAGAGGGTCAAACGGGAGCGCTACCGCAAACTGATGCGAGCACAGGCGCGTCTCTCGTTCCGACATAACCGCACATTGATCGGCACAACCGAGCAGGTTATTGTAGAGGGGGTGAGCGAGGAGACGGAGCTGCTGCTTAAGGGGCGTTCATCGCGGCAGGCTCCTGACATCGACGGTCAGGTCTATATCACCTCCGGCACCGCCAATATCGGTGACATCGTCACGCTCAAGATCACCGATTCATCAGATTATGATCTGATTGGCGAAATGGTGGAATAGTCCGCTCCCATGAAACTTAACGCCAAGCTGATCATCATCATGCTTTCGCTGCTGGTTCTGGCGATGCTGACCCTTTTTATCCTCAATCAGTCAGCCCAGACCGCACTGGTAAATGAAATTCAGGAAAGTTCTCAGGAGATATCGAAAGCTGTTCAGATGAGTATTGAGGATCTTACCTCAGAGACCGAGACCTCCCGCCTGACCGATTATCTAACCAAGGCTCGTGAGAAGGGTATCAACGAAATCAACATCTTTAACACGGAGGGGGAGATTATCGACTCCTCCGATCCGGAAAAGATCGGTAAGAAGCGGGAACTTAAAAAACTTGAAAAAGGAATTCACGCGCTAAAGAACCCGATTGGCGGCGGAGTGCTCTCCCAGAAACCATATGAAGTAGTCGTGCCGGTAATAGTCGGTGACGTACAACTTGGCTATGTCCAGATCAACATGCTACTGGATAATATTCGAGATATTCAACGCGCCAATTTTATCCGCCGCCTGTTTGCAACCGGCATGGTGTTTACCGTCGGTATCGGTCTGATCATCTTTCTCGCCCGGCGCTACACCACTCCAATCAAAAATCTGGTTGAGGACTTCAAGAGGGTTTCCGCCGGCGATCTCTCCGTCACCATTCCGGTGGAGAGCAACGACGAAATCGGAGAGATGGCGGTAGGCTTCAACGACATGGTAGAAAAGCTGCGGGAGCGTGAAACTCTGGAAAAACGCCTCTATGAGGCAGAACACCTCTCCCGTGTAGGGCAACTGGCTTCTGGCATCGCTCATGAGATACGTAACCCGCTCAACTATATCAGCCTGGCGATTGATCACCTTAAAACCGAGATGCTCCCTCTATGCGGTGACAGAAGCCCTGAGTTGGAGAGTTTGGCTGATAACATCAAGGAAGAGGTGCGCCGCGCAAATTATATGGTGGTGAACTTCATGAACTATGGCAGGCCGCTCAAACTCCGTCGGGCAGAGGTTGGTTATCGGGAGCTGCTTGCCAAGGTTCTGCCTGTGCTACAGGGTCGCTTGACGGAGCAGAACGTTGATGTTGTCCAACAGATACCGTCTGATCTACCGCCACTCTGGATTGATGGCGAGCTATTCCGCAACTGCATCCTTAACTTTGTCACTAACTCTTCTCAGGCAATGCCGGACGGTGGTACGATAACCCTTGGAGCACGATTAGATAATGGACAGGTGAAACTGACCTTCAGCGATCAGGGGAGCGGCATTCCTTCCGAAGATATCAGCAAGATATTCCAGCCCTATTTCACCACCAAGGATGTCGGTATCGGTCTGGGATTAGCCATAACCGAACGGATAATCAAGGAGCATGGCGGTGAGATAGCCGTTGAAAGCAAGGCAGGTGTAGGAACGACTATTACCGTTACCATGCCGATGCAGCCAACAGAAACCTGAAGAGCAAATCCCCCTCAATCCCCCTTTAAAAAGGGGTAGGTTTTTAGTTCCCCCCTTCAGAAAGGGGGGTAAGGGGGGATTTGCTTTAGAAACTGAGGAACTATGAAACATAACGGCAGCATACTGATCGTTGATGATGAAAAGGGACAGCGGGACATCCTCACCCTGATCCTGAAAAAAGAGAACTATGACATCGTTGATGTTCCCGGCGTACGGGAAGCGCTTGCAGAGCTGGAAAATCGAGAATTTGACCTGATCATTACCGATCTCAAGATGCAGGGACAGAGCGGCCTGGATCTGTTGGAAAAGGTTCTCGCCGATGATCCGCAGCAGTGCATCATCATGATGACGGCTCACGGCTCGGTTGATTCTGCGGTTGAGGCTATGCGCAAAGGGGCTTTTGACTATCTGGAAAAACCGCTGGAGCGGGATGATCTGGTTCTTACCCTGCTGCGTGCTTTCGAGCGGATAAATCTGGTCCGAGAAAACCGGGTGCTGCAGAAACGGATTGAATCGATTGCCACTATACCCAGCATGCAGGGTGAACATCCCAAGATGAAGGAAGTTTTCCGGATCATCGCCAAAATCGCCCCCTCGAATTCAACTGTCCTGATTGTGGGTGAATCGGGAACCGGCAAAGAGCTTATCGCCCGGGCGATACACGACGGGAGTCCTCGCCACGATAAACCTTTTATCGCAATAAACTGTGCTGCCATTCCTGACACCTTGATCGAGAGCGAGCTTTTCGGGCATGAAAAGGGGAGTTTTACCGGCGCGAATGCCCGTGAGATCGGAATTTTCGAAGCGGCGAACGGCGGTACGGTCTTTCTGGATGAAATCGGCGAGATGAACGTCGCCATGCAGGCCAAACTGCTTCGTGCCATCCAGGAAAAGGAGGTCAGGCGGGTCGGTGGCAAGAGCAATATAGCACTTGATGTTCGTCTGGTTTCTGCGACCAACAAGGAACTCGAACAGGAGATCAAGAAAGGGACTTTCCGCGAGGATCTGTTTTATAGGCTGAACGTAATCAGAGTCAATCTCCCCCCCCTCCGCGAGCGTGGCAGTGACATCAAAAAACTGGCGGAATTCTTCCTGGAAAAATACAGCAAGGCCGCTGGAATTGCGATAGACGGCATCTCGAAGCAGACGTTAAAGCTGCTTATGAACTACAGTTGGCCCGGTAATGTCCGGCAACTCGAGTCAGTTATCGAACGCTCTGTTCTTATGGCCGAAAGCAATTATATCGAACCGGACGACCTCCCTGGCGAAATATCCGCCTGCGGGTCACAGGCAGGCGGTATTGATATTGACCTGCCGGCCGACGGGATCAATTTTGAGTCTCTCGAAAAAGGGTTGATTGTCAAGGCGATGGAACGGGCAGAGTGGGTGATCGGCAAGGCAGCGCCGCTTCTCGGCATGAGCTATAAAACCCTGCAGTACCGTCTGGACAAGTTTGAGATCGGGAAACCAAAAAAAACGGGCTAAATAAACCGTTGAGATAAAACCTGGAGTGGCATCATGAATATCAGTGAAAAGGTTGTAAAAATTGCACAGGACGCCCGTATTGCCTCACTGGCAATGGCACGCTTGTCAACCACCACAAAAAACGACATGCTCCTGAAGATGGCTGATGCCCTTGAAGAAGCAACCTCGGAAATAATCTTGGAAAATAAGAAAGACCTTAAAGCGGGAGAGGAAAAAGGTCTTTCTTCGGCCATGCTGGACCGCTTGATGCTCGATGAAAAACGCATTAACGGAATCGCTGCCGCCCTGCGTGAGGTTGCCTCCCTGCCTGACCCGGTGGGCGAAGTTACGAAAATGTGGAAACGTCCAAACGACTTGATGGTCGGTAAGATGCGTATTCCGCTCGGCACAATCGGCATAATCTATGAGTCGCGCCCCAACGTGACCGCAGATGCCGCAGCCCTCTGCCTCAAGGCCGGCAATGCCGTGATACTGCGTGGCGGCTCCGAGGCGATTAACTCAAATCTTGCCATTGCTGCGGTTCTGCAGGGGATACTTAAAGAGATGGATATTCCACTGGCGGCACTCTCCCTGATCCCGTTCACCGAACGGGAGGGGGTTCTGGAGATGCTCAAACAGGAAGAGTTCATCGATCTGATCATTCCCCGAGGCGGCGAGAGCCTGATCCGCTTTGTCGTGGAAAACTCGCGTATTCCTGTCATCAAGCATTATAAGGGTGTCTGCCATGTCTTTGTCGATCAGTCGGCAGATTATGGCAAGGCCGAGCAGATCATCATCAACAGCAAAACGCAGCGTCCAGGCGTCTGCAACGCTCTGGAGACACTCCTGATTCACAAGAATGTAGCCGCCGAATTCATCCCGAGGATTGCCGCCACACTCTCAGCACTCGGGGTGGAATTACGCGGCGATAAAGCCTTTTGCGATCTGGCACCAGGCGCTAAAGCGGCGACAGAAGAAGACTGGCATGCCGAATATTTGGAACTGATTCTCGCCTGCCGGGTTGTTGATGACATTGATGCCGCTATTGACCACATCAACCGCTACTGCTCGCTGCACACCGAATCGATCATCACCAGCGACTACAGCCGCGCCCAGCGCTTCATTCGTGAGGTAAACTCCTCCTGTGTGATGGTCAACGCTTCAACCCGCTTTTCCGATGGCGGCCAGCTCGGTCTGGGTGCCGAAATAGGTATCTCCACCACCAAGCTGCACTCCTTTGGCCCGATGGGGCTGGAGGATCTGACTACTACCAAATTTATCGTATATGGGGACGGGCAAGTCAGAGAGTAAAAGCTGGATAATCTCAAATTGAGTGGCAAACAACCCTGCTTTCTGATATACCGTTGCTGCCAGAAATTGCATGAATAAGGAGTATTGCATGAAAAGACTCGTCATTAGCCTGCTGTTTGTAGCCGTAACGATGCTCGGCTGCGCACGGAATCACTTCAATGTCCCGACAGAAAATTTTGCCGAAAAAGTCAAGGTACTGGGGATTGCACCGATTTTAGTGGATGCTGACTCTGATATTAACCACACTCAGAAGGAACTTCTGTTGCCGGTTATCTCGGAGCTTAACAGAAAAAATGAGCCGCTGCTCGTCAGCAAGCTCCAGGGCACGGGCAACTTTCATGCGGTGGTGCTGCTTGCCGATGAACCGCGACAGCTTTTCAACGAGCTGTTGTCACGACGTGAAAAGCGGCATGACGCAAACGTTGAGTACAATAAATATTTCTGGAAAAACGATGCAATTGCCGCCTATATAAAGAAAAACCGCCTTGACGCAGTTATGGTTGTCACCGTGAGCGGCTTGACCAAAATGAGCAAGATATATGCCAGTAACCTGCTGACATCACTTGAAACCAACTATAATTTTTTGATAATGACCGCCCAGATAGTCGGCTCTGACGGTACTACGCTGTGGGAATACCCTAATTTCAGGGGATATATTTCGCCCTACTATCCTCTCGTCAACCTGCAGTATCCAGACTTCAGCGAATCTGAAGCGAATAAGTCCAGCACGACAGAGCTCCGCTTCAAGTCCATTGACGGAATCCGCCGCACTCTGGAGATGAGGAAAAAGGATTTGCTGTTCCGTCAAACTGAGGAACCGGAAGTCTACGGAAAATTATTTGACGAGATGACCTCGTTGATCAAGTATCCTGCCGATAATAAGGGAAAAGGGAATCAGCCGCCGCCGGCCGCTGAGCCATTGAAACCGGCAGCCACGGGTATGACCGCACCGCCGCCGGTACCGGCACCGGCACCAGCAACGGTTCCACCGGTCGAAACACCTGTGAAGGTTCCGTTGCCAAAAAGTGATTTAGAGACACCACTGCTACCGCCACCGTCGACAAACGAAATAGTTCCGGCAACTTCGAGTACTCTATAGTCTATGGCTCTTCAGTCCAATGACATAGCGCTTCCACGGGGCGTAAGCGATTTCCTCCCTGAGGCGGCTGCGAAGATCGGCACAATTGAAAACAGGCTGCTGCGTGTATTTGAATTATGGGGCTTCAGGCGCGTAATTACGCCGAAGCTTGAATATGAAGATGTGCTCTCCACCGGCATGGGGGAGGAGCTCAAGGGTAAAACATATCGTTTTGACGATCGCCAGTCCGGCAGACTGCTGGCTCTCCCCCCGGACATTACCCCGCAGATAGCGCGCATTGCCGCAACCCGGATGGCCGCGATGCCTCTCCCGCATCGTCTCAGCTACAGCGAGCGTGTCTTGCGCCAGACTGAGATTCAGACCGGACGGAGTCGTGAGCTGTTTCAGACCGGTGTAGAGTTGATCGGTCTCGATTCGCCCGAGGCGGATGCCGAAATGATCGTCATGACGGTTGAAGCGATGCAGGCGCTGGGATTGCGTGACTTCACAATCGATCTTGGCCAGGTGGAATTTTGCCAGGGCGTTTTCCAGGCATCCGGTCTTGATGGTGAACCTCTACAGAAATTGCGTGAAGCGGTGTCGCGAAAAGATAGCTCGGCGGTAGCTTCCATCCTCAAAGAGCATCCTGTTTCACCTGAATCAGCTCGCGAAATAAGCGCGCTGACCCGTCTGTTCGGCGGACGGGATGTATTGAAAACAGCGCAGGAAATTGTGACCAACCCCCGTTCGTCTGCTGCTCTCGATAATCTGCAGCAGGTACTGGCGATACTCGATATTCACGGTATCACCGATCTTCTTTCGATCGACCTGGGGGAAACACGGGGTCTTGATTATCACTCAGGGATCACCTTTGAAGGCTTTGTCTCCGGTTTTGGCGAGCCGGTCTGCAGTGGCGGCCGTTACGACAACCTTATCAGCGGATACGGCTTTGATGCGCCGGCAACCGGTTTCACCTTCAATCTGCTCAATCTCCTGCAGACGGTGGAGCGGCGACCGGATCTGCAACGGTGCGCTGCTACTGACTTTTTACTTTTCAATACATCTGACGACCGTCGCAATGTCCTGCAAATTGCCCGGCGACTCCGTTCGCTCGGCTATACCACAGCTCGCGACATCATTTTGCGCGACTATGCACAGTCACTTGCGTACGCACAGAAAATGAACATCCGCTGCATGCTTGTTATCGGAAACGACACAGATATATACCAGGCCGTACGCAGCCGTGACTGCGCTACGGTCTCGATTGTAAGCAGTATGATTGACCTGCCAGGATTGATGCACCATATCGAAGAAAGCCGGGGAGAAAACTGAACATGGCAAACGTAGTTATTGTAGGCGCCCAATGGGGCGATGAGGGAAAAGGGAAGGTTGTCGATATTTATACAGAACATGCTGATGATGTCGTTCGTTATCAGGGGGGGAACAACGCCGGGCACACCCTGGTGGTCGGCGACGAGAAGATCGTTCTGCACCTAATTCCTTCAGGTATTCTGCACGATGGGAAGCGCTGCATCATCGGCAATGGTGTAGTCCTTGACCCGGAAGTGTTCATCAGGGAGATTACCAAACTCAAGGAGTCAGGCCGGATCAAGGACGACTCCGCTCTCCTGTTGTCCGAGTCGATGCACATTATCATGCCGTACCATAAACGGATTGATATCGCTCGCGAGGCAAAAAGCGGCGACAAGAAGATCGGCACCACCGGCCGCGGCATCGGCCCATGCTACGAAGACAAGATCGGCCGACGTGGCATCCGCCTGATGGATCTGATCGATGCCGATACCTTCGCCCGCAAACTGAAAGAGTTTCTGGTTGAGAAGAATTTCCTCCTGGAGAATTTTCTCGGTGAAGCACCGTGCAGCTATGACGAAATCTTCGCCGAGTACCAGGGATATGCCGACGCTCTACGTCGCTACGTTGCTGATACCTCGCTGATTCTCAGCAATGATATTAAAGCCGGCAAAAAGGCGCTTTTTGAAGGGGCTCAAGGGACGCTGCTTGATATCGACCACGGCACCTACCCGTTTGTCACATCGTCGTCAACCTGTTCAGGTGGAGCCTGCACCGGCTCCGGAGTCAGCCCTCGCGATATTCATGAAATCATCGGCATATCAAAAGCTTACGTAACCCGTGTTGGCAGTGGTCCATTCCCAACAGAACTGACCGATGGCATTGGTGAAGAGATTCGCCGGATCGGTGCCGAGTTTGGTGCAACGACTGGTCGGCCGCGCCGCTGCGGCTGGTTCGATGCTATGGTTATCCGCTATGCCGTTCGGGTAAACGGCCTGACCGGCATCGCCCTGACCAAGCTGGATGTCCTGTCGGAATTCGACAGCATCAAAGTTTGCACCGGTTATACCTGTAACGGTAAAACACTCGAGACCCTCCCGGCTCAGTTGGAACTGTTTGAAAAGTGTCAGCCGGTCTACGAAGAGCTTCCAGGCTGGAAGGAGGATATTACTGCAGTCACAACCTTTGCTGGACTGCCGGCAACGGCGCAGTCGTATGTAAAGCGGCTGGAAGAGCTGGCCGGCTGCCCAATTCTGCTGGTCTCGGTCGGACCACGGCGTGATCAGACGATCACCATCAGGAATCCATTTGCCTGATTGCCTAAAAAGTATATTTGTAAATCGTGTCTGTTTTACTACAAATATATAGGAGGACAGTATGCCGCAAAGTGACGAACTGAAACGCTGCCGCTGCTACGAAATTTTTTCTCAATCTACCGGAGTTGAAATACGTGAGGCTATTAAAACCAGTGAGGAGCATGGATCGGTTACTGAACGGAGCGGCAGGATTCACCTTCGCTTTTTTAAGTTGACTCCAAAGACGAAGCCGAATGAGGTCACCCAGATCCGCTTCATCTGCGAACCTGACGAAGCCTACGGCCTATCCGGGCTTATACGCCAGGTTTCGGCATCTGCAGTGTCATGTAAGGAAAAGCTGAATCCACATACCTTTTCTACAGGTGAAAAAAAAGAGGAAATAGTTAGCACTTTGGCTGTGGAGAAATGGGAGAGAGGGGGTAAAAGCGGTTTTGCTTTGACAGTAGGGCGTGGTAAGGATTTTATCAGCGTACCGGTGCCTCTTGCCAAATTCCTTTTTGCCGCAGAATTTCTGCGGGTACTTTCAACCGAGCAGTGCTGGGTGGAACGGGTAGAGAAGAGTCGCTAAAGAATTCATTCAAGGAGCATACATCATGACTAATTCTGAATGGACTATACCGGATATACTGCAGTTGTCCGGTGGCTACTGGAGTGCATCTGCTCTGCATGCGGCGGTAAAACTCGGTATATTTACTGCTCTTGATAGTACATTTCACACCGCTGATGAGGTAGCGCAGTTACGGCACTCCAATCCACGTGCAACCGGTATGCTGCTTGACTCACTGACAGCACTCGGACTGCTGGAAAAAAGTGGCGACAGCTATCGCGCAACTTCATTCGCCGCAGAAAACCTCTCTAAAGCCAGTCCCGGCTATCTAGGGCATATAATCATGCACCATCACCACCTCATGTCCGGCTGGGCAAGACTTGATGAGGCGGTGATATCAGGTCGCCCCATCAAAGAGCCCGTTTCTCATAGTCAGAATGAGAGTATGCGGGAAAGTTTTCTGATGGGAATGTTCAATCTTGCCAGCCAGTTAGCACCGCGTCTTGCCGCATCAATAAGTCTGGTCGGCTGTCACCGGTTGCTGGATCTGGGGGGTGGTCCGGGAACATACGCAATTCATTTCTGTCTGGCCAATCCCGATGTTTCTGCTGTCATCTATGACCTTCCTACATCAAGAACCTTTGCTGAAGGAGTCATCAATCGCTATAACCTTTCAGACCGGATTGACTTCATTTCCGGTGATTACCATGCTGACCCGATACCTTCCGGTTTCGATGTCGCCTGGCTTTCGCATGTTCTCCATTCAGAGTGCCGTGCGGCATCTGTTGCTCTTCTAAGCAAAACGGTGGATTCACTCAACCAGGGCGGTATACTGATGGTGCAGGAATTTATCCTCGATAATGCCAAAGATGGCCCGCTGTTTCCGGCTCTTTTTTCACTTAATATGTTGCTCGGCACTGATGCAGGACAGTCTTATTCCGGTGAAGAGCTGTCAGCCATGATGACGGAGGCCGGACTATCCGATATAGAGAGAGTTGTGCTTGATCTTCCGAACGGTGCAGGGATAATGAGTGGCCGCAAGATGTAAAATTCAGGGGGTGGGCAATTTATGGAAGTGCTTCTCTGTAGTGAAATAAAACGTTTCATCCAGGCACATCCGGGCAATCGCCTGCCGGATAGCGACGCCCCGTACCTGGATGAACCACTGGTAGGATTTTCCTCAGCCGAAGACCCGATATTCCACGATTACCGGCAGATTATCGGCTCGTTTCATCTCCTGCCGAATGAACTGCTTCCTGGCGCTGCGACCGTAGTAAGTTGGATACTTCCCATCAACCTCGCTGTTCGAGTGAGCAACCGCTCCCGGAAGGAGCTGCCATCCCGTGAATGGGCTTTGACCCGCGTCCACGGGGAAACCGTCAATGGCGACCTGCGGCGGCATATCGTAAATTGGCTGGCTGGAAAGGGGCATACGGCTCTGGCTCCCCAGTACTCTCCGCTCTGGAAAGAGTTCGCTGATACACCTGTCGGCATCGCCTCCGCCTGGTCGGAGCGTCACGC
>Ga0247844_1008482_pt1 | contig 11120 bp, 15 predicted proteins | sample LaCtaG_FD_192421 | JGI IMG/M metagenome (GOLD analysis project Ga0247844, IMG submission 192421) | Freshwater microbial communities from meromictic Lake La Cruz, Castile-La Mancha, Spain - LaCruzMarch201714.5m_1 | ecosystem: Environmental > Aquatic > Freshwater > Lake | place: Spain: Castile-La...
GGTAGTCACTTTTGACTACCCATAAACGGAGCTTGTCATGCCCACTGTTCCTGCCAGCATCCCCACCAGCCTCAAACTGCCCAGCGCGCTCAAACTGCAGCTTGAAGAAGATGCCCAGCAAATGGGCTTGAGCTTGCACGCTTTCATGGTGAGTACGCTTGCCGATGCCGCGCAGCGCAAGCGCTTGCGGCAAAGTTTTGCGCAAGACGCGGCCGATGCGCTGGCCGTCATGAAGGCCACCGGCACAGGCCATGCACTCGAGGACGTTCGGGTTTACTTTTCTCAACTGAAAGAACATCGTCAGGGGAAAAGCGCGCCACCTGCACCCTTGCAACCGAAAAAAATGGGCTGAGGTGTGAGTGCGGTATTTCTCAGCCCAGCGGCATTCCAAGATTTGGTGCGCCTGGAAACGTTTTTGCACGAATCCGAAGACCCATTGGCTGGAGAACTGCTCGACTTCATCCTGGATGCCTTGCAAGTGTTGACGCATCAACCCGGCATCGGCCGCCCGGTGGAAGGTGGTTTGCGTGAACTGATCATCTCTCGCAGGCGCAGCGGCTATCTGGCCCGCTATGCGTGGGACGATGCCCTAGACTGGGTCATGGTGGCCCGCATTCGCCACCAGCACGAAGCGGGTTACCAAGACGATGAAATATGAAGTGGTTCAAGCCAGTGTGCTTGAATCTGAGCTTTCAAACCAGCCTGCACGCCATGAAGAGTCAACCCGAACAAGCGCGCTCTGAAATTTCTGGAGGCGTCATGGCCTCGCGTCGCAGCTTGTTGCAAAGCGCCTTGTTGCTTGCTGGCGCGTGGGGCGGCAGCTTGGCTGCTCAAACGGCGTACCCGCAAAAGCCCATCAAATTCATCGTGCCTTTCGCGGCGGGGGGGTCTGCCGACACGGTGGCCCGTTTGCTGTCGGAGCGGCTTGGATTGGCTTTGGGGCAATCGGTGATCGTGGACAACCGGGGCGGCAATGGGTCGGTCTTGGGCACAGACTTCGCTGCCAAGGCCGCACCCGATGGCTATACGGTTTTGCTCAGCAACGGTGCCGCCATGACCACGGGCCCGCTCATGGGCCAGATCACAAATTACAAGCCATTGAGCGATTTTGTCCATCTCAACTTGTTCGGCACGTTCACCAATGCCTTGATCGTTCGGGCTGACCATCCGGCTAAAAATGTTCAGGATTTACTGAACATGATTCGGCTGCAGCCGGGCAAGATCAACTATGGCTCTGCGGGCGTGGGGTCTGCGGGCAATCTGACAGGCGAATTGCTCAAGCAATTGGCAAAGATTCAAATGGTTCATATTCCCTACAAGGGATCGGGGCCGGCGTTCAATGATTTGATGGGCGGGCAGATTGACTTCATGTTCAATGCACTGATTGCATCAGCACCCCACATCAAGGGCGGGCGAGTGCGTGCATTGGCGGTGACAGGGCATCATCGTGACAATGAATTCACCCAAGTGCCCACCTTGTCTGAAACGGTGCCCGGTGCCGTAGGCGACGCCTGGTTCGGCTTGTCGGTGCCCGCGAAAACACCAGCTCAGGTGCAAGAGCGTTTGCGTGCGGACATGGCGCGCATACTGGCGCAACCGGAAATGCGCACCAAATTGGCCGAATTGGGCATGCAGCCTTTGGGGCTGGACAAACCCGAATTTCAGACTTTTCTGGAGCAAGAAATCAAGAAATGGGGGCCGGTGATCACGGCCGGTCAACTCAAGGCGCAGTGATGCGGGCATGAGCCCTGTCGGATCAGGTCAAGGCGGCAGACTCCCGCAAGCCGGTGATCATCGAGGTATTGAGCAAATGGGCTTTGTGCAGGACAGGGTCGCTGGCCTTTCGCTGCAATTCCTCCATGGCGGCCTGGCGTTTTGACATGTCCCGCTCTTGCATGCGCGCACGGTTGCGGCCCGATTGTTCCAGCACATGCGAGATGGCGATCGGGCGGCGTTGACGCTCATACAAAGCCAAAGCTTCCAGACCGCATTTTTCATTCAGGATGGACCCCAGTTTTTCGCTCAGGTTGAACGCATCGTGGATGCCACCGTTCATGCCCATGCCGCCACTGGGGCTGTTGAGATGGGCGGCATCGCCGACCAAAACCACACGACCGGTGACGTACTGTTTCACCACCCGTTGGTGAATCCGGTACGGTCGGATTTCCAGGACATCGTAGGCTTCGTGGCGTGGCCAAATGCGCTGCATCTTTTGTTGGACTGCGGTGTCTGAAGTGGCCTCTTCGATGCTTTCCCCCTCATCCGGATACAGACTCACACGCCATACATCACGCAGCCGCAGCAAACTGAAAGTGCCATATTCGCTCCAGCAGTAATTGATATAGGAAAGACTTGGCAAATGTTCATGGAACGCAAACCGGGTGGTGGCCAGGATGGTGGTCTCCGGGAAAGTCAACCCATCGAATTCCAAGTTCAATTGTTTTCGCACCGTGCTGTGGCCACCATCAGCGCCCACTAAAAATGAGGCCTCCAGCTGATGCAGTTGGCCGTCTGGCGACTGGTATTGCACCTTGACCGAGTGGTCAGTTTGCGACAAACCGATCAGGGGACTGCCCCAATGCACCTGCACATGGGGCAAATTCTTCTGAATGTGCGCCAACAACAGTTCAGACAAGCGCCATTGCTCACATTGCAGGCGATAGGGGTGCGCGGTGTCGTCTTTCAAAACCGACAGGTCAAATTCGGCGTACTGGCCCGTCGAGTGCATGCGCACTTGCCAGGTGGGCGCGATCAATCCCGCTGCGATCAATCCGGCCGTGATGCCATGCGCTTGCAGCATGTCCAGCGTGGGGGGATGAAACGTGGAGGCACGCAAACCACGCACCAACTCGGGTGCTGATTCGAGTACCGTGCAAGCGATGCCCATATGACCTAGCCGCATGGCCAACACCAAGCCGACGGGGCCCGCACCAGAAATGACGACGGGTTGGATGTTCATGCCGTGCGGGCGAGGCCCATGGCCTGAGCTCTGTCAGCCCAGTGCCCTGCATCCAGCCAAGTTTGAAGGTCAAATGCTTCTGGGTGGGTGTTGGGAATGGCTGCGACCGATTGCCACATCAAAGCCAGCATGCTCGACAACCACGGCGGGCCGGTTCGATCGCGTTGAATCAGCAGCGTTTTCAGGCTAGGCATGCCCGTGCCCAGCATCAAGACAGCGTCAGCGCTTGATGCGCTTAAAGCTTGGGCTGCGCTGTTGGCCGATTCGCTGGAGGTGGTGTAAATGGCATGAAAACCAGGATCTGATGAGTGCACGGACTGGACTGTGCCAATGTCAAAACCATGCGACACCCAATAGGCGATGCTGGCTTGAGTGAGGTCAGCGGCGTAAGGCGAGAGCAAATCCAACCGACGAACGCCCAATGTCTTTAAGGCTGCTGCCACGGCCATACCGGCGGTGACGACGGGGATGTTCAGGCGGGCTTGCCAAGCGTGCACCCATTGCGCCTCTTTTTCGCAGCCCATCAAATAGGACGAGCCGGTGCAGGCCAGTGCCAGAACCGACAGCGGGGCATTGCCAAATTGAAGCATGCTGTGTTCAAGCTGGTCAAAGTAATCCAGCAATCGTTGATCCAGACTGGGTGCCTGGCTGACGAGGCGACCATTGATGAGCGAATAGCCTGTGGGCAACAAGGCCCAGGCTTCAGGTTCAACGGTGGTATTGGCCTGCGGCGTCAGCAGTCCAATCAAGCCAAGAGGTGCGTATTCCATGCTCACAAAATAACTGGCTCCGTTGATAGTTGATGTAGCTCAAAAGGATCATTGTGAACCCAAGCCCATGTCTTGGGCCACACCTGAAAAGCGCAACGGGAACCCAAACGCGTCGCATGGGTGACAAAACGGCATGCGCTCAAGGACCTTCTAGGTTTTAGTCAGGTTGCTTTAACTCAGAGATCACGACATAGTGGAATGCAAAGCTTTCACCACGGAGACTGTCCACATGAAATTAAGCGTCAACGGCAAATCCCACACGCTGGATGTCGAACCCGAAATGCCCTTGTTGTGGGCATTGCGCGATGAACTCGACATCAAAGGCCCCAAATTTGGTTGTGGGGTGGCCCAATGTGGCTCTTGCACCGTCTTGCTCAATGGTGAACCGGTGCGCTCTTGTACTTACCCGGTCTCGGGCGCTGCGGGGCAAAAGGTCATCACCATCGAAGGCTTGGCCGACAAGGGCCGCTTGCACGCGATTCAGCAAGCCTGGATTGACCACCAAGTGCCTCAGTGCGGTTACTGCCAGGGCGGCCAGATGCTCGCGGCCGTGGCCCTGCTCAAGAAAAAGCCCAAACCCACGGACGAAGACATCGATGCCGCGATGACCAACATTTGCCGTTGTGGCACCTACGCCCGCATGCGCACCGCCATCCACGCCGCTGCCAAGAAAGGGACCCGCGCATGAGCACCCCAGACCTGACCTCCGGCATGGACCGCCGCCATTTCTTGAAGATCTCCAGCACCGCTACGGCGGGCTTGTCGATGGGATTTTTCGTTCCACAAAGCGCGCAAGCGGCCGCAACGCCGCAGCTGAATGTGTGGCTCGAAATCGAGCCCAACGACACGATTGTCATCCGCTACGCCCGCGCTGAAATGGGCCAAGGCAGCATGACTTCTGCCCCCATGATGATTGCCGAGGAGTTGGAGGCCGATTGGAAGAAAGTGCGCGTCGAGTACGCCACAGCGCATGAAAACCTGCGCACCAAACGCGCCTATGGCGACATGGCTTCGGTGGGCAGTCGCACCATCCGCAATTCGCAGGAATACCTGCGCAAAGCGGGTGCCACCGGGCGCGAGATGCTGATTGCCGCCGCTGCCCAGCAGTGGGGCGTGCCAGCCAGCGAGTGCAAGGCAGCGCTGAGCAAAGTCACCCATGTGCCCAGCAAGCGGACGCTGAGCTACGGCAAACTGGCCGCAGCGGCCGCCAAGCTGGAAGCCCCCAAAGACGTCAAGCTCAAAGACCCCAAAGACTGGACATTGATCGGCAAGTCCATTCCGCGTGTGGACATTCCCGACATCGTGACCGGCCGTGTCAAGTACGGCATCGACGCCCAAGTGCCTGGCATGCTGCACGCGGCCATTGCGGCTTCACCCGTGTTCAACGGCACCGTCAAAAGCATGGACGCCTCCAAGGTGGAAAACCGCAGGGGCATCGTCAAGGTCTTGAATTTGGGCACCTTTGTGGCCGTGGTGGCCGACAACTGGTGGCGCGCCAAAGAAGCGCTGCGTGATGTGGCGGTGGACTGGGATGTGGGCGAGCACGGCACCTTGAGCAGCGCCGCCATCATGGCCCACTTCAAAGCCGGTATGGAGCAACCAGAACTGGCGGTGGCCCGCAACGACGGCAACACCCTTGACGCCATGAGCAAGGCTGCCAAGGTCATCGAGGCCGAGTACTTCACGCCCTATTTGGCGCACGCCACCATGGAGCCCATGGTGTGCACCGCTTGGCTGCAGGGCGACCAACTCGATGTGTGGTGCTCAACGCAAAACCCGGAATCCACCTTGGCCGTGGCGGCCGCGACTGCCGGTGTGCCCCAGGCCAATGTGAAAGTGCACCCGATGCAATTGGGTGGGGGTCTCGGGCGCAAAAGCCCTCAAGACTTCACCCGCCAAGCCGTCACGATCGCCAAGGCCATGCCCGGCAAGCCCATCAAAATGCTGTGGTCCCGCGAAGAGGAAATTCAGCACGGCTTGTACCGTCCGGCCAGTCTGATGCGTTTTAAGGCGGGCTTGAGCGCCACGGGCAAAGCCGAGGCACTGCACATCCGCGTCAGTGCCCCATCCATCTTGGCCACCTTGCTGAAACTGCCCTTGCCCAAAGGGGTGGACGGCCAAGCCGTGGCCTGCTTCAACGACCACCCCTACGACATCCCGAACACCTTGGTGGACTATGCCCAGCGCAACACCAATGTGCCCGTGGGTTTTTGGCGCACCGTGGGGCATTCACAAAACCCGTTTGGGCGTGAGTGCTTCATCGACGAGATGGCCCAGGCAGCATCCAAAGACCCGGTGGAATACCGCTTGGCCATGCTGCCCAACAACGAAAAGTCCAACCGCGACCGTGCCATCTTGCTGGCCGTGACCAAAGCGGCCGGGTGGGACAAAAAACCTGCGCCGGGTGTGTTCCGGGGCGTGGCCGCTACTGACGGTTACGGCAGCTGGACGGCTTGTGTATGTGATGTCTCGATCAACGCCAAAAACGAGGTCAAGATCCACCGCATCGTGATCGGCATTGACCCCGGCTATGCCGTCAACCCCGACAACATCGTGGCCCAGTTCCAGGGCAGCGTGGTGCATGGTTTGACCGCCATCTTCTGGGGTGAAAACACCATCAAGGACGGGCGTGTGGAGCAATCCAACTTCCACGATTACCGCATGATGCGTTTGAACGAAATGCCCAAGGTGGAGGTGGTGATTGCGCCCACAGGCGGCTTCTGGGGCGGGGTGGGCGAGCCCGCCCAGGCGCCTTTGGCTCCGGCGGTGGCCAATGCCATTTCGGCCGCTTTGGGCAAACGCATCCGCAGCTTGCCTTTGAAAAACCATGGTTTGACTTTGGCACGCGCATGACGGTGCTGGGCTTGGCGCGGGTGTGGGCTTTGGTGTGCAGCGCTGGCTGGGGCTGGGCTGCTGCGCAAGCGTCAGAGGCCGTCAGCTTGGCCTCGCCGGATCGGGGCAAAGCCTTGCTTTTGCAAAGACAAGACAGCGGCTGTGTGCTGTGCCACCAAGTGCAGGGTTTGCCTGCGGGTGGCGCACTCGGCCCGTCTTTGGTCGGATTGGCTGAGCGCAGCACCAAAGAGCAAGCCCGCGAGCGCATCGCCGATGCCCGGCGCTTTAACCCGCAAACCATCATGCCCGCCTATTTGAGTACCGAGGGTTTGAACAAGGTGTCGAACCCCTACAAGGGTCAAACCATTTTGACGGCGCAGGGACTTGAAGACATCTTGAGTTACTTGTTTTTGCCCAGCAAGGCCACGCCATGAAGTGGCCCACATTGACCCGTCGCGAAGGCTTGCGGCAAGCGCTGCGGGCCGGACTTTATGGGCTGGTAGTTCAGCTGTGGCCCAGCCAGGCCCAAGACATGGCATCGGGCCAGTTGTTGAGCGTGGCGAAAATGATCGAGCCCCTGACCCAGGGCGCTCGTGTGTTGGAGCAAGACGTGAAATGGGTGGCCCCCGTGTTGGCCGACAACGGCACTTTGGTGCCTGTCACGGTGCAAGTGCAAAGCCCCATGACGTCCCAAGACCATGTGACGCATGTTTACCTGCTGTCCCAGCGCAATCCGGTGACCCGCATGGCGGTTTTTCATTTGGGGCCGTGGAACGGACGTGCCGAAGTCAGCACGCGCCTGCGCTTGGCGGGCACCCAGCAAGTGGTCGCGTTGGCACGCTTGTCCAACGGTGAGTTTCGTTATGGCCAGATGGAAATCATCGTCACCGAGTCGGCTTGCGTTGACGCGTCATGACCATGGCATTTGCACGCATCCAATGGCCTGAACGCGTCTTTGCGGGGGATGTGGTCAAAGTCCGTCTGCTGGTGCAACATCCCATGGACACGGGTTATCTGCAAGACTTATTGGGCAAGTTGGTGCCGCGCAATGTCATCCAGTCATTGACTTGCACTTGGGGCCAGCAAGTGGTGTTTCGCGTGGAGCCTTCTTCGGGGATCTCGGCCAATCCTTTGTTCGAATTTTTTGTGCGTGCGGACCAAACGGCCGAAATGCATGTGGCGTGGACCGATGACCGGGGTGTCAAAGGCAGCTTGCGGCAAACATTGCCGGTCTTGCCCAAGAGCAGCTCCTGAGCGCATGGGCATTCGAGCGTTCGCATCGATGCCCGCAGCAGGGTGTGTGCGCACCGTGATCAAGGTGTGCTGGCGGATTTTCATTCTTATCGCTTTGTGGGTTGGGATGGGGTACGCCGCTGCGCAGACGGCAGCGTCACCCGCACGCAGCTTGCCTTTGTCGCAGCTGAAATCGGGCCTGCATTATTCGGGCAAGGATGTTCAAGCCTTGCATGCCGACGAATTTGCCAACCCTGCCCAACTGTGGCTGAGCCAAGGCGCGCAAGCTTGGGGTCAACCCAGTGCCGCCAACGGCAAATCCTGCGCCAGTTGCCATGGTGCAGTCGCTAGCAGCATGAAAGGCGTCGCCACGCGTTACCCCGCCATCGATGCCGCCAGTGGGCGACTGTTCAACCTCGAAGACCGCATCAACCAATGCACCACGCGCCATCAGCAAGCAGCGCCACACATGTACGATTCTGATGCCTTGCTTGGCTTGAGCCTGCTGGTGACGCAGGCCTCCAAAGGCATGCCCTTGCGGGTAGACATTGGCGGTGCTGCCCGCAGTCACTGGCAAGCAGGAGCGGCTCTGTTTTCACAACGCCAAGGCCAAATGAATTTGTCGTGCGCCCAATGCCATGACCAAAATTTTGGGCAACGCCTGTACACCGACGCGCTCAGTCAAGGGCAGCCCAATGGCTACCCGGTTTACCGTCTGGAATGGCAAAAACCGGGATCGCTGGAGCGGCGCTTGCGCAGTTGTTATGCCGGTATTCGCGCCGAAACCCCGCCTTGGGGTGCCTTGGAGATGCGGCAACTGGCGCTGTACCTGATGTGGCGCGGTGAGGGCTTGCCCATCGAGGTGCCGGCCGTGCGCAAGTGATCAAGCCGACCTATTGCACACCCGTGGCACTTGGGGGCCTTAGGCTTCGAGCTTTTTGACGAATGACCAGTTCGTCGTCACGCTACTTTTTGCGGCACAAACTTTACTTGTAAATCACAGCCAACCGCGGCGGCGTATTTTTTCAAAGTAGCCAACGATGGAGCGTGACGGCCGGCACCCTCCAAGCGCGAAATTGCACTCTTCGTGGTGCCCATGCGCTCTGCGACTGCGTCTTGCGTCAAGCCAGCTTTGGCTCGCGCTTTAAGCATCTGGCTTGCAACGGTGTATTCGAGTTCAAGGCTGTCGTAGGCCTCATTAAATCCCGGGCGTTGCCTTGCAGCCGCCAAAAATTCAGCGTGATTATGAGGAACCGGTTTGTACTTCAAGTCAGCCATGCATCACCTCCTTCAGGCGCTTTCGTGCCATCTTCAATTCGTTGTCAGGGGTCTGCTGCGACTTCTTGATAAACGCATGCAGAACGACGATTCTCTTCCCAATCAAATTCTTTTGTATGCGGACAACGCTCCACGTACGGAAAACTCTATCTGCGAGCAAACACCGTTCACCGTTGGTCATATTGGTTCTGACCGTTGCATATGTATCTTCATCGAGATAGAACTCTGACTTTGTTCTGTACAAAATAGCATAACCTATTATTTAAACTGCAGTAACTATGCTCGATTTAAATACTTTTCAATTTTTATTTATGTGATCGAAAATAAAGCTATTTATAAACGCGGCCTTTGATTACGGTATCGTAGGCTTCAAATGAACCTTCAATTCCTGTATCTATTGGATTTGTCCAACTAATACTAAGCGGCTTTGCATTAGTAACAAACTTGATTGGTACCTTTATTTTGCTGTTGCTAAACATCAGAATAATTTCTGATGCTATAAAACTGGTATTTTTATTTGTTATTTGTAACTTTTTATATTGAGAAATGGATGAATCATGAATGAGAATCTCTATAGATCGCGCTTCATCCTCTGTGGCTAGCCTTGCTGGATGAAGCTGATTGCATATTTCATTAAAGTTTATTTCAGAAACTTTACTTGGAGTTTGGGTTGAAATCAACATACATTCGAAATAATCTTTTCCCGATTTTTTCGAGCATCCAATTAAAATAACTGTTATGAATGTGATAGCGATTTTTATGATTGCAAGTGGACTAATTTGAGACATGTTTTTTCAATCAATTGATTTTTAATAAGATCACTTTTCAAGATGAAGAAATCATCTCCATAAAGCCGACCTGCAATCATCCCTGTAACGGCACCCACTGTATCCGCATCACCTCCTCTGTTAATTGCATCCACAACCGCTGCATGAAACGACTTTGTAGTCATAACCGAATACCAAGCGCTGGCATAAGTATCCGCCACATAGCCTGAATTGTTGATGGGTCGATCACGCAAATGGTCGTATTGCGGTAACGGTTTACCTTCCCAAAGCTCGTGAGCCAGTGCTGCCGTATAGGTTATGCAGTCAGATGACCCATGCGTCAAAAGTGCCTGCGCCACAGACTCTCCAATTGCCGCACTCAAGCTGTGCCTGTTCCAGATGATGCAAGGGGCTAAGCGCATGATGCATCCGTTACCACTGGTGTTGGCCATGGTCGAGCCTGTATAGGGCCTTTGAATGTTCCTAACAGCCTTTAGAGACCGCTCAACAGTCATTCCTATGTCCCACGCAGGCTCACCCAGTCGCGTACCAAATACGCCCGTTTCCATCCAGTCAATAAAGTTTTTCTGAATGGTTGAGCCACAGAAGCGACCTTGAGAAATGTAAGCATCTGCTATCGCTAGAGCCAATGCACCATCGTCGCTGAACTCACCCTTGGCCGCTTTATGTGCACCACCTTCAGTGAAAGTCTTCACTGGTTTGCCATAGTTGGGCTTAGTGAACTCAAGCGGGACGCCCATAGCATCACCGATGAATAACCCCCACCACATTCCCACTGCTTGATCGTTAGTCATCAATCAACCTTTATTTTTCGCTATTTCTGCATTGCTACTGAGAAATTTAATCAGCTTATTGCGTTGCTTATTGATGGCTTTACTCGGGTGATCTATGTACCATGCTCCAGCCTCCACAGCCATAATCCTCAATTTGTTGTATTCAATAAATGCTGAGTGAAACCACTGATATTCAACTTCGCCAATCAGTTTTTTCATGTTTTGTGTGTGTTCATTTTTAAAACCAAGCCCAAGCTCTTCCAGCGAAAGATCAATAAATGCATGTTTTGCTTTCACTTCTGCTTCTTTAATTTGAGCTTCGTTCACCAATGAAGGGAAATCAGCATCTGGCAAATGACAGCGACTGAAGCGATTTGCACTGATACAAACACTAGCTGTCGCATCCCGGATGATTGCATAGACTCAAAACGGTATCCGCTGTTCATGGCCAGAGAGGTCATGCGGCAGTTGATAGACAATCTTTGCG
>Ga0247844_1008484_pt1 | contig 11115 bp, 12 predicted proteins | sample LaCtaG_FD_192421 | JGI IMG/M metagenome (GOLD analysis project Ga0247844, IMG submission 192421) | Freshwater microbial communities from meromictic Lake La Cruz, Castile-La Mancha, Spain - LaCruzMarch201714.5m_1 | ecosystem: Environmental > Aquatic > Freshwater > Lake | place: Spain: Castile-La...
ACGGACGGTGGCCGGGTCACTGACTTTGCGTCATCGTTTATGCACGTCTCCAAAGGGACTCGTGCCGGGAACCCGCTGATCTTGACTCCGTGGCAGGCGAGTCTGCTGAACAATCTGTACGAGCGTCGAGCGGATGGCAGGTTGCGTTACAAGCGCAGCGTCATCGGCTTGGGTCGCAAGAACGGCAAGTCGTTGCTCGGTTCACTCATCGCGCTCTACGGTCTCATCGAGGGCGAGCATGGGGCCGAGGTCTACTCCGCTGCCGGTGACCGACGCCAGGCACGGGTCGTGTTTGATGAAGCCAAGTGGCAGGTCAGCCAGTCTCCAGCCTTGTCTGGTATCTGCAAGGTGTATCGGGATGTGATTGAGGTGCCGTCTACTCACAGCATCTATCGCGTGTTGTCGAGTGATGCGGAATTGCAGCAAGGGTTGAATCCGTCGACGGTGGTGTTTGACGAGTTGCACGTGCAACCCAACTCGGAACTTTGGGATGCGTTGACGCTCGGGTCTGGTGCTCGTCGTGACCCGCAGATTGTCGCCATCACAACTGCTGGGTATGACTTGTCGAGCGTCTGCGGGTTGCTGTATGGCTACGGCCAGAAGGTGTGTCGCCAGGAGATTGAGGATGAGGCGTTCGGGTTCTGGTGGTGGGAAGCAGCCGAGGGTTGTGACCTGGGTGATCGTGCTGCGTGGTTGGAGGCGAATCCGAATCTGGCTGAGGGTCTGCTCGACCCGGAGGACATGGAGATTGCGGTGCGTCAAACCTCTGAGGTGTCGGTGCGTCGCTACCGTCTGAATCAGTGGGTGCGCACGGCTGCCGATTCGTGGCTGCCGCAGGGCGCGTGGGAGTTGTGTCGTGGCAACGCTGAACTGGTGCCGGGTGCGCCGACGTGGATTGGGGTGGACATGGCGTTGAAGCGTGACACGACCGCAGCGGTTGCGGTGCAGCATGTCGACGGCAAGATTGTTGCCAAGGCCAAAGTCTGGTTGCCTGATGGTGGGGTGATGGATGTGGCTGCGGTGGAGTCGCATCTGATGGAGATGGCTCAGATGTATGACGTGCAGGAAGTTGCGTATGACCCTGCGTTCTTTCAACGCTCGGCTGAGGCTTTGTCTGAGCAAGGGATGCCGATGGTCGAGTTCCCGCAGTCACCACAACGCATGGTGCCTGCGTGCGGGCATCTGTACGAAACCATCGTGAATCAGAAGCTTGTGCATGATGGCAATCCAATCTTTTCGGATCAGGTGTTGTCGGCTGCTCAACGTGTCAAGGACAACGGTTGGACTTTGTCCAAAGGTAAGTCGAAGCGCAAGATTGACGCGGTGATTGCGTTGGCGATGGCTGTTGACCGGGCGACCACAACTCATGACGTTGGACCTGAGCCTGGGTTCTTCGTGGTGTGAGTAGCCTGAATCGTCTAACCTAGGAGGACAAATGATTCTTGCATTGGAGTTGATTGGATTGGTGTGCATCGTGGCAGCGGGTTGGCTGGTGACCCCAGCGTTGGGTGTGTTCTTGTTGGGCGCATCCTGTTTCGTTGCCGCTTACGGTTACGCCCGGGCGAAGGTCGCTAAGAAATGATTGTTGAACGCTTCACGAAGTCGGCCGAAGAAGAGCGAGCAATCTCGTTTCAATCGCTGTTCGCACTTGGTGACGGCTACACGTTCACGACGAACTCGGGAACGTATGTTACCCAAGATGACTCGCTGAAGATTGGCACCGTGTACGCATGTGTGCGTCTGATTGCCGACACGATTGCCAGCTTGCCTATCGACTCGTTCATCCGTCAGGATGGGGTGCGGTTGCAGTATCGCCCGCGACCTGTGTGGCTTGACGCACCCGACATCGGTGTCACCAAAGACGACCACTTCCAGCAGGTTCTTGTTTCGTTGCTGTTGAACGGCAACTCGTTCACTCGCATCATCCGCGACGAAGAAGGCGAAGTGCTCGCCCTGTCGGTGTTGAACCCTCAGTTCACCGAAGTACGTCGTGACAACAACGGCCGCTTGTTCTACGTTTACTCGGCACGCGACCGCATCGAAGACGTGGACATGATCCACATCAAAGACCTGTGCCTACCGGGTGAGTTGCGTGGCAAGTCCCGCATCGACCTGGTCAAAGAGAACCTCGGTCTGGCACGCGCACTCGAAGAGTTCGCTGCCCGCTTCTTCGGCCAAGGCTCGCAGACTTCTGGCATCATCCAGTTCCCTGGCAACTTGTCGCGTGAGCAAGCCAAGAATCTGGTTGACGCATTCGAGGATGGACACAAAGGGTTGCGTCGTTCGCATCGCCCAGGCATCTTGTTCGGTGGAGCCACGTTTGAAAAGACTGGTGTGAACCCGAACGAATCACAGTTCATCGAGTCACGACAGTTCGCAGTTGAAGAGATTGCTCGCGTGTTCCGTGTCCCACCGTCGATGATTGGTGTCACGACTCCCGGTGCGCAGTCGTATGCGTCGGTTGAAGCGAACCAGTTGCACTTCTTGCAGCACACGCTCACCCCGTATCTGTCAAAAGTTGAAGCCGAGTATTCGGTGCTCCTCGCAGGCCGTGCGTTCATCCGCTTCACGACCGCAGGTTTGTTGCGTGGCGACATTGCAGCACGCAACGCCTCGTACCAGCAAGGTTTGCTAAACGGCTATCTGTCGGTGAACGATGTGCGCCGATTGGAAGACCAGTCACCAATCTCAGGTGGCGACATCTACCGAGTGCCACTTACCAACATTGACATCAACGCTGCGAACCTTGCCGACATGGACCGCAAGTCCGTGATTGCGCAACGACTCATCGCATCAGGATTCCAACCTGCGGCCGTGTTGAAGGCTCTTGACTTCCCAGAGATTGAGCACACGGGTGTGCCGACCGCATCGCTGCAGCCTGTCGCATCGCTCAACCCGATTGCACCAGCAACGGTCTACGACGCAGGCACTCGTGAACTGAACCTCAACATGCCTGAACAAATCTTTCATGTGTCCACTCCGAACGTGCACGTGGATGCGCCGATCGTGAACGTGCCTGAGACCGTTGTGAATGTCAAGATGCCTGAGCAGCGCACCGTGGTGCGTACCGTTGAGCGTGACGCTGATGGTCGAATCCTGCACATCACCGAAAGGGTTGACGACTGATGGCTACCGGCATCAGCACCTATCTTGCGAACCAATGGCTTGATGCGTTGGGCAACAACGACACTTTCGCTGTGGCAGCTGTTTATGTAAAACTTCATGTTGGTGACCCAGGCGCAACAGCAACAGCGAACGCAGCAACCGAAACGACCCGCAAAGAAGCGTCGTTCTCAGCGGCGGCTGACGGCACGCTCACATCTGACACCGCACTCACCTGGACGAACATCGCCGGCTCGCAAGACGCAACCCACTTCTCAGCTTGGGACAACGTCTCAGCAGGGAACTTCCTGTTCTCAGGAACCGTCACCGCCAACGCCTACACAGCGGGCGACACGTTCACCATCGCATCAGGTTCGCTCACCGTCTCGCTGACCGTCGCGTCCTAGTAGGCAACCGTGACAACACGGTTCATCCTCAACACCTCCGAACTCAACGACGCTGACGTCGGCCTTGACGGCCCGTCACCAGCATTCGTTCTTGACACGTCGCTGCTCGATGGCAACGGCAAGTTGGATGGTTTCACGTTCACGACCACGGCCACGGCTGCTGGTGCCCTGGGTGGTTTGACGGCGACGGCAACTGGCACAGTCACCCCAGTTGTCACCGGAACTGCATCGGCCCCGCTCGGTGAGTTGTTTGCCGAGGTCAGCGAGGTCAGCATCACGGTGGACGCAGATGCGTCTGCCAGCCTCGGAGGAGCGACTTCAAGCGCAACTGGTGTGGTGACACACCCTGCTTCTGGTGAGGCGTTGCTGGGCGGTTTGACGGCCACGGCCAACGGGTCGGTGACACCGTTCGGGAGCATGACCGCCGAACTGGGTCCGATGGTTGCTACTGCGGTAGGAACGGTGACCCCGCAACCTCGGCCTGATGCGGGTGGTGGTGGCGAGCCGTACCGATACCCACGACCGAAGAAGAAAAAGATTCAAGAAGTTGTCATCGTCGAGGACATCGTTGTCGAGGTTGCACCGAATGTGGTGGAGGCGTACCTATCCCCGATCTTCGTCGGACTGTCGGCGTCGGCTGTGGGGTCTATCACATTCTCTGCCGAGGATGACGACTTGCAAGTAATGTTGATGCTCTGATGCCTTATTTCGTGGATGACTCCGCAGCCGGGTGCAACGGCTTTGCAACCGTGAAGGAAGATGGCGAAGTCATCGGTTGCCACACCACAAAAGAAGCTGCGATTGCTCAAATGGTTGCGGTGTCGATTGCCGAAGGACTGGAACCTGGTGGTGATTACAACGAGCGCGTGTCACCGAACCTGCCTGCTGCGTATCGGCCTGCGTCATCGGCTGATGTGCCCGCGAATCACAACTGTGGAAACTGCGGCTACTACAAAAACTTCTATTGCAAACGGTGGGATGCGTTGGTCGCACCCGCGTACTACTGCGCAGCATGGGAAGAAGTTGAAGGGATACCGAACGACAACCCAGGGCAGACGATTCAGACTGGAAACATTAGCGGCGAAGACGCCTACTACTCGGCACCGTTCATCAACATGTTCCGTCAACTCACGTTTGATGTGCCTGTCTACATTCGCAGCAACGCTCGCAAAGGTTTGGACTACTACGGCAAAGGGTTGGCTGGTGACGGTGTCACCGACAAGACGGTGCGTGAAGCCCGTGACCTAGCAGCTGGTCGTGTCAGCGAGGACAAGGTTGTGCGTGCCGCTGCGTGGGGTGCACGCCACATGGTTGATCTGGACGCAGTGCAAAACAGCAATCCGAACAACGAGCAGTTCCCTGGGCCTGGTGCCGTTGCGTTCTACTTGTGGGGCATGGACCCGACCGACCCTCAGCCTGCGTTGCAATGGTTTGAGCGTCAGTCAGAGAAGGTGAAAGCGGAACGGCAAGCATCTGAACCTGCACCAGCGAAAGACCAAATCAAAGGTTCCAAAGTGAACCCTGCTGGGTCGGCTGGTAAGGCTGCCGGGTCGAGCACGATTGAGTTGAGCGAAGCAATTGAGACTGGTTTGAAGAACAAAGCGACCGAGCACAACGAGTCTTTGGATGCTGGTGATCCGTCTTGGAAACGGGCAACGGTCGGAATGTTGCGTGCTGTGTATCGCCGCGGTTCGGGTGCGTACTCGACGTCGCATCGTCCTGGCATTAGCAGAGCAGCGTGGTCTATGGCAAGAGTCAACGCTTTCTTGGTACTCTTGAAGCGTGGCAGACCTGCGAATGCTGCGTACATCACAGACAATGACCTCCTTCCAAAAGGCCACCCACGATCTTCGAGGAAATGATGACCGATAAAGTTGAGACACGCAGAGTTCAGTTCAGCGAGTTTGAGATTCGTTCTACTGTTGACGACGACAACGAATACATGTCGTTCCGTGGGTATGCTGCCGTGTTCAACTCACCATCGCAACCGTTGCCGTTCACCGAGATGGTGTTGCCTGGTGCGTTCAAGAAGTCTTTGAACTCACGCAACAACGTGCGCATGTATCTGAACCATGACTCGAACATGCTGCTCGGCACGACTCGTGCCGGGACGCTACGCCTTGAAGAAGATTCCAAAGGTCTGCTAGTTGACGCTGACCTGCCACCAACCACGGTCGGTCGTGACCTGTCAATTTTGATGCAGCGTGGCGATGTTGATTCGATGTCGTTCGGCTTCTCGGTGCCTCGTGGCGGCGACAAGTATTCCGATGATGGGTCAACTCGTGAACTGAAAGAAGTTCGCCTCTATGAGGTTTCGGTTGTGACTGGGTTCCCTGCCTACGAAGCGACCAGCGCAAGTGTGCGCAGCTTGGATGTTCTGGCTGAGCGCACTCAGGTTGATGCCGACAAACTTGCTGCTGCGATCACCGTGCTCGAAGCCGGGTCGGAGTTGGATGATGACCAGGCTGGGTTGTTGAGTGAAGTTGTGAGCAAGTTGCGCAAGCAACCGGAGCCGACTCCGTCGCGCATCGGTCTGATGCAGAAGCAACTTGACCTGCTGAAGACCATCGCCTAGTATTCTTCACACAGTCGTGTGCGGAGCCGCTACGACTACCAGTTGAGGAGCCTCGCTGGGTGCGATACAAATCCTTGCGTACCAAAAAATCAACGTCCTAGAAAGGACACCCAATGTCAAACGATTACATCCAGCGTCAAGTTGAGCAGCGTCAGCGTGCTTGGGATGCAGCGAAAGCTCTTCTCGACACCGCAGCCGCTGAGAAGCGTGACCTCACCTCTGAAGAAGAGGCGTCCTACAGCAAGATGAACGAAGAGCTCAACGACCGTGCGGCACGCATCGAAGCCTTGAAGGCTGATGTTGTCCGTGAGGCCAAGATTGAGGCCGCAACTCGCGACCTGGTCGGCCAGGTTCGTACGGAAAAGACACAGACCTTTGATGCGGACATCATCCGTTCAATGGCCCGTGGCGAAACCCGTGGCTACACGTTTGAACAGCGCGACGTCGTCAAGACCTCGACTGGTTCACCAGTGCCAACTTCGTTCTTCAACCAAGTGATTGAGCAGGCCCGACTCGTCGGTCCAATGCTTGAGACCTCAACAACCCTCCGTACGGCTGGTGGCGAAAACCTCCAGATCCCATCGCAGGCTGGGTTCTCAACGGCAGCAATCACCGGTGAAGGCACAGCGATCTCCGAGTCCGACCCGACGTTCAACAGCTTCATCACCCTGGGCGCATACAAGTATTCGTTCCTGGTGCAACTGTCGCGTGAACTCATCGAGGACTCGGGCGTGGACATCCTCGCCTTCCTCGCAACCCAGACCGGTAACGCGCTCGGCTTCAAGGTCAACAACGACCTGACAGTCGGCTCGGGTTCATCGCAGCCAAACGGAATCGTCACCGCAGCTTCCTCGGCTGTGACCGGTACCGCCTCTGGCCCAACCTTCACCGCAGACAACCTGATCGACTTGGCATACAGCCTTGACGGTTCAGCACGTCGTCTGCCAGGCGTCGGCTGGATGATGAACACCCAGTCATTGGGTGTCGTTCGCAAGCTGAAGGACAACAACGGCTCGTACATCTTCAGCCCAGCGTTGGCTGACGGCAACGACCGTGTCCTGAGCTACCCAGTATTCGAGAACCCAGCAATGGCCTCGAACGCTTCGGCAACCAAGTCGGTCATCTTCGGACACTTGCCTTCGTACTACGTACGTATGGCAGGCGGCCTCCGTCTGGACCGTTCAGACGACTTCGCATTCAGTGCGGATCTCGTCACGTTCCGTGCTTCAATGCGCGTGGACGGTAACCTCCCACAAACCAGCCACATCAAGTTCTACAAGAACGCGAACAGCTAGTTCCAAGAGTTACCACCGAATAAGGTTTGGTGGGCCAGCACGAAACAACGCAGGGTCGTGCTGGCCCATTACAACTGAATACACCCTGCAACCTGCGAAAGGAGACTGCGTGAATGCGAGTAATCATCAAGGGAGTCCCATTGGACTTACCGGGACCGGAGGCGACCCTGCTCTTGCAGCTGGGCGTAGCACACTTGCCCGAGGAGTCAGTCGTAGATCCCCGGACGCGGTCCGAGCACTCTGGTACTCCAACGCCCCGTGGGCGGGAACGGGCTACGGTCAACAAACCCAGCAAGCCACGAAAAGGCTCATCCAAGACGGGCACGAAATCGCAATCCACTCGATCTACGGCCTCGAAGCGTCCACGTCAACGTGGAACGGAATCAAAATCTATCCGCGAGGAATGAACGCCTACAGCGACGACATCGTCGCTGCACACTGGATGGATTGGACGCAAGGTTCAAACCTGCCGAAACTGTTGATGACGTTGTTTGATGTCTGGGTGTTGAAGTCACCGAGCCTGGAGAAGGTTCCGAACATTGCGTCGTGGGTGCCGATTGACCATCAGCCTTGCCCACCTGATGTTGCTGCCTGGTGTCAACGTCCGAATGTGATGCCGATTGCGATGTCCAAGTTCGGACATGAGCAACTCAACAACTTCGGTGTGCGCAACGTGTACGTTCCGCACGGCATCGAGTCGGTGTTCAAACCGACTGCCCACATCAAAGACAATCAGGGCAAGGTCATCACCGGGCGAGACATCATGGGCTTCTCGGAGGACAAGTTCGTGGTGATGATGACGAGCGTGAACAAAGGTGCGCATCCTCCTCGCAAGGCGTTCGCTGAGAACTTCATGGCGTTCAGCATGTTCGCCCAGAAGCACGACGATGCGGTGCTCTACATGCACACCGAGCAGTCGGCCTCAATGGGTGGCATTGACTTGAAGTTGCTGGCCCACATGTGTGGGATTGACGAGAGCCGCATCCGATACTGCGACCCGTACACCTATCGCATGGGCTTGCCTCAGAACGCGATGGCAGCCCTCTACACGGGTGCAGACGTCTATCTGGCTGCCAGCATGGGAGAGGGCTTTGGCATCCCTGTGGTGGAAGCCCAGGCGTGTGGGACTCCTGTGGTCGTTTCTCGCTTCACAGCGCAACCTGAGCTGTGTGGTGACGGGTGGATAGTCGAAGGGCAACCGTATTGGGACCCTGCCCAGGCGTCGTGGTTCTTGACTCCTTCGGTGCCCAGCATCTTGAACGGGTTGGAGCAGGCGTATGCCCGTGGCCGTGGCCGTTCCTTGAAGGCTGTGGAGTTCGCCAAACAGTACGAAGCCGATCATGTGTATGAGACGTACTGGAAGCCAGCGATGAAGGAGATTGCAGAATGGTGCCGATTGTCCCAGTCGTAATCGTGCCGGTCTTGACCGAGCACGAGCGCGTGGATTCAATGCTCACATCGTTTGACGGGTTCATCATTGACCTGGTCGTCATCGACAACGGCAACCATCCGACGTGGGAACCACGCACCTCAAAGGCTTCCAACATCTACCACTATCGGATGCCAACGAATCTGGGCGTGGCTGCGTCTTGGAATCTTGGTATCAAAGCAACTTGCAAGTCATCCGGGTGGATGATTGTCAACCACGATGTCGGCTTCGGCCACAACGGTGTCTCCGACTTCTTCGCCCAGGCGTCACCAACGAATCTGGTGTTGGGTGGCAAGCCACCCTGGTCGTGCTTCTGGTTGGGTTCAGATGTTGTGCAGAAGGTCGGCCTGTTCCATGAGGGCTACCACCCTGCGTACTTCGAGGACAACGACTATGAGGTGCGGGCACAACGTAAAGGTGTGGAGATTCTGCGTTCGGCTGCGGCTATCAACCATCGGAACTCCAGCACCCTGCAATCAAGCCCGAAGTTTCAGATGCGCAACAAAGCAACCTTCGATGCGAACCGTCGGCTGTTTGAGGAACGGATGATGCAGGATTTGCCGTTGGATTGGGATTTGAATCGGCGTCTGGAGTTGGGATGGGATTGATACTGCCGGTGACGGTTTGTACCCCAACTATTCCGGTGCGTGGGCATTTGCTTACGCGAGCCGTTCAATCGGTGCACAACCAGACTCTGAAGCCTGCGGCGCACATCGTTTCCGTGGATCACAACCGCAACGGCGGCCCGGCCACACTTGACTCGGCCATCAGCGCGGCGAGTACCGAATGGGTTGCCACCTTGGACGACGACGACGAGTGGCTGCCTGGGCATCTTGAATCGTTGTGGCGGCTGGTGGCGGAGCGTGGCGACGAGGTGGATTTGGCGTTTACGCATTTTCGCTACTCGTCAACTGGGGACGGCGGGCATTTGGAGCAGTTCAGGAATCAACCTTTTGACATTGACAATCCTCGGCAGACAACCAACGTGTTCTTGGTTCGTAAGGCGGTGTGGGAATCGGTGGGCGGTTTCGGCGGCGGGTTTGACCCGGACTCCTATGATGTGGATTGGCAAGGCAATCGCATCGGATACGATTTTCATTTTGTCAAGAAGTTGTGTGCCATCAGGGCGCGAATCGTAAACAGTTCCGAAGTCACATGGATTTACCATGTTGGGCACGGGTCGACGTTGGGGATGCGGGACCGCTGGTAGTATTGCCCAATAGCTGACGAACGCATCCCCGAACATTCTTGGCGTAATCAGCGCGGGCATGTCTACCGCTACGAGTTGGCGGCTGGCTGGTTGAACGAAGGTGAGAAGGTGTACGACGTTGCATGCGGCATCGGGTACGGTGCCGAAGTAATCGCCGAAACGAAGAAGGTCAACTATTTTGGCATTGACAAAATCCAGCCGTCGGAAACATTTGTTCCGCACGGCAGGTTCCTCGGTGGCGTGAACTTGGACGAGTGGGTAGCGGACGAGGAGTGGGATGTGACGGTGACGTTTGAGACATTGGAGCACGTTCAAGATCCGTGGCGTTTGGCAAAGGAGTTGGGGAAGGCGAAACGGCTGGTGATTTGTTCGGTGCCGACTCGGCCCACGAAACACATCAACGAGCATCATTTGCACGACTTCACGGTGGACGACGTGTTGGCGATGTTTCCTGATTGGCGTCTGGTTCACCTAGAGGAACAGCCACAGGAGTGGAGCCACATCTTTGTCTTTGCTCCGAATGTTCACTAGGGACGAGTGGCCTGCGTTGCTTCAACCTGAGCAGTAACGACGAGTAGGATTGAGCCACCATGGCAATCACGAACGGTTACGCAACTCGGGCCGAAGTCAAGGCCGCCCTCAGAATCGGTACGGCTGACACCGCTGATGACACGCTCATTGACTCCGCAACCGAAGCCGCTTCACGTTTGATTGACGGCTACTGCAATCGCCAGTTCTGGGCTTACAGTTCCGCAACGGTTCGCGTGTATCAGGCGAACACCGAGTACGTGTGCGACATTGACGACATCTACACCACGACCGGATTCATCTTGAAGACCTCGACGTTCGCTGACGGAAACTTTGATGTCACCTGGTCGGCAACCGATGTGCAACTTGAACCGTTGAACGGATACTTGGATGGCATCGAATGGTCGTTCAACAAACTGCGTGCCATCGGCGACTACCTGTTCCCAACTGTGAACGCCAACTATGGTGAGCAAGCCCTAGTACAAGTCACCGCCCGCTACGGCTGGGCCGCTGTGCCGTCACCTGTGAAGCAGGCTTGCATCATCCAATCATCACGACTGTTCAAACGC
>Ga0247844_1008485_pt1 | contig 11114 bp, 5 predicted proteins | sample LaCtaG_FD_192421 | JGI IMG/M metagenome (GOLD analysis project Ga0247844, IMG submission 192421) | Freshwater microbial communities from meromictic Lake La Cruz, Castile-La Mancha, Spain - LaCruzMarch201714.5m_1 | ecosystem: Environmental > Aquatic > Freshwater > Lake | place: Spain: Castile-La...
ATGACACCTTCACCTGGACCTGGCAAAACAAGGTGCTCGTGGAATCTGATTCTGGCCCGGTCTACTTGGCGCCTCCGGAGTATGTGATTCTTTGGAAACTGATCTTCTACAAAGAGGGAAAGAGCCAAAAGCACCTGCGCGACATCTCCCGCATCCTATCCATGCAACCGGATCTGGCGCACGAGAAGTTTCTGCTCGCAGGGATCCGTGAGCGTGGCCTGAAAACCGGGTGGGATGAAGCCCGCAGCATGTAGCGAAGAGAGTGGAGCGCGGGATGCGATCTCCTGTCGGGTTAAGACGTTTTTGGGAAGGGATTAACAAGATTGACACGATTCAGGGAATGACCGGCCAATCTTGGAAATCTTGTTGATCCTGTCAGAACTCTTCCATCGCCGGATCGGGGTGTGGAGTGCGGAGATTTCGTGGGCGCTCGGAGGCACTGCCTCTACCCTGCCGATCCTGGAGTCGTAGCTAGATCCGGATCCGCTGCTTTCGACGGACGGCGATAACCGCTGCCAAGCCGCCTAGGATGAGTAGGGCGTAGGTCGAAGGTTCCGGGACCACGCCAAACTCGCTGTTGTGGTCGATGACGGCCCAGACTTGATTGCTGGCGGCGTCGAACCCATAGGCTCCTAGCATATTTGATGCATTCCAGCCTCCGTTGCTAGACAAAAAGCTCTGGTAAGACGTGTTCGAATAATCGCCGGCAAGCGATCCTGCGGTTTCATGATTGCCAAAAACGGAGTTTTTCCAAGTGTTGTCGAGGGTGTCGAACCAACCGAGGTAGAAATTTTCCGATGACGCGTTCTCGGGGATGTCGAGAGCCGAGTTCATGACCAAGAGGAACGTGGTCCCATCGAGCCCATCAATGGAGAGGGTATCGCTAGTTAGAAGTCCTCCCGTCTGGGTCGCCCCGAACTGAGTTATGACGGTCGTCCCATTGCCCGCACTCCCTGCGCCAAAGAAAGCGGCCGTATTTCGTCCACCAAGATTGCTTTCGTAAGATCCGAAATTCTCCAGATTCTCGCTGGCGCCAAAGACTTTTTCGTAGATAGCGGCCTCGCTCTCCGAGACGACGGTATCGGCGGCCACGTTGCCAATCGCCCGGAACTTCCCGTTATTCACGAGTCGGATCGGGGCAGATCCCGTCGCGGAGCCAACCGCCGCAATCAAAGTGCCATCACTCACGATCGTACTCCCACTGTAAGAGTTGGCCGAACTGAGTGTCAGAATTCCCGAGCCGGTCTTCGTCAACCCGCCGGAGCCAGTGATTATTCCATTAAAATTCCCCTGTTGGGCAACCACCGAGCCGCCGCTTGTATTGACCGTGCCTGAGTTCAAATTTGTCACCGTGGCACCCCAGTTGCCGGTATTCATCGTGGCCCCTTCCAAAGTTTCGACCGATGCCGTTCCCGCCGACGAATCGATCGTCCCTCCGGTGGCTGTCGTCACATTGAGTTGCTGGCCACTCGCCGCCGTCGCATTCCCTCCAGCGACCGCGCCAACGGACTGCTGATTAGACAACGTCACCGGACCAGCAAGAACAAGCGAGTTCGCAAGCGTGCCACCTGGATTAACCGTGACTTCACGGGCGAGCGTCCCCGAACCATTGAGCGTCGCTCCGGCAGCGACAGTGACGAGACCGCCGGGACCAGAGATGCCTCCCATAACGGTCAGCGTTCCCGCATTGATGAAAGTGGCACCGGTGTAGGTGTTGATGTTCGTGAAAGTCAGGATGCCTGCACCGAGCTTGGTTAAGTTGCCGGAACCGCTGATGATACCCGCAAATGTGAGGTCATTGGAGCGATTGAAAACGAGAGCGGCGTTGTTTTCGATGTTTCCGCTAATGCTCCCCGTCGTTCCGCCAGCTCCGATCTGGAGGACACCTTCGGAGACTGTGGTGCCGCCAGCATAGGTATTGGCTGCCGTGACAGTCAGGTTGCCGGCCCCTGATTTCTCCAAGGCTCCCGCTCCAGATATCACTCCGCCGATCGTCGAGTTGTAGCCATTCGTGTCGATCATCGCTTCGGTTCCACTCATTGCAAAGGTGCGGGTGCCGAAGTTGATGCCGGAAAGCGTCCTGAGCGTCCCATTGCTCACAGAGAAGTTCCCGGATCCGACATTTGCCAACGAGGCGAATGCGAGGGTCCCCGCGCTGATTGTGGTGCCACCCGCATACGCATTGTTGCCCGTTAATGTTGTTGAGCCAGAGCCGCGTTGCTCAAGAGCCACCAGCCCAGTGGAGCTGCCGGACAGCACGATTGGAGTGGAAAATGTGATCGCGTTTGTTTGGTTGAAATTGATTTTCCCGGAACCCTCCCCCAAGGCGATCTCCGAGGTAGTAATCGATCCAGCCGTTGTCCCGCCACTGTAAGAGCCAATGTTTAGTGTGGCTTGCGAACCTGAGTATGCAGCGAGGACGAACTTCGCAGGTCCCGATGTCGTTTCGACGAGGCCACCGTCTGCGACCGTTAATGTTCCATTTCCCACATAGCCCACCACCAAACCCTGAGCCGCCCTATGGACCGAGCCGCTACCGGATACCAATAAGGCACCTTTGCCCCTGTGGTATAAATCGCTGAAAAGCGGATCTTCCGGGCGAAAGTAGGGGTCATGTCCGCCGATCGTTGTCACGCTCGACTGAACTCTCCCGCCATTGACGACAGAAGCTGTTCCAGTCCCGCCTGCACCAATCTCGATCCCAATCGAGTCGAATGATGAATTGACCCCCGTCACATTGAGGACACCCGAGCTTCCAGACGAATACCCAAAATACGAGTAGCCGTTTGTGACGGTCACGTTACCGCCATTCGATATAGAAAGCGTTCCTGCGTTGTAATCCGCGACGATCAAGTCGAAAGAGTTTATCCATCGGGAACCGGCGTCCCTCACCACGATCTGACTGTCGTTTATGCTTCTATTGCGCGACTCAATCACGCCCCCCAATTCCCCAAGACTGTATTGTCGCGATAGGGTTCTGAGAGTGGCGCCGCCGGAGACGACCAACTGTGTCGGGCGGGCACCTCCATTTAAGCCATAGCTGTCGCTTCCAACGTGAAGCCCCGTTGATGTTCCTGTGCCGCCGCTTAGCTCGGCAACTCCATTTACTACCCACGCAAGTTCGCCAGCCATTGGAACACCGGAATTCCAGTTCGCTGACGAGCTCCAGTTTCCAGTTCCCGGATTCGTCCAACGGGTGTCTGCCAGAGCTGCGGACTGAAAAGCCACTAAGGTAGCCAGGGCCTGGCAGACTACTTTGCTCACACTCCCGGTGGCGGCAGAACGACGGCTTGTGAGAGGAAGGATACTCATCGTCTTATCTGGATGAGAGGCGGAATTTTAGGATGCTGATTTGTCAGGGGGTTTGTTTCTTTCTTCGAACGGCGACGAAGATGGCGACTCCTCCAAGAGCGAGGAGGGCATAAGTTGATGGCTCGGGGATCGTTGCCACGCCGAGGTTGCCGGTCAGGCTGTCGAATGTGAGGGATTTTCCTTCGGCGAGGCCGTTCCATGTTATGCTTGCGAAGTTGCCGGAGAAGCTGGTGGCGTCGAACCAGTCCGGCAAGAAACCGACGCTCGGATCGAACCCACTCAAGAAGTTGACTTGCAGATTCCCTGCGAACGTGAGGGCTCCCTCGACATCCAGAAAATCAAATTCTCCCGCACCGCTGCCCGCGTATTCGAGAACCAACGTGCTCGAAAGCGTGAGGGTGAGATCGTCTTCGAAGGTGATCGTGCCAGGCGAGAAACCGGGGGAGAGGACACTGGTAATCTGGACATTGCCCCCCACTGTTCCCGAGCCACCCAAGGTTCCGAACTCCCAGCCTTGGGCGGAAAAGATCCGACCGCCTGGCGACAGCGTGCCTACGGACACACTCGGCGCGCCTTGGGAGTAAACCTCGAAGTCTGTTCGCCCCTCAACGATCCAATTGTAGAGTTCAACCCGACCAGTGGGCGCAGCGATCCCTTTATTGTGGGATCCCACAACGATGCCGTAGCCTGTAAACTCGCCAGTGATGTTTAATGATTGCCCAACATCCACGACATACAAGCCGCTCGTCATCGAGACATCGCCCGTGAGTGTGCCGTAGCCATCGTATCTCTGAATGTTTGCTCCAGCAGCACCGGTGTTGAGATTGCCCCCTTTCGATGAGACGGCTCCGATGCTTGCTCTGCTGTCCGAATAAACGGTGCCTGTTCCGTTGCCGACGGCAACGGTATTTCCATGAATCGAGACACTTCCTGTCGGTGTGCCGAGAGCGTTTGATGTTGCCGAAACGTTGCCAATGACGACACCGTACCCACCGAGAGCACCCGAGATGGCAAGTTGCTGTCCGGCACCGGCTTTGAGGATGCCGCTTTCCAGTGACGTGTTGGCAGAGATCGTGCCGTTACCGGAAATCTCACCTTGGTTTGTGATTCCATTACTGGAGATGAGAGCGCCATCCGCGATTGTAACGGACACACCCGACTGGATGATCGCGGTCGAGTTGGACGAGATGGTCGCCGTGCGATTTCCCAAAGCAAGATCGGTGCGGAGAATGACCCGGCCGCTAGGCGCAGAGGCAAAGGTATTGTTCCCCGACACCGTCACGTTCCCGATCAAAATACCATAGCCCTCAAGTCCCCCGTTCACGGTAAGCGTCTGGCCGGACTGTGCATCCAGAATCCCGTTGGCAACCCGCAAGGTTTGATCGGCACCCGGATTGATGGTGCCGAAGCCACTAATCACCCGGTTTGTTGACGATGTTGTAGATAGCCCCAACCCATTTGAAGCGCCAATGGTTCCGCCCGCAAGGGATGTCGTCCGGCCGAGTTCCGCGCGGGTTTGGGCGAGGACGGTCATGCTCTGGCTGCCGACATTAAGAACGTTGTCGATGGCCACCGATCCTGCCGTGGCATTCAGTGCGGTCGCTTGGACATCGCCCAGGAGAATACCATACCCGCTCAGGGTTCCATTGATCGAAAGCGTGTTGCCGGCTGTGGCTTCAAGGATTGAGTTGGTGATCTTCAGATCGCCATTCACCGTGCTCGTGACGTTGGCACCGCTGGCGTAAATGTTGGCCTTCTCGTAGAGCTCGATTCCATTTTGCGCCGCGATGGTGCCGCCCGCCATCGTGATTTGGCGGTAAACACTGGTGTAGTCAAAGGATTCGCTCCCATTTTCAAAGCCAACGTAGCCGGTAAAAGTCGATATCCCAATTTTTGCGGTGTCGGCATCCAAAAGAGTAAGGGTGTTGTTCCCAACCGAGACAAGGCCCCTGAAGTCCACTCCACTCGCGGACGTCGCATTGCCGAGGGTCAATGCTCCCGTCGCATTGATTCGGCCATAAGACTCGTTGGCGAATGAAAAGACATTACCTTCAATCGAGCCGTTGCCCGAGATTTGTGCAGCTATAATCCCGTTGGCTGCAACGACGGTGCCCCCAGAGAGCGACAAAGTGCGGACGCTCCCTGCATTTGCGTCGAGGAGCGTGACCGTGTTATTACCCGCATTCAGCGTATTGATGGAAAACCCTTCTTCCGAAGCAGCATCGCCGAGAGTGAGTGCTCCATTTGCTGTGATGCTACCGGAATAGGAAGAGAGCCGCCCACTCACAATGCCTGAGCCAGTGATGCTGCCCCCTTCGAGTTGCAGTCCTTGGGCGGCGGTGACCGTTCCACCACTCATGCGCAGAGCACCGGAGTAATAGGCGCGGCCCGATCCGAAGAACGTGGCGTCTTCGGCACCGATATCGACAGACGCCAGAATTGCTCTCGTCGCACCGGCCGTTTGGTTTCCTGTGACGGTGATGTTCGGGCCGACAAGCAAGCCTGAGCCCGCCAAGCTCCCATTGATGGTGAGGGAATTTCCAACCCCAGGTTGAACAACGGCTCCCGAAAGCACGACGTTGCCCGTTATCGTTCCGGGCCCGCTAATCCCGATCTGCGAAGTGCCAACGACGGTAACCCCGGTGCTGGCGAAAACCTGCCCCCCACCTAGCGCGATCGACCCGAAATCGTGAGAGGCTAACCCGCTCGTGAGCAGCGTGGCAGAGTGCCCGGCGGCGTTGAGAGTCGAGATCCTAGTAATCGAGGTGGAAATGTCGTTTCCTCCCAATGTGGCATTGCGCGAAAGCTCTAAAGTTCCTGAACGACTAGGGCCATAATATCCAATCGTTGGCGTCCCAGAAATCGCGGAGTGAAGTGTGCCGCCGACCCGGAGCACTCCGGTTCCTGCAAGCTGCACGCTGTCGGCAGTGACATCACCATCCAAGGAGAGTGTCTGGCCCGATCTCGTGTAGACAAAGCCCGCATCAACATTCCCCAAGACCGTGCCATTTCCGTGAAGGAAAGAGGTGGTCAGCTGTGAGGCCGTGGCATCGATCACCCCACCTGTTCGAAGCTCGGTATCTCCTGTGACGGTGAGCGTGGCATTGGATTGGAGTGCCAATGTGGCGACAGAACCGTTCCCGGCGGCACCGACAGTGAGGGCATAAATCGTTGTCGGTGCGGATGGCCCAGTCACTGTGACTCCGTTCGCCAAGTTAAGTGCCGCTGCTCCTTGGATGCCGGGCGCCGTGCTACCTGCCCAATTCGCGCTGGTGTCCCACGACCCATTTCCTGTCGCAGTCCACGCCGTCTCCGGGGTAAGCACCGCGCCTGTGGTGTTGACATAGTAGTATAGCGAGTTGGCCGAGCTCGAAATCGTCGCGGCGATTTGGCCGGAAGCATTGATATCGGAAGCACTCCTCACGTTCCATCCGCGAGCTGAGTTCAGGAGTGACGTCAGCTCCCATGATTGTGTCCCATTCGAGACAAACGCGATGTTATCGTAGTAAAAAGTGAGAGGATCGCTCGGATTAGCGTATTGCCACGCTTGCCCAACGATGGTTCCACTCTCGTTCACACCTGAGGCCGCGCTGTAGGATTTTGTGGAAAGGTTCCCGGTGAACGTCGCATGAAGGTTTGTGAGTGTCGTGCCGTTGTGAGTGAAGGCGTTTTGGCGGAAAGTGGCGGTTTCTGCCCAGCCAACCGTGGCGGTCTCGCTCGCCCCCAAAGCGACACTATTATTTCCACCGAAATTCCCTAGATTTGTTGTGGTCGTCCCGTTATAGCTGAATGCTCGATAGTTCCCTGCCGTGGAGATACTAAAACCTGCGAGCTTGCCAGAATCTGTGATGGCAAAGACGGCACTCTGCGGATCCGCAGCATCGACTCGCACCTGACTGTGGACATTTGTCAGCGTTCCATTCTGAGTGACAACGGCTTGCTGGCTGAGAAAACCGCCGCTAGGTTTATAAGCCCAACCGGCCGCCTTGCCCGTGTTGTTGATTGCGAGAAGGCGGCTCTCGATGCCTCCTGTTATGACGCCTACGTCCGTTGTAGTATTTGTCTCCGGGTTGTGGGTAAAACCATGTTGGAAGCTCCCGTCGCCGAGATCTGAGGGGTAGCTATACGGACCGAATAAATTGATCCCGCCGTGGCCAGCGACCGTGCCGCTGTTGTTGACGTCCCAAGCGTTGACTGTACCTTGGTAGGCGTAATTGCCGCCAGTGGAAATCGTATAAACGGGCGGCAATTGAGTGGCGGTCGCACCGGAGTAAAGAACATCCCTCCCAACGGTCTCGCCGAGGTCGTTGATGCCGTAAACCGGACGTCCCTCGCCCTCAAAAGTGAAGCTGTAAGTCCTCACCCCGGTCGAATAATTTTGATTCTCGATCACCCCGGGAAGCTCGGTGACGTGGTAGGTTTGCTGTGCCTGCAGGCCACCCGTCCCGAGGGCCAGAAGTCCAATTGCGGCGATGGCTGTGAGTGTTTTTGTTTTCATGTCAGAGTGACGTCGGAAGGTGTGGTTGCGGTGGGAGATTGCACGGAATAAGCAAGGGGTGTCTATAGGGGCGATCCCCTATTTTTACGCAACATTTGATCTCGGATTGCTGCATGACTGCTTTTGGTTAATGCGAAATTCGAAATTCGAAATGCGGAATCAGAGGGGTTGGCGGCTGGCTTTTCTCCGGGCGAGGAAGACGGTTGCCCCGAGGGCGAGGAAGCCCATGACCCATGTGCTGGTCTCGGGGACGGCGGCGACGTCTCCGGTGACGGACAGGGTGCTTGAGTAGGTGCTTGGGATTTCGACGTAGTTGTCGTTGGGAGTCGCATCCGCAATCGATGCTATAAGCTCCCCATCAAGGAGAAGCGCGGTGATAATGCTGGCTGCATTCGTGGGCAGTCCGGTGAAGGTCAACGTATCGACGAAGTTATCGCGGAAGCCATTCAGCACGATGCCGGTATTGAAACCATCGAGGAGAAGGGTGAGATTGTTATAATCGAAATTCCCAGGGGCCGTATCGGCGTCATTCAGTTGAAGCGAGATTGAAATGCTGTCGATCGACGTGAAGAGCGAAGCGGATGTTCCGAAATCAAATGTCGCCACGGGAAATGGAGTCAAACTGTAACTACTGAACCCGCTCTGGTTCGCATTGGCCTCAATGGTCACGGCGGCACCGTGGGCACTGGCATTCGTTAGGAGCAGGGCGGTCGATAGTGCGGCGATGTGGAGTAGGTTTTTCATGTTTTGTTTAATGTGGAATTTGAAATGGGAAATGCGGAATCAGAGAAGTTGGCGGTTGGTTTTTCTGCGGGCGAGGAAGACGGTTGCGCCGAGGGCGAGGAAGCCCATGACCCATGTGCTGGTCTCGGGGACGGCGGCGACGGGGCTTGAGGAGCCGGAACCTGAGGAGGGACTGAGGTCGCCATTTACTCCGAAAAGACCTATTCCAGCCCCGCTGTAGGCCGCAGGGTTTGTTGGAAGGTTCAGCGTGACATCGGCGGCGAACGTCCAACCTATCGCGGAGAGGTCGCCCTGAGTGCCGTCGTCGTTGAAGTAAACCAAGTATGAGGATTCGACACTTTGCGTGTAATAACCGAGAACATTAGAAAAGTGACCCTCGCCGTTTGCCAGAGAGCCTACGGAAGCAAGAGTTCCAAACGTTTGAATGGTGGGATCCGTGAAGGTGAATTCAGCATTTTCGAAACTTACGGTAGCCCCGTCATTCTGTGTCGAAAGCTCCAGTACCAGTCCGTTGTAAGGTTCGGGATCATAGACATTGGAACTTTGGTAATTCAGCAAAGCCGGATTGGAGAGCGATGTTAGATGGAGAGAGATCCCTTGTCCGGCGAGATTCGTTAACTCGAATCTGAACGGATGATTGTTCAGCGAGGGTCCGGGAGCGGCAAAAATCGCACCGATTGTTGGGGTATTATGAGCACGTTGAATAAGGGAGCCGAAGCCAAGGGAGTTCCCCGGGGGAACAAAGAGGGACGCACTGGCACTGGTTCCGGCACCGGAAACATTGTTCAAATCCGCGTCGCTCAGGTTGAAGTAAACTTTCCCGGCATAGGCTGGGGCAATTGCTACGGCGGAGGCGAGTAATGCGAGGAGCGGTGCGCGGAGCAATGTTGTTTTCATCAGATGGATGTGGTTTAGCGGATTTTTGTTTGTGTTTGCTCAGCGATTGACCGCAGTTTTTCTGCGGGCGAGAAAGACGGTTGCGCCAAGCGCGAGGAAGCCCATGACCCATGTGCTGGTCTCAGGGACGGCGGCGGGTGCGGCGGGTGCTGTGTAGGAAAAGCTTGCGGGGTTGAGCGTGACGCCCACGAATCCGGGCTCCGGCGGGCCACTGCCGGGTGTGTGGGTGAGCGTGACATCGGCTCCAAACGTCCAACTGATCGCGGAGAGGTCGCCCGCGGACCCGTCGTCATTGGTGTAGGCGAGGAAGCTCTGGGTGCTCTGCATGATTGGCCAAGGTGTTCCGCCTAAGGATGCGGGGGCGATGGAACCAGTGACCGTGACCTGTGGATCGGGCGTGGTGAACGAAATGTTCGAGAAATCCAATTGGAACTCCGAGCCCCCGCCGATCGCGAGGAAGGAAAGGCCGTTGAACGCGGTTCCGGGAGAAAGGGGGCTTGTGCTGAGAAGGCTGAACGGGGATGGGGCGTTAAGCGACTGGAGAGAGACGGTGGTGCCAACATTGGCCGTATTCGTCAGCTCCAAGCGGAATGTCTGTCCGGAAACGGTTGTCGTCTCGGCGAGAATGTTCGAGTCGTAGGTGTCCGCGTCATTCGCATAGGCGAATGTCCCCGGGTTGCTATTGATCGAGTATTGGACAACGAACCCGCTGGTATTCACCGGTCCAGAGATCTCGTCGGCAGGCACGCCCAACCTCACAATGCCGGCCTGCGCCCCGGTGAACAATCCGGACACTGCGAGTGCGATGAGGAGATGAGTTTTCATGCGATGCGTGGTTGGCAAACGGGGCGAGACTGGCGGGGCAGATGGCATTTGTCTATAGGGGCGATCCCCTATTTTAACGCAACAATCAGCGTTATTTTGTTGCGTGGCTTCTAGACGATGTGGTCGAACCCCGTGGCTTCCCAAGTGGCGTAGGACGAAGCGACGAATTTCAGAACCCCACCCTTGCGAAGATGAAGTTTTGCTTTGATGTTTTCCCGGTGGGCCGAGGCGGTTTTTTCGCTGATGCCGAGGAGTGCACCGATCTCCTTGGTGGAATGGCCGAGACCGATCAGCCGGAAGATTTCCAGTTCGCGAGCGGTCAGACCGGAAATATCGATACTCCCCGGCGTGGAATCCTCTCGTGGGGATCGCCTCACAATAGGCGGCAGACCTCGCCCCTGCAGAGCGTCAAGAACCAGACCGGGCAGGTCTTTCGGAGCCGTGCGGCGGGAGACAACTCCTCGGACTCCAGCTGCATAGAGGCGGGGCACCATCTCCGCGGCGGTGGGCGAAAGAAGGATAATGACCGCAAGCCCGGGTTGCCGCGACTGGATGTCCCGGAGCATTCCGAGCACGTCTCGCCCGCAGGCAAGACTGAAGCCGGAAATGAGGACGTCTAGGTTCTTCAACGAATTCAGAAGCTCCGCTCCCGTCGTAGCTTCGCCGGCGATGGCGAAGCCGGCTCCGAGGATTGCGGCGAGACCGCGCAAAAAGATCGGATCGCTGTCCGCCAAGACGACTTTTGGCCGGGAAGGCTCCAGACGTTCCTTTCCATTCGACTCATTCGGGAAGGATGCGAGTTTCATTTCCTGATCATCGGGGACGCGATTCGTGCTTC
>Ga0247844_1008488_pt1 | contig 11112 bp, 10 predicted proteins | sample LaCtaG_FD_192421 | JGI IMG/M metagenome (GOLD analysis project Ga0247844, IMG submission 192421) | Freshwater microbial communities from meromictic Lake La Cruz, Castile-La Mancha, Spain - LaCruzMarch201714.5m_1 | ecosystem: Environmental > Aquatic > Freshwater > Lake | place: Spain: Castile-La...
GCATGGCTCACTTGAAGCCCTTTACACGCAGTAGGGTAGAGACAGCGGTTCAGTGACGTATCATCAGGCTGACAACTTCCCACCGTAGAGCGTTTTTTACACTCAAAGCCATACATATTCGCCGTAGCCCCTCCAACATCGCTAATCACCCCTTTAAAATTCTTATGGGTGGTAAAACGCTTCGCCTCCTCGAGGATTGAACTTTGGGAACGTGCCGAGATATACTTTCCTTGATGAAGGGCTATCGCACAGAAATTGCACTCCCCATAACACCCTCGATGCGTGGTAATGGAAAATTGCGTGGTATCCATCGCCTTAACTTTTCCCATAGCGCTATAGTAAGGATGCACATCGTTTTCAAATTCAAGCCCATACACCTCATCCATCTCCTGTGTGGTAAGAACTACTTGCGGTGGGGTATGAATGATATATCGGTCATCTTGCTTTTGTGCCAATGTCTTAGCTGTTTTAAAATCTTGATTTTGATAAAAGAGCGTATAGGCTTTCGTGTATGCATCTTTAGAATTCGTGATTTCATCAAAACTTGGAAGTTCAAGAGCATTAGAAGGGCACTTCTTATCTACATAGCAAATCCCTTTGATAGGCTTAAAACTTTTTCTCTGCTCAATGGCACGGGTAAGCTCTAAAATGGCCTTCTCTCCCATACCATAGACTAAAAAATTCGCCTTACTATCTAAAAGGATGGATTTTCTCACCCGTTCCTGCCAAAAGTCATAGTGAGCAAACCGTCTTAAACTTGCTTCGACACCTCCTAGCACAATAGGCTTTTTCTCACTGTCATACTGCTTGATTAAATTACAGTAAGTAAGGGTAGCCCTATCTGGACGTTTTGTGTTTTCGACACCAGGGGTTAGGTCATCACTTTTACGTGGCTTTTTGAGAGCAGTATAGTTTGAAACCATAGAGTCCATAAGCCCAGCCGAGACCCCCCAATAAAGGTTAGGAAGGCCTAATCGGAGAATATCACTAGAATCCTTCAAGGTAGGCTGTGCGATTACTCCAACCTTATATCCAAACTTAACCAACCATTTCCCAATGATGGCAATACCATTATAACTGCTATCTATATATGTATCCCCCGATACCAATATGATATCAAGGCTCTCCCAACCTAGAGAGTTTAGCTCACTTTGTGTTGTAGGTAAAAACATACTGCCTCCTATGCACTCATATTAAAAGCATGATATAAACTAGAACGTATTTCACACTCACACAGTCACTCACACCATTAATTTAGTGTATCATATTTTGAAAGTAATATAAATACACCGAAAGGTTACCCATCATTGCATTTCGTATTTTTAATAATACTGCCTCGCCTTTCACACAAATTACACAATAGAATTAAAAATTAATTAAATTACATATTGACAAACGGAGAAAAAAGAGTTAAAATTGATTTGCAGATGATTAAAAATTAACCGATATTAGGGTTGATTAAATTTAGGAGGATATATGTCTATATTTGAAACATTAGCAAAAACAGATCACGAAGAGGTAATTTTTTTTAACGACAAGGCAACTGGACTTAAAGCAATTATTGGAATTCACAACACAAAACTAGGTCCAGCTTTAGGGGGATGCAGAGTTCTCCCATATAAAACAGAAGAAGAGGCCATCACCGATGTTCTAAGACTTTCAAGAGGAATGAGCTATAAATCAGCCATCGCAGGAATTAATCTTGGTGGGGGAAAATCAGTTATCATCGCTGACCCAAAAACTCAAAAAACTGAAGCACTTTTCAGAGCCTTCGGGAAATTTGTAGATACATTAAATGGAAGATATTACACAGCAGAGGATGTAAACACTTCAGTTGAAGATATGGATTTCGTTCGTATGGAAACTAAATACGTTACAGGAATTGACCAAGCTCTAGGAGGAAGTGGAGACCCTTCACCAATCACAGCTTGGGGAGTATTCTGGGGGCTAAAAGCTGCTTGGGAGAGAAAAACAGGAAGAACAGACTTAAAAGGGGTTAAAGTAGCCGTTCAAGGAATTGGTCATGTTGGTTACTACCTATGTAAATTCCTAAATGAAGAGGGTGCAAAACTGATCGTTTGCGATATGAATCAAGCGGCTGTTGAGAAAGTTAAGACAGAATTTGGGGCAGAAATAGTACACGTAAATGACATCTATGATGTTGAGTGTGACATCTACTCACCATGTGCATTAGGAGCATCTCTTAATGAAACAACAATCCCTAAACTAAAATGTAAAGTGGTAGCAGGAGCGGCTAACAATCAACTTAAAGATGAAGTGGCTGATGGAAATGCACTACAAGAGAAGGGTATCCTTTATGCACCAGATTACTTAATCAATGCAGGAGGCGTAATCTCTGTTTACAATGAACTTAATGGAATCACCGTTACTGAATATTCAATGAACATGGCTCAAAGAAGAATTTATAAAACTTCAATGAGAGTTTTTGATAAATCAGAAGCTGAAAAAATCACGCCGCACATGGCTGCTAACAAAATTGCAGAAGAGCGTATGGCAATGGCTGCTAACATCCAAACAATCTATACCGCAAAAAAATAATTCACTGGGGAGGAACTTTCTCCCCTTAACTATTTACCTATACACAGAAAGGATGAAATATGAAAATATTAGCCATCAATCCTGGATCAACCAGTACAAAAATCTCTCTTTACGAGGATTTGAATGAAGAATTTACAGTAAACATAAGTCACTCGGCTGAGCAGATTGGAAAGTATGAAAAGATTGCTGACCAATATGAGTTTAGAAAAGAAGAAATTCTGAAAATTCTTGCAAACAATAGCATTGAACTGAGCTCAATTGATATCTTTGTGGGACGTGGAGGACTTGTCAAGCCTATTAAGAGTGGTGTTTATTCAGTCAATGAGGCCCTTCTTAGGGATTTAAAAACTCCAGTACTTGGGGAGCATGCGAGCAATCTTGGGGGCGTTCTTGCCTATGAATTGGCAAAAATTTCTGGAAAACCTTCATACATCGCAGACCCCGTTGTTGTAGATGAGATGTGTGATTTAGCACGCGTATCTGGACTTCCCGAAATTCAAAGACGCAGCATTTTTCATGCATTGAACCAAAAAGCCATTGCCCGCCGTTATGCACGTGAAGTTGGAAAAAAATACGAAGAGATGAACTTAATTATTGCCCATCTTGGAGGAGGAACTTCAATTGGAGCCCATGAAAAAGGTCAAGTCATTGATGTCAATGATGGACTGATTGGAGAGGGGCCATTTACCCCTGAGAGAGCTGGAGCACTTCCGGGGCTTCAACTTCTTGAAACATTTATTAATGATAAAAAGTGCAATCTAGCAGCCATGAAAAAGAGAATGACAGGACAAGGTGGACTTGCAGCCTACTTTGGAACAAATGATGCACGTGAATTAGAAAATAGAATTTTAGCTGGAAAGGGTGAAAAGGAAGCTTTTATCTTCGATGCAATGGCATATCAAACTGCTAAATGTATCGGTGAGATGGCAACCGTTTTAAAAGGTAAAGTAGATGCCATCATTTTAACAGGCGGTGTAGCATACTCTCCCATCATTCCTAAATTAATTCAAGAGCGTGTAAGTTTCATTGCGCCAGTGATTAAAATGCCGGGAGAAAATGAGATGCAAGCCTTGGTGGAAAATGCCTACTATGCAAGCACAGGTGAGTACAGCGTAAAAGTATACCAATAGGAGGGTAAATGAAACGGATTAAAATTATTACTGGGCATTTTGGAAGTGGAAAAACAGAATTTGCCGTCAACTATGCAAAACACATTAAATCCGAAAATTCAGATCCCGTATGTCTTGTAGATTTAGATCTTGTAAATCCATACTTTAGAAGTAGAGAGAAGACCGTTGCTTTTAAAGAGCTCGGAATAGAGATACTCTCTAGTGATTTAGAGGGGGAAGCAGCAGATATTCCCTCAATCTCAGCAAGAATTCAAAAGGTTTTTGATAACAAAACCCTTAGAACCATCATTGATTTAGGAGGAGACCCAATGGGAGCAACAGCCCTTGGAAGATTCTTTGAATCCATGGTTGAGAGCGAAATAGATATATGGCTTGTGGTTAATGCCAACAGACCTTATACTCAAACAGTTGAGGACACCCTTATGTATGCTCATAATTTGGAAGCTAAAATTGGTTTCAAAATCACAGGGATTATTAACTCAACACACATGGTTAAGTACACAACCAGTGAAGACATTGAACATGGCTATCACATAGCATCACAAGTAGCCGCTATATTAAATGTTCCAGTAAAATATAATGTACTTTTAGAAAATTTAGTAGAAAACACACACCTTCCCAACCTCTTTCCAATTGGATTAGAGATGCGTGAAGAGTGGATGAGTTGAAAGGAGAATCATGGCAGGAAGAGTAAAAATCAACAGCGATGCCTGTAAAGGGTGTGGACTATGTACAACAGGATGTCCAGTTAAAATTTTAGCAATTGATAAAAAAATCATCAACAGTAAGGGGTATTCACCCTCAACATGTATCGACCCAGACAAATGTATCGGGTGTGGGAACTGTGCACTTATGTGTCCAGATTTAGTTATTGAAGTAGATAGAGACTAATTAAAGGAGATATTATGAGTAAAGTATTAATGAAGGGAAACGAAGCCATTGGACTTGCTGCCATTAAAGCAGGATGTAAATGTTTCTTCGGATACCCAATAACGCCACAAAATGAATTGCCAGCATTTATGTCTGAAGAATTGCCTAAAATTAACGGAAGTTTTGTTCAAGCTGAGAGTGAAGTCGCAGCAATCAATATGGTTTATGGTGCAGGAGGGTGTGGCGTTAGAGTTATGACATCATCATCAAGCCCAGGAATAGCACTAAAACAAGAGGGAATCTCTTACCTAGCTGGGGCTGAAGTACCTTGCTTTATCGTAAGTGTTGGACGTGGAGGTCCTGGACTTGGAGGGATTCAACCGGCTCAATCAGATTATTTCCAAGCAACACGTGGTGGGGGAAATGGGGACTATAAAGTGCCTGTTGTGGCTCCAAATAGCATTCAAGAAGCCATTGATTGGACATATAAAGCGTTTGATATGGCTGACGAGTATAGAACGCCTGTAATGATGCTTGTAGATGGACTTATCGGTCAAATGATGGAGCCTGTAAGCTTTGAACGGGCAGAAGCAAAAGAGTTTGATAGAAGTAGCTGGGCTACCACTGGAACGAAGGGTCAAAGAAAACCTAATATCATCAACTCACTCTACTTAGAGCCACATGACCTTGAAGACCACAATTTAAGACTTCAAGCAAAATACAAAACCATTAGAGAAAAAGAAGTTGCATGGGAAAACTACAACCTTGAAGGTGCTGAAATTGTAGCCGTTGCCTATGGTACGACTTCAAGAATTGTAAAAAATGCCATCGAGAAGCTAAAAGAGAGAGGGATTAAAATGGGGTTGGTACGTCCAATCACACTCAATCCATTCCCTTATGAAGCATTTCAAACTCTACCGTCATCTGTTAAGTGTTTAATCTCAATCGAGATGAGCTTAGGGCAAATGATAGAAGATGTTAGACTTGCAAGCAACGGAAAATACCCCGTAGAATTTTATGGAAGAACAGGTGGGGTCATCCCAACACCTGGAGAAATTGTTGATTATATCGAAAAATTGGTAAAGGAGGCAAAGTAAGTGAGTACAATAGTTTTTAAAAAGACCGAAGGTCTAACAGATAAGACCACACACTATTGCCCAGGATGTACACATGGTATCATCCATAGATTGGTAGCAGAGAGTTTAGAAGAATTAGGCGTGCTAGGTGATACTATCGGTGTAGCCCCAGTAGGATGCGCTGTTCTAGCATACAAATATTTTAATTGCGACATGCACCAAGCAGCTCATGGAAGAGCCCCTGCTGTAGCAACTGGCGTTAAAAGAGCAAGACCTGAAAATGTTGTATTTACCTATCAAGGGGATGGTGATTTAGCCTCTATCGGAATGGCTGAGATTGTTCACGCAGCAGCAAGAGGAGAGAAAATCACAACCATTTTCATCAACAATGCCATCTATGGTATGACAGGTGGACAAATGGCACCAACAACACTTGTGGGACAAAAAGCCACAACAGCTCCTCTTGGAAGAGACCCAAAACTAGCAGGATACCCTATTAAAGTGAGTGAAATGCTCGCTACATTAGAGGGAGCTAAGTTTGTTGAGAGAGTATCAGTAGATACACCAATTAACGTTAGAAAAGCTAAAAAGGCCATCAAAAGAGCCTTTGAGGTACAACTCTCTGGTGAAGGGTTTGGAATAGTAGAAGTTCTCTCAACTTGCCCAACAAACTGGGGTATGAGTGCCATTGATGCATTAGAGTGGCTTCGTCAAAATATGATGCCAAAATATCCTTTAGGAAACCTAAGAGACGATAACAAGGGGGAAAACTAATATGTCTAGTCAAGCACTCATTATTGCAGGATTTGGAGGACAAGGGGTTCTCACTGTAGGAAAACTGCTCACTTATGCAGGAATGGTCGCTGGCAAAGAGGTATCTTGGATGCCATCTTATGGACCAGAGATGCGTGGTGGAACATCAAACTGTCATGTAATGCTTTCAAACGAGCTTATCGGCTCTCCAGTAGTAGCACCATTAGAAGCAACAAGTGTTATTGCTATGAATGGGCCATCACTTGATAAATTTGAAGAGTGGGTTGCCCCTGGTGGAAATCTTTTCGTCAACAGTTCTATCATTGAAAAAAAACCAACAAGAACAGATATCAATGTATACTATATTGATGCAAACGAACTTGCAACTCAAGCTGGAAGCGCAAAAGCCGCTAACATGGTTATGCTTGGAAGCTACCTTGCAATCTCAAAAATTCTAACAGAAAAACAAATTTTAGATGTATTTACACAAGTTTTCGGTGAAGAAAGAGCTAAACTTATTCCACTTAATGATAAAGCACTTCAAGCAGGAAGAAAAGCTGCTGAAAACCAGTAGTAAAAACTCTTGAAAATTGATATAATAGAGGTATCAATCAAATGGGGGGCTAAATGAACAAAATTGAGTTTCAAAAATTTGACTATGCACAGTTAAAGTTGATTCGTCACGAGCTTGAAGAGAGTTTTAAAGATGAACTTTTTACTCTTGGCAACCATCACTACTCTAAATATCTTTATAAAACCGAAGATACCCAAGAGTTTGAAAAAAATATCACTCAAACAGTTGCTAGGTTAGATGATATCATTAAAAATATTGCGGAACTAGAAGAGCAACTCTCTGATTTTCAAATTAAAATGGATGATTATTCAATTCCAGTTGGTGCAATGTTAAATTAAAAGAATAAAAAAAGTGAAGGATTTTCTCCTTCACTTTTTTATTTACTAAACTGTTGATTTTGCCCTATCGTCCGACAGCTCAAATTGCTATTTGAATGATACAATCTGTGAAAATCTAAGTAATCAGTGACTATACTATTACTTCAAAATAACTTGATTGATGATAATAATTAGAATTGTCGCAACCACAATGACACTTAAAAGTATCCAAATAGAATTATCTTTTTTTGTACTCTTACCAAATTCTGAGTCAATTTTAAGAAATGGCAATACTGCAAGACCTGGAAGCATCATAATTTGTACAAATAGGAAGAAATGTTTATATCCCATAAGCATCTGTAGCGGCCCACTATACATTGAAGGGAGCATCAATGCCACAATATTAATGGCTGAAAGAAATGCAAAATGGGACGTTTTAAATCGACTATTTCTAACCGTATAAAAAAGAACCATAGTAAATGCCGCCAGCGAAAATGTTACAGCAAAATTCTCAACCATTTGACACACAATTATTGTTACAATACTTTTTGGCTGAGTATATGCCATGTAGATATAGATAAGGTGAGGCACATTGACTAGGATATACATAATCCAAAGTACTTGCTTGATACCTTTTTTATAGATATACAGTCCACCAAGACTTCCCGCAAGAAGAATAGCAATTAAAACGAAAGTGTAGCTATACCCAATATAGGTAGTCGTTAACCCAAGCCCACCCTCAGAGCGTGGGTCTAATAAAAAGAGTGTAACAACTTTAGTAACAAAATTCTCCCCTAATCTGAAAGTAAATATAAAGAGTATACACATCCAGATGCCTTCAAGTTGAAAAAACTCAGCAAATACACCACTACTTTTTTCAGCCCCAACCATTTTAGCAGCCTTAGACTTTCGTGTAATGGCAATAACTCTCCAAATTAAAAGAACAAATCCTATAATAACCATCACTTTTGGGAATGGAAGGTACTTATAAAGCATAAGTAAAATAATCGCTACCAGTATTGGCCACTCACGGATGATATTTTTCATCTCACTTTGTGTGTTCACTCTAACCTCTTTTTTAGGAAGGAAGAATGCATGATAGATTCCGATAACAAGTGTTACAATTCCAGTTATAATCAGTGCAACCGTCCAAGCGTGAGCCATTCCATACTTTTCAGACTCTTTACCTACCAATATCAATATGAATGCCGTCACAAAAAATTTAGCCAATTGATAGAAAAGTCTTTGCATTCCAACGAAATAGGACTGTTGTGCATTTGAAAGTGATACCAGATAAAAACCATCTACTGAGATATCATGTGTAGATGAAAAAAATGCCATAGCCCAAAAAACTGCAATACTAGATTTGAGAAAGAGCATTGCGTGACCATCAGTTTGTCCATGAGAAGTTTGTATGCTAAAGACCACCCCAATATAACTAAGAGCCATTAAAATTTCCATGGTGTAAATCCACCAACGTTTTGTTTTCGTAACGTCAACGAGCCATGACCATAGAGGTTTTAATCCCCATGGAAGCATTAAACTTCCTGTGTACATGGTAATTTGCGCATTGGTAAAGCCAAAATTTTTGTACATTACTGTTGAGGCTATGATAATCATTACAAAAGGTAACCCCTCCATAAAATACCCTGTCGGAACAAATCCCCATGCCTGTTTTGTTGTCATCATACCTTGTTCTTGTGTTTCCATTATTTTCTCCTTATTGTAATCTTGGTGAATTTAAAATTAACCACACTTCATCATATACTATTTTGCCTATTTTTTCAATAGATTTTTTTAAAGTTTATAAAAAAACATTAACATATTCCGATGGATGTATTAATGATTTTTTTTATGCTATCCTACTCCTAAGTTCAGTGTAAATCTCACCCATAACGCCAGCGAGAAAAAATATCAACACTTTAAATTCCCATATATTTTATAAAAGAGAACTTAAGCTTTACATGAATTTGCATATTCTATATTGGCAGAATTTGATTTAAATGTTACTATATAATATAAACTATATATTTGAGGTGAAGAGATGAATATATCCGTATTAGGGTGTGGCCGTTGGGGAAGTTTTCTCGCATGGTATTCCACTAAAATTGGACACAGTGTCAAACTGTGGGGAAGAGAGGGTTCTAAAACTCTCGAAGAACTTAAAGAAACTCGCAAGAATGCATACCTAGAACTCCCTTTGTCGGTTGATTTAACTGACAACTTAGAAGAGTCTCTCCTTTTTAGTGATACCATCATCATAGCCATCAGTGCACAAAACTTAAGAGAGTTTTTAAAGAGGCTAAATACATTCGACATTAGTAATAAAACATTTATCCTTAATATGAAGGGATTAGAAATTGGAAGTGGTAAACGCCTATCAACCGTTTTCAAAGAAGAGATAAAGCAAGAGAACTGCGAAGTGGCAGTTTGGCTTGGACCAGGGCATGTGCAAGACTTTTATGCTGGCATACCAAACTGTATGATTATGGGAAGTTATAACTTTGAAATCACAAAAAAATTGGTGGACATTTTCAAAAGTGACCTCATCAGATTTTACTACGCTCAAGATATGATAGGTAACGAGGTCGGTGCTGCTACAAAGAACGTCATTGGTATTGCTGCGGGAATGCTTGATGGCGCTGGGCTCTCTTCACTCAAAGGGGCACTCATGGCTCGTGGAACTCATGAAGTAGCACGGCTCATCAAAGTGATGGGGGGAAATCAAGAGTCAGCTTATGGACTTGCTCACCTAGGGGACTATGAAGCCACTCTCTTTTCTACGCACAGCAACAATCGCCTTTATGGTGAGCGCTATGTGAAAAATGAAGCATTTGGAAAACTCGCTGAGGGTGTCCATACAATAAAAGCCCTTCGAGAAATCGAAGAGCTTTACACTATCGAACTGCCTATATCCCATGCGCTATATGAGGTGATTTTCAATAAAAAAGATTTCAAAGAGGTGATGAAAATACTCTTTGATAGAACGATTAAATTTGAATTTTAGAGTTTTCAAAAGCGCTCTCTAAGCTTTCAAAGTCATCTAAACGGAGCATTGCATTTTGAGAGTTCAGATAAATTGGCTCGCCAATTTTCACTTGTGTTACTTCTCCTTTGATTGCTTCAACCAGAACCATTTTAGCACCACCGGTTCTCTGTGTATAGACAAATTGAAGTCTTGAGATATGAAAATGATAGCGATTTAATGTTGAAATGATTTTTTCAAGATACTCACTCCTGTGTATGAATGTTAAAACACCATGAGATTTCAAAGCATAGTGTGAGACTTGAATGAATTTTGCAAAATCAAACAATGTTTCACTTTTGGCCACTCGAACTCCTTCGGATGCTTTTTCTTGGCACGCATCAGTGCTTTCAAAATAGGGGGGATTTGATAAAACATGGGTAAAACTTTCTGTAGCAAAATGCTTTTTAATCTCTAAAATATCAAAACAGTGTACCTTTATCTGTTCATCTAGAGCATTAAGTGTGACATTCTTTCTTGCAAGCTCAACCATGCACTCTTGAATTTCCACAGTATCTATTTTACTGATACAACTATGTGAGAGCAAGATAGGAATAATAGCTGTTCCTGTACCAATCTCAAGTATACTCTTGCATTTTCTATTAACACGAAAAAATTGTGAAAGCAAAAAGCTATCTGCAGACACGCGAAAATGCATATTACCTTGTATGAGATGCCTATTGTAAGCAGGAATGTGATAGAGTGACCAAGGTTTTTCCATAAATTTCTCCTTTAAGTGAGGTTATATGATTGTTTCAGTTGGAATTATTATCCAAAATGGATGCGTGTTTGTAGGAAAAAGAAAAAA
>Ga0247844_1008491_pt1 | contig 11111 bp, 6 predicted proteins | sample LaCtaG_FD_192421 | JGI IMG/M metagenome (GOLD analysis project Ga0247844, IMG submission 192421) | Freshwater microbial communities from meromictic Lake La Cruz, Castile-La Mancha, Spain - LaCruzMarch201714.5m_1 | ecosystem: Environmental > Aquatic > Freshwater > Lake | place: Spain: Castile-La...
AACTCATCGTCACCCCAACAACCCCCAATCCCCCGCGCTCAGCTGTCCGCATCGACCTCACCGGAGCCGAAAACCGCCCGGTTTACATCGGGGTGGAATCCCTCGCTCCCAAACCAACTCCCACTCCGGCCCCCGTCATACCCGCCCCGGCACCGCAGGCTGCCCAAGCCGCACCGCAGGCTGCAGCTCCCCAAAAAACCGCCGGAAACCCCACGGTTGTCGAAAAATTGAAGGCCATCCAGATCCAGCAACGCGCCCTCCTTCAACAAGTGGAGGATGCCCTCAACGAAGCCCAAAAATAACCCGTGCGCCACGTCCTCTCTGACATCATCAAAGCCGGCATCATTGGGCTGCTCTCCCTTCTCATCGGAGGAACTCTACTCGCGCTACAACCTCCGCCCAAACCTACCACATTCCAAGAAGTGGAGGCCGATGCAGTCAACCAGGCAATTGCCGCAAAGACCCCGATCATCATAGATGCCAGATCGGCATCCAGCTACAAAGACGGGCATATCCCTTCGGCAATAAACCTCCCGTTTGAAGGCTGGGAAACTGCCTACCCCGGAGTGGAGGCTTCCATCAAAGGAAAACCACTCCTCATCTACTGCTCGGGCTATTCCTGCGAGGACAGCAAGAACCTCGCAAAAGTCCTCGCAGCAAAAGGCTATCCCATCACCCTTTACACCCGCGGCTGGGAAGAATGGGAAGCCGGCGGGTTCCCATTCGAAAAATAACCGGAATGAAAACCCTGGCCAAAATCATCCTCGCCCTCCTATTCCTCGTGGCCGGCGCCATCAAAATCGCCGACCCGGCAGCATTCTCGGCTTCGATCGCAAGCTTCAAGATCCTGCCGGAATGTCTGATCCCCATCACGGCCTTCACCGTCCCACCGCTCGAAATCCTCTGCGCAATCGGCCTCTTCCACCCCAAAACCGAAGGAGCCTGCCTCTTCATCCTCTGCGCACTCTGCGCCTGCTTCGCCATCCTCTACGGGCAGGCTCTCGTCCGTGGCTTCACCCCGGACTGCGGATGCTTCGGCAAAAACCCGCTGCTCAAAGCCACACCGCCAATCGGTGTGGCCCGCTCCGGAGTCCTCTTTCTTCTCGCCGTATCCGCCTGGGCGGAATCCCTGCGACGCCGATCCCTCAACGACAACCAAGACACTCCAGTGTCGCACCAAGCCTAATCCGCCGGAAGGCCCCGGACGCCAAAAAGGCTAAGTCTCGCCCGCCGTCGAAAGACGAGCGGGTTTTTTCCTGCTAACGCCCCACACCCCAAAGGTTCGCTTTCGCTCCCTCCTGGGGATCAAAAAATTACCTCTCTTTTTTGACATCCTCCTACGGGGCAAGCCCCGAGGATTCCCTAACATCTAAACATGCAGAGCACATCCAACATCAGAGTGGTTCACGCTTCATCACAGACCGCGAGGGTCGCTCCGTTAGGAGCGCCGCCGTCTTACACCTGCTCCACGCGCCGTCACCGGGTGTCCCCCGGCCATAAAGATCAAACGTGGCAGTCGCCACACCCACCACTCTAAACAAAACCCAAACCATGTCAATGAATCCCATCTCGAACAAGATGCTTGCCCTCTCGGTCCGTCTCTCCGATCTTTCCAACAAGATCATGAGGGACCCGCGCACCAAGAACGCCCTCGGCTTCGCCATGATCGGCGTGCTCGCGGCCGTCGTGTTCAGCATGGCACAACCGACCGACCGCACCGGAACCCTCACCGCTCCTTTACCCATCCCCATGATGATGGACGGGAAACAGGTCGGAAAAACAACCGCCCCCACAGGAACCAAAGTCCAAATCCTACAAGAGGACGAAGGAAAATTCCTCGTTGCCACACTCGCGGGGCGGGCATGGACAGAAAGCGTGACCACAACCCCTGTCCCCCCCGAACCGGAGAAACCCGAAAACGAGAAATTTCGTAACCTCCCAACCGGAAAAGAATTCACCCCCTCCAGCAACACCGCTTTAGAAGCGGAGGTGCTGGAACTCACCAATGCCGAAAGGGCTCGCTTCAACCTGCCCCCCCTGACATGGAACGAATCTCTCGCCGAAGCCGCCCGCTACCACGCGGCCGATATGGCAGCTGACCAGTATTTCTCCCACGACTCCAAAGACCGGACCAACGGATTCCTAAGAACCGTCGGAAAACCCTTTGAACGGATCCACCGGTTCGATCCCTCCGGCTGCGCCGAAAACATCGCCTATAACCAACCCTCCCCGCGGAAAACCATGTCCGACTGGATGAACTCCCTCCACCACAGGACAAATATCCTCTCCAAAGACGTCCGCACCCTCGGAGTCGGCTACGTGCTCGGCTACATTGTGCAGGACTTCGGAAATTAACAAATAGAAACCAACCCATCATGAACAACCAGACCAATCCGCTCTCGCTCCAGCTCCTTGCCCTCTCGGCTAGGCTCTCGGATCTCTCCAACAAGATCATGAAAGACCCGCGCACCAAGAACGCCCTCGGCTTCGCCGTAGTAGGCGTCCTTGCGGCCGTCGCCTTCAGCTTCTCCCAAGACGAAGGAAAGCCGGCCCCTTCCGCGCCCTACCTCGAGCAAAGCATCGCAACCCACAAATACCAGCTCGACCCCAAAAAGGACGAGACGCTCGTCGGGACGGAGATCGCCACCGTGGATGGCGGCGGGGCAGCCAGCGCCTGGGCGGACGGCGTCATGCCCTCCCCCGAATGGAGCAACCAAGAGAAACTCCGCGGCAATTACACCGAGAAGACATTCCTCTTCTCCTCCGGCCGAACCGTAAAATTCTCCCAGAACAGCCCCGGAGAATGGGGGTGGGATACAAGTTTCAACCCCACGGGAAATCCCAACCCCTCCGACAACTCCAACCGGAACCCCTTCGACACTAACAGCTCCCTACAAAAACTTGGAGCAAACGAAAAACCCGTGAAGGAAGTCAGAGACCCTTCCCGCCTCACACACAACTACCGCAACACGAAACCCAACGGCTACTATCCCACGTTTGAAGACAATCACGGCACCAACACCGTGCTCTACCTCGGAAACCCCGTCCGCATGGACATCAACCTCCCCGTCTTCCACAAAGATTGGAAATACGATCCTTGCACAATCCTGACCTTCAAATACAAGGGGGAGCTCAAAGTCTGGAACGTCAGACCGATCCCACCCCAATCCAAAAGCGTCACGCTTTCCTTCAAATGGAATCTGACAGATTTCGAATCCAAAGACAGATACGGGAAGCCAGGAAAAGGAGCGGCAAAAATCAACCCCGGATTCGGGACGAAAAATGGACCCATCCAAGAAATCCCCAACAATCTCTACCTATCCAGCATCAACTACGGACAACCTGAAAAAGTCCGCGCCACATTTCCGATCCCGGAAAATGCCACCCATTTCATCATCCGCCCCGGATTCGACGCTGGGGATCGGGGTAAATTCCAACTCTCCGATCTCGAAATCACCTTCAGCGGACAAACCGCCGACGAGAAGGAGCGGAAAAACACGCGGGGCATCCCCGGCGGACAGGACACCCCGAGCGGAAACCTCGCCAATGAACAGGAACTCCTCCTCCTCATCAACCAGGAGCGGGCGAATACGGGGCTCGAAGAACTTGCCCCCGACAACTCCCTCCAAAAAGCCGCACGCTTCCATGCACAGGACATGGCAGAAGAAGGCTACTTCTCGCACGACTCGAAAGACCCCATATTCCAACCCACCTTCACAAAAGAAGGGAAGGCCATCGGGGAAACCAAGTTATTCGCGATCGGCACCGCCAAACAGCGCCACCAGGCATTCCAGACGCAGGCCATCGCCGAAAACATCGCGAAGGATGCATCCACCGCACAAGACGCCCTCACCATCTGGATGATGTATCCCGCCACCCGCGCCAACCTCCTCTCCAAATCCGCCAAGACGATTGGTATCGGGTTCAACAAAGACCACTGGGTGCTCGACTTCGGAAAAGAATAACTTCAAGATACAAGACTACCATATCCCCAAAGGCTCGCTTTCGCTCCCTTCCTGGGATCAACAATTATCTCTCTTCTATGAATACAAACCAACGCAACCTGGTCTCGCAGAAACTGCTTGCCCTCTCGGCCCGTCTCTCCGATCTTTCCAACAAGATCATGAGGGACCCGCGCACCAAGAACGTCCTCGGCTTCGCCATGATCGGCGTTCTCGCGGCCGTCGTGTTCAGCATGGCGCAGAACCCAGGAGACAAAGTCACCCTCGCAAAGATGGTTCAAATCAATTACACAAAAACCAACGGAGAAAAAGGATTCGGCGGAACGTTCCCTGGCCACAAAGTGAGCCTCATCTCCGACAACGGAGATACCGTCACTGTGGCCTTCTCCGACTCCATCGCCACCCTTCCTAAATCCCTTATCGTGGAATTTGGTGGAGTCCTAGGAAAAGGCCCAGAAGACCGCGAAGCAATGAATCGGGAAAAATACACGACTGAGGGCAAACTGAAACCTAAAGTCACCCCTTGGACCGGATATGTTCATCAAGAACCCCAGCCTGGACAAGCACCGATTGAACCCACAGGGTTCACTCCGGAACTACTTGCTCAACTCAACAAGATGCTTGGCGAACCCTACCACGTCCACCATTTGGACGCCATCCTTGCCGAAGGAGGGCTCTGGAAAGCTGCTCCGCTGTCCCAGACACTCTCTGAATATATCGCCTCCGGAAAACCGGTCACCGAAGAGCAGAAATGGAAATTCTCCCTGCGCCCGCAGTTTGACCAATACAACATCGACGTCAAAAAAGATACAGATCGCACTGACATCAGCTGCAGCCCCAAGGCCTTCCAGGACGCGCTCGAGCTGCTCTGGTCACAGAAAGAAGGAAAACCGGTAAAACTTTCCTCTTCCTTCCTTCGCTGGGCACATGACCAAGTCATGGGAAAACTGCACCCAGTTTATCAAACAGATACAGATCCCAACTATATCATTCGCGGGATCCAACGTTATGGCATCTGCCGCCGAGACCTTATGGACAACTCCCAGACAACCCCGAGCGCAGAGGCTCTCGCCGACGCAGCCACTCGCAAACAGCTTGTGCTGCGCACAGTAGCCCTCGGCCAATGGACCGACCCCACATTCAAAAATTTCGAAGTTACTCCAGTTGAAGAACTCGTCATCTCCGAACTCCAAAAAGGACGCCCCATCCTTGTTAGCGGAACCGGATTGATACCCTCACCAAAATATCACAATTGGACAATTTTGGACTACAGGCCTAATTCCTTCGCCGGGCGTCCACCCCAACTCTGCGAAGGCCAATTTGAATGGCCCAATACGGTAGGAGGCTCCGGTGGACACTCACACCTCATCACCGGATACTTCCTCACAGGAGACAACGGTAACGACGGATGCCAACTGATCCAATCCATCCCAAAGGAACTCAAGCGTCATTCTGGGACCGGCAAAGCCAAAGGATACAACAACTACCAATACATGTGGGAGTTCCGCGAAGGCATGGGCACAGACCTTGGCGACCGCGGATACGTGTTCACCACCAATGACACCATCCGAGGGTTGAGAAACAGGATGGTCAGCCTAGCACTCGAATAACTCTTCGAGGAACAAAAACCCGGAGGGAAACCTCCGGGTTTTTCATGTTCAGTCCACAAACCTCTTAAACAACAAGTTTCGTTTTATGGCTTCATCCTTTCAACCAACTCATTCAACGAAACCGAGGGGCCGGAAGGAACAGGCCCATCATAGCCATACGGCAATGCAATAAAACCCCGCCCCGCCTCGACAGCGGCGGCAACCGCCGCATCGAACACATCATCAGGCAACTGCAAAACAGATTGCCGGACAAATGGAACCGGCACATCCTTCGGAAGAGGAAACCCCTGCCAGACCTGCTTCGGTTGAGAATCAACAAAAGACCTCGCCCGCAGCTCTCCAGTCGGAAGAAGCCTCGCCTCCGTATAAAGGGAATAATCCGAGTTCAACATCCAAGTCAGTTTGACCACTCCCTTTTCCACTCCTTCCTCCTCTCCCCTCCCCTCAACAACCACCTCCGCCACCGCCATCAAGCGGTTGGCAGGGAAATCCGGGCCGGAAGTAGCGACATACAACTTATCGCCCACCTTGCTGAACCGCAAGAACCCCATCACACCTGGATGCCCCACCATCATCCAAGCATAAACCGTGGGATTGGAAGCTGAAACCGCCTCCCCAGGCTTCGGGACAACCAACTCCGGAGCCCACTCCTTGGAACCAAACCGGGGCAGCCGGTATTCCTTCGACCACCAATCCCAAGTCGGGACAACCCGGCCGTCCAGCAACTCCCCGCCTTCCTTGATCCAAGCATCCCCATCCGGTGTGAGTGTTGGATTCACTGAAAGCCACTTCACAAAATCAGAAGCTGGCTTGACCTCGTCGGGCTGGGCGAAAGCATCGCCATTACGGTCTTGCCACACCCAGACACAGGACAATTCCTCCCCACCCAAACGGCCGTCTCCGTTTTTATCCAAGGTAGCCAAAGGCTGATACCCATTTCCATACGATCCGGCCTCAAATTTGCCCAAGCTGGAAGAATTTCCAAAGAGATCCAACCCCGATAAAGCACCCACAGGAGCCTTACCCTCAGAATACACCAAGATACCGGCCTTCGGGCCAACCCACTCCCACAAACCGGGAGCCCCGCCTTTCATGGCGAACACCCGGTAATCAAACATGGGGGCATGCTGCGACACAACCCGACGTGATATAGTCCAAGCTTCTGGCCCAGCCAGAAGATCCGGATATCCTAACCCGTCCACATCCAAAAGAAGAGGAGACCAAACGGAGCCCGACTGACCATCCTTATATTTGCAACATTCGTCTTTCGAAGGAACTGTTCCCGTGAAAGACTCTCCAGCCTCAACACACATAATACAGTCCGTCCTATACTTGCCCTGATTACCACCGTTCCCAAAAGCCAAAATACTGCCAGTATCAGAATTAGCTGTCCAATCATTCCCAGTAGGATCACCATTATCCTTTTGATCCCCAGTATACTTTGTATACTCACCCCAAAACTTGGACTCCTCAACCCACACCTTATACCAAGTCCCAGCACGCTCATACACATCCGGTGGAGGATCTCCCACACCTGCATAACCCTGGTCAATACAATACCATTCCTGAACTTCTCCCCAACCAAGCTCGCTCCCTGATTGCACACAATGATACCCATCATAGGACTGCTCGCTATAACCAGACTCCCATCCTTCCAACCAATCAACCCACTCCGGTTTATAATCACAGGGGCAATCAGTTTTATTCACACCACGATACTCAGTTGTCTGCGCAGGCTTTTTCACCGTCCCACCTGCCTTCTGAGTCCAAGTGCGATACTCCTTTTCATATTGCTTTCCAAGCACGCAAGGCTCCTGGGTCCCATCGGACATCCCACACATAGCTCCCCCTGGATCACGGGTCCAACCACCACCACCGCCACCGCCACCACCCGGTCCCCACTCCCCGCCACAGTCCAACGGCTTTCCACAATCCTCAGGATCCCCATCGTAATCCTCGGGCTTATCGGTCTCTGGGGGACAAGGATCTCCCGAAGACGTATAAGAATAAGTAGGAGTGGATTTACCTGGGGCATCACAAGTCGCCCCTTCACATGCGCTCCAAGTAGGCTCACCTAGAACCCAAGTGGAAACCGTTCCATATTTGGTATCCTTCGTATCGCAAGGCGACTTCGGCTCACCGGGATCATAGCCCCCGCATTTGGGCTCATGCTTGGTCTGACAGCTCTCCTCTGTCTTCGTGCAACCATCATCAGAGATCTGAGTCCAAGGCCCATACTCAAGCCACCCGTCAACCTTGTTCGGAGAAACCGCAGGATCCTCATAATGATCAGGGCTCGGCCATTCATAAGGAGTGCCACCGCACTCCGGCTCATGGCCTACCGCCCAAGTATAAGCTTGGCCGCATTCCGGATCGGGAGGATTGGACTTCCATTCGATCCACCCGTCCACACGATCCCCAACATGCTTCCGCGTCGTATTATCCCCAGAAAACGGCGTCCCGTAACATTGTGGGGGCATAACGGGGGCCTGCCAAGTCTCATAACACCCAGATGCATCCTCCCCAGAATCTATCAATATTGAAGCAGACCAATCCAAATATCCATCCACACTTGGCAGATTTGTAACCTCCACCTCAGGTGGAGGCGCCTCCCCAGCCGGATTACAATCCGCACACGATGAAACATAAGGAGTGACCTTTGTAGTCACACACCCATCCGCAGAAGTAGTAATCTCCACATCCAAAGGATCAGTGGAAATCACCCAGACCGCATCATTGACCAACCTTGCCCGAGTGTCAACCACATCGGCAGGCTGATCCGTCTCCGGAGGACAAACACCACTTCGAACATACGGAATGGTCCGCGACTCATTACAGCAATCCACAGCCGTCCAAGCTCCTGGGATTCCAAGAACCCACGTCCCGGGAGGAAGCTTCGGAGCGCACTCCACAGGATCCCCGACCACATCATCAGGCTTCGGAACGGTCGGAGGACAAATCCCACTCGCCACATACGGGGTCGTCGGGAACGTCGTCCCCGGTGCGTCACAAGTAGCCTCCGTGCAGTCGCTCCACGTCGTGGCTCCAAGAACCCAGCCGCCATCGGCGAGTTTGGGGGCGCACACCACCGGATCGCCCACCACATCTGCAGGCTGCTCCGTGGCCGGAGGACAAACTCCCACCGCCGTATAAGTCGTCGTCGGGAACGTCGTCCCATCCGCATCGCAAGTAGCCTCCGTGCAGTCGCTCCACGTCGTAGAAGGAACCCACTCACCCGGATCGAGTTTTGGGGTGCACACCACCGTCGTCACCTCATCCGCAGGTTTCAGTGTGGCAGGAGGACACGCACCACTTGGATTATAAGTCGTCGTCACCGTCTTCGTCCCGTCCGCATTACAAGTCGCTGCAGAACAAACCGTCTCAGACGTGGAAGGAACCCAATCGCCTGGAGTCAACTTCGGCGCACAATCCACAGGCGCACCGATCACATCCGCCGGCTTCGGGTCAGTAGGAGGACACGCCCCGCTCGCCACGTAAACAGTCGTCGGGAACGTCGTCCCAGGGGAATCGCACGTAGCGGCGGAGCAAGTGCTCCAAGTCGTGGAACCCAAAACCCAAGTGCCGGGCGTCAGATTACAAACCTGCGTATCCACCACATCCGCCGGCTTCGCTGCAACCGGGGTGCAGGATCCGCTCGAAACATAAGTTCCCGTGCGGGTCTGGTTACCCGTGCAGCCCGAACAATCGCTCCAATCCCCCCATTGGAGAACCCAAGAAGTGCCGCAAACGTAATTGGCGACAGCCGCCTTGTTGGAATCCATCGTGATAGCCCCGGCCATATTGGTGCCGGAAATATCTCCCGTCCAATTAACCCAAATCCAATCCGCGCTGGAAGCGGCCGTCGAATAGGAAGCCACAATCCCCGCAGCATAAAGCCCAGCACCCGCAACCGCACCCGCCTGAGAAGGAGAAACAGACAAAGTCAAACGATAAGTATTCCCTGATGGAGTCGGAGTGGGGTTCGGTGGCTGAACCACATCAAACGGCGCGGGAGTAGGGCGCTGCAGATAAACAAAACCCGGCTCGGCCAGATCGTTAAAACCGTTGGCCAGAATCGGCTCGATCGGCGGCTCCTTGGACGGATCCCCGTTGGCGGAAGAAGTCACCGTCTTCGTCAAATCCGTCACGTTGGCATAAGTCGCATCGCTCCAGAGGGACGCCGGCACCATGCCATCTGGAAAATAAGGTCCCAGCTGGTTCACATTATCCAACGCAACCCCCGGATTCTCAACCGCAAAACGCGCCTTCGCCGCTTCAATCATCCTCAAGTTTTCTGTCTCAGATGCCGCCTTGGCACGAACCTGCGCATTATGAACTTCAGGCGTAGCCAGCACAGCCAAGAGCGCAACGATGGAAACAACAATCAGAATTTCAAAAAGGGAGAACCCATTTTTGGGGCGGGGAAGGATGGAAAACGGCATACTCCGGTTATGGGTGATCAGCCACAATGGCGCAAGTAAAATTTTACAAAAGCACCCCAAAGACTCCCCAAAAACGCAAATAACAAACCGAGCAAACTTTTTCCCAGAAAGGAAAAAAATTCGCTTGACTTTTCCCTCCTCCCGTCTATCCTCTTGGAGGATGGAACCTTCTTCCTCTCCCGCCTTAAAGGCGAAACCCGTGAAACTTCAGCTCGAAATCGATTTCGACCGTCCTTTCACCCTCCCACCCCCCTCCTATCTTCCCCCGGAAGAAAAAAGCGAAGTATCGCCCGACGCATTTTCGGCCTATCTCAAATCCCTCCCCAACCTTCCACTCCTTTCGGAAACCGAGGAGCTCGAACTCATCAAGACCGCACATGGGGAAGACCCCAAGGCGGCCGCAAAAGCAGAAGAAAAACTTATACTGTCCAACCTGCGCCTCGTCATCTCCCTGGCCCGGAAATACACCCGCTACGGCTGCCCCATGGAAGACCTCGTCTCCGAGGGCAATATCGGGCTCAAAGTCGCCATCGGGAAATACCAGCCGGCCCGCGGCGCCCGCCTCTCCACCTATGCAGTCTGGTGGATCAAACAATACCTGCGCAAGGCAACCAACGAGACCATCCGCACGATCCGCATCCCCATCTACCAGCAGAAAACCGTCCGCGCCATCCACGCGGCCGCATCCAGGCTCTCCGAAATCACGGGCCACTACCCCACGGACGAAGAGATCGCCGAGGAAACGGGGTTCAAACCCCACCTCGTCCAAAACCTCCGCTGCCTGACCGTCCCCATGATCAGCCTGCAAAACCCCGTCGGACAAGACCACGACCACGAGGGGCGCACCTACGAGGACATCCTCTCCGACCAGACGGGTAACGGCGACACACCGCTCGAGCAGCTCAGCAAAAAAAACTCCTCCGAAGGCCTCCTGTCCCTCATCCAAAAACGCCTCAGCAAAAAAGAGCAGGAAGTCATCCAGCTCCGCTTCGGGCTCAAGGACGGCAACGGAAACTGCAAAACGCTGGAAGAAGTGGGAGCCAAACTCAAACTCACCCGCGAACGCATCCGCCAGATCCAGGAAGGTGCGCTCCAGA
>Ga0247844_1008495_pt1 | contig 11103 bp, 11 predicted proteins | sample LaCtaG_FD_192421 | JGI IMG/M metagenome (GOLD analysis project Ga0247844, IMG submission 192421) | Freshwater microbial communities from meromictic Lake La Cruz, Castile-La Mancha, Spain - LaCruzMarch201714.5m_1 | ecosystem: Environmental > Aquatic > Freshwater > Lake | place: Spain: Castile-La...
AGCGCCGATCATGGCAGAGCCGCTTCAGCCGGTAAGCCAGCTCATCTTCAGCACAAGGCCAGCGGGCACAGTCGCAGCAGCGCTCGATCAGCTCCGGCTCCCACACCGCCTCACCGGTGACCAGCAGTGCCAGACTGGGCATCGCGCGCGCCGAGTCCATAGCCGCCAGGACATGGTCCCGACGACCGGCTGAACCGAGCAGGAATACGACCGGTCCCGGCCAACCGTCCATCGCTCCGTCGGTGACCTGCGCGGGCGACAGGACGCGCGGCTGGTAGCCGAGCGCGTCGAGGGCCGCGCGCATGGCCGCGTCCGCATCCGGATGGGCGAAAGGCACCAAGGCCAAGGGCGAAGACGAGACGTTCAAGAAGTCCTCCCAGGCACAGGGTTGAGTCTCCGGTCACGATGGGCGGCCGCTGGCGCGAGATCGGCAGACAGGACGCCGCCGATCGATGCACTGCGTTCGGAACGCCCGCCCGCGGGGGTCGATGCGACCTTACGGGTCAGTCACACGTCCCGCGGTTATAGGTTATCGCCTTCGTACCGGATATCCGGAAAGACCCGCGATGTAGGCCGGGTTTGAAACCCGCCCCGACGTCCGGCCATATCTCCGGGTATGTCGCTCGGGTAAAGATAGCAGACGCGACACGAGCGGTCCGCGCGCTTATGGCACCGCCCGTGTCGGACGCTTCTCCGATCCTTGTAGGAATCGGCTTGCCCCGACGGCCCGCGGGCGGCGATCATCCCCCGCATCTCGATCAGCGGCGGCGCGGCACCCTCAGTTGGACTTTCACTTCTCCCCCATCGGCTTCATCCGCTCCCCCTACACCGACAAGTTCGGTATCCCGCGCCAGCCGGGACTGGTCACCGCCGCGCAAGCGCGTCTGGACCTGCTGCCGGACTATGCCCGCGAGGAAGCCTTCAAGGGGATCGAGGGCTTCTCGCATGTCTGGTTGCTGTTCGTCTTCCATGACGACTGCCTGACCGCCGGCTGGCGGCCGACGGTCCGCCCGCCCCGTCTGGGCGGACGTGAGCGAGTGGGCGTCTTCGCCAGCCGCGCGCCCTATCGGCCCAACCCGATCGGGATATCCGCGGTGGAACATCAGGGACTGGAACGCACACCGACCGGCCTGGCCTTGCGCCTGCGCGGTGTCGACCTCCTCGACGGCACCCCGGTGCTCGACGTGAAGCCGTACGTCCCCTACGCCGACGCCCTGCCCGACGCGCGCTCCGGGTTCGCGACGGCCGGGCATGCGCAGGACTGGGTGGTGGAGTTCAGCCCGGCGGCCTTGCGCGGCCTGACGCGCGCCGACCCTGACGGCAGCCGACAGTTGCGCCAACTCATCGAACAGGTGTTGGCCCAGGATCCGCGGCCGGGGTATATGGACCAGTATCCGCAACGCGATGCCTTCACCCTGCGGCTCTATGACCTGGAGTTGCGTTGGCAGGTGGTGGGGCGACGCGCCCTGGTGACTGGGTTGGACACCGCGGCCGAGGGTGCGCCGGTCGGGTGAGCTTGGGCGATCGGTCCGCGATTTAGGAAGGAACCATCAGTCGCTGGCTATATAGCATTCGGACGCGATAACCGGACGTAGAGGCGGGTTTAAAACCCGCCCCTACACAAAGGGTCTGCCTGGCTATCAAGCACGAAGGCCATATAACGCCTGAAGCAGCGCGCGCCTCTGATGACCTTGCAAAGTATAACGACGCCCGTGGCGCGCGCTCGCTTTTAGGCTCTTTCTTGACTCTGGAAAGAAGGGTTCGAGGCTGGCCCCTTTTGCCGGTTTTTTTGACGGATCAACATCGCTGCTGTACGTTTCCGCCAAAAGTCAAGTTGTTCTTGCAATGACATGCCAGCCACCAGCTTTGCGACATGTTCGGCGCCGCGCCGCTTTAGGGCGACGCATTCAGGCTCAGGAGCTTTCGTCATAGCTGATAACCTCTTGCGGCGAAAAAATACCAATTTGGCCGTAACCCTGAAGCGTATTCACGCCATTGTATTTTGGAATTTTATCGAAGTGCACAATATGTTTGAAATTCCAACTGACAATTAGACTGCACTGCGCAACTGTCGCGATAGCGACATGCAATGCGTCTTCGGCAGATTTTTCAGTAACGACCCCAGACTTGATATACTGCTGCTGAAGCAAAATCATTTCTTCCGAAAGTTGCGCTATCTCGGCAATCGCTTCATAAAGAGAAAAGAAATCGCGAATTCTTTGCGGCGCTGGTTCTATTTCCGCTTCAACAATAGCGGATGTTACAAGGACGAATCGCCCCGAATCGATTTCAGCAAACAATTTCTTAGTTGGCTCAGCAAATTCTGCATCGAATACGCCTCCGAAAACAGATGTGTCGGCATATATTCTCATTGGTTTCTTGGCATACCCACTAAGTTAGGCCGTTTCTTGAACTTCCTAATTGAGCCTGACCCCTTTTCCATTTTGCGTATCTTTGTGAATCCGCAGCTTTGACATGCCATAAGCTGGTGCTTTCTCGCGCCGCATTTAGGACAGGTTTCGTGAGCCATCACGCTCCACTCTTCTTTGCCTAACGACTTTAAAAGGCGCGCGCCACTTAGAGCGCTGAGGACTAGCACGACAACCGTGTTGCGCGCTCGCTTTTGAGGCCGCTTGTTAGGGATTCTTGGATTTCATAATTGAGCTTGCCCCCTTTACCATCTAGTCCATTTCTCTTGTCGAGTCTAGATACAATGTATCGGGACAAATATCTTGTTCATGAGGCCAAACGACGGTTCCATCAGCGACCTTGGCTAGTCTAAAATAACTATAGTTCTTGAACTCCTTGAAAACTCCAAATTCTACCAAGCCAGAGCAATCATATATTCCTTGCTCACCGTTACTAAAAACGATGGACAGTTTGTAATCATTCAAGACCGATACTTGCTCAACTCTTGGATTCATAATCTTTACTTCAAAGGGTCGATTTTATAAGGTAGCTCGCCTGACACGGCTAGTTCCCAATTAGCCATTAGTTCTTCCTTATGTATTTCTATCCAGGCATTAAGGAGCTTCATTTTTGCAGAGGGAATATTTCCTTCAAGAATTTCTCCGTCGGGTATAGATACTATGACCTCTTGCCCTGAATATGTAACATGAATATGGGGCAGTTTATGTTGTTTGTTGTCCATGAAATACATATAAACGATGATCCCATAAAATGCTGAAATTGAAGGCATGATTTCTCTCAAAGCTATCGGCACACAAGATGGACTCGCCATTCGTCGATTAAAAAGCAATTATTCCACACTCTCCGCCGAGGACGGTTTGTTGGTGTGCGGTGCCTCCGCCTTAGGAACGCCGATTACCCGGCGCCCCGGCGCCCCGGCGCAATCCCGGACGTGCAGTTTTCCCGCACCCGGCTCCTCTGTTGTACTCGCCTTCGCGCGGACCTTCACGGTTGCCCGTTATAAGGCCCAGTTGCTATTGCCCTCAGTGAGGTTGGCTCGTGTTTACCCGATCCTGCATGTCCGGCACGCGTTTCCTGTGGATGTTGGGAGTTCCGGCGACAGTTTACTCAATTACGTCTGCCGCAGAGCATGAAATAAATAAACTGTCCCCAGAACTACAGAAACAGTTACGCGCCTAGCAATGCGACGATTAAGAGCGGCTAGCTGTAGAGAAATGCGGCTCCAAGTTGTAGTATCTATCCTCTGAAATATCGGAATCTGCAAGGTAACTGTTTTTGTATTTCGCTCTAAAGTTGAGATATCATCAAAAATAAGCTGATTTACCCATGAGCAGTAGCCGGCATGATTTCGCGCGTCATATAAAATTAATAGTGTTGGCGTAAACCCGGTTAGCCAATAAATCAAGCTATTTTTCTTTACTCGTAGTGAGACCGCATCTTCACTCGTCGCCCAATTAAAACTCGACTTAATTTGCACTCGAAACTCAAGTCCATTACTTGGGCTATCTTCTGAAATAACTACAACGCCGTCTATTCCCACGTCCTCATGAGGAGGTTGAAATATCCAATTGGTAGGTAACTGTTGAGCAAACCAACGCTTACCTGCTCTACCAATTTGCTGGGCTTGGATTTGTAGTAACATTCCTCTGAGCCCAACATTCCGGCTAAAGCGGGCGCGCCTACCGCGATAGCGGGGTTACGGAAAGCGGCTCCTGGCGCGTCTCGCTCTTGAGCCGGCCTGTTAGGGCATTTTCTCGCCGTTTTTCCACAACTCATATTCGCTAATGTCGATCTCTGCATTCCAGGAGACGGCATATCCCCCTGGCTCGACGGTCACGTTCTTGAAAAACGCGGAGTTGTTTAGCGGAGCAAACGATTCACGTCCCAGAAGCCTGCGGACATCGTATCTTTTCCGCTCCCCGTTCGTGAAGCTAACTATAAGCATGTGGCTATCCGCTGGCATGGCGGTTGCGATCTTTGGAATATTCATAGTTATTGCAGTGGGGGAAGCTTCCGAAACTCTTGGCTGTCCCAGATCGCTTTCAATTCTGCTTGGTACGCTGAGGCCCATTCGGCAACGAGTTTCCTTGCTCGGAGTGGAAGATCCCCTTCTATCATTTCCAACGTTTCAATGTTGAACACAGCAACGTGCTCGCCGTAGATGGCGTGAAAGTGGGGCGGTGGATGATCCCCAAAGAAAAGCTTGATTATGATCCCGTAGAATCGGGCTATTTCTGGCATCGGAGTTCACTGCTTTGGAGCCCTAACTAGATTTCGGCGAACGAACCACCCCATAACGCGTCGCCTTTTCCAATTGCATCAGGGTTTATCCCGGTTGTCAAGTCCTTACCCGCAGTTCTTCACTGCACCGTTCGTGCGTTATGAGGCAAGATTGTCTCAGAACGCACGAACGAATCGCGGATACGCCACATATACCGGGGATGCGCGCGTCGTCCTGATCAAAGAAACAACAGAAAAAACACTGGTGTGAAGTTCCTTTCTCGGTGAATGCTCAGGGTGTTTAGAGGCACCGGCAGCGGGCGCGCTTGGCCTCCCACTCCCCGGAACTGCTGGGTCATCCGGCGGTCACGGGCGAGCGCGTGCGAGTGATCGGCCTTGGTCATCTAGCGTTCGCACCTGGTATCCAGACAGACCCTCGTGTAGGGGCGGGTTTGAAACCCGCCCCGACGTCCGGTTATCACGTCCGAAGGCTATAGACCCGGCCATTGCGCGATCGGCACGGTCGTCGGTCCGCACAGCGGACCCTACGGGTCACGGTGTTACCGTAGGGTCCGCTGTGCGGACCGTCCGCGGCTGATGGTACCCCCCTTCAGAGTGCCCAATAACGCGCCTGAACCTCACGATAGATCTGCAGCGCCTCGGTATTCGCCGGACGCTGCTCACCGCGATTGAACTTGAGCGGGGTGCGTAACGCGCGCCCGGTCAACCCGGCGACGACCGCCGCGGTCGTTTCGGCGATGGCTTCGAGATGGTAACCGCCTTCCAGCACATAGACGATCCGGCCGCCGCACAGGTCTTGCGCGACCGCATTGAGTGCGAGACACGCGTCGCTCAGGCATTGGGATGTGAGATTGATGCCGGCCAAGGGGTCCATGTAGTGTGCATCCAGCCCCATGCTGACGAGCAGGGCCTCGGGTTGGTACTGGTGCAGGATCGGCACGATGAACTCGGACAGGATCCGGTCGTAGGTCGCCGCGCCTTCGCCGCCGAGCAGCGGGAGGTTGACGGTGAAGCCTTGGCCCGCACCGCTGCCGCAGTCGTCCAGCGCGCCGGTGCCGGGGTAGATGCCCCATTGATGTGTGGAGATATAGAGCACATCCGGGCGCCGGGCGAAGATGGCCGCCGTGCCGTTCCCATGATGGACATCGATATCGATGATGGCGACGCGCGCCAGGCCAGCCGTCTTCAGCAGATGCTCGGCGGCCACCGCGACATTATTGAAATAACAGAAACCGCCGTAGTAATCCCGACCGGCATGATGCCCAGGAGGACGCGGCAGGACCAGCGTCGGCGCGCCCGTCGCGACCGCCAGCGCCGCGCCTTGGATGGTGCCGCCGGCCGCGAGCAAGGCGGTCTCGTAGGTCTTGGGGTGATGATAACAATTCGGGTCCAGGGCGCCCTCGTAGTCCCCGTCGAGTTCGGCCAGGAGGCTGGCTGCATGGACCGCGAGAATGTCCTCCAGCGCGGCCGGCATCGGCTCCCGGAGGCCGTCGGCCAGACCTTCCAGCGTGAGCCGCTCCATGATGGACTGCACGCGCCGCGGACATTCGGGGTGGCCCGGGGTCTGCAACTGGTAACGATATCCTTCGCCATAGAAGATCGGGAGATCAACACGCGGGGATCGCTCGTTCATGGTTATAGCCTTCGGACGTGATTACCGGATGTAGGGGCGGGTTTCAAACCCGCCCCTACACGAGATCGGGAGATCAGTGCTCGCGCGTTCATCGTTATCTCCGTTGGCGAACCGCCTCATAGAGACAGACACCGGCAGCCACCGAGACGTTCAGACTCTCGACCGTCCCGGCCATCGGCAGGCGCACCAGCAGATCGCAGCGCTCGCGGGTGAGACGCCGCAGGCCCGACCCCTCGCTGCCCATCACCAGACCGATCGGGCCTTTCAGGTCGGCGGCATACAGATCCGCATCCGTCTCGCCGGCGGTCCCGATGAGCCAGATCCCGCGTTCTTTGATTTGATCCATGGTGCGGGCGAGATTGGTGACCTGAATATAGGGCACGGTCTCCGCGGCCCCGCTCGCCACCTTGCACACCACCGGCGTCAGGCCCACCGCGTTGTCCTTGGGGGCGATGACCAGATGCACCCCGGCCGCGTCGGCCGTGCGCAGACAGGCGCCCAGGTTGTGGGGGTCCTGAACCTCATCGAGCAGCAGCAGCAGCGGCGGGCCGACGATCTGGTCCAGCAGGGTATCGAGATCCTGGATGGGCCGCGACGCCGGGATGCGCACCCAGGCGAGCGCACCCTGATGGTTGGCGCCTGCAGCCGCCTGATCCAGCGCGGCCCGGTCCTGTTGGCGCACCGGAATGCCGGCCTGGCCGGCAAGCTCGGCCAATTCGGCGAGCCGCCGGTCGCGCCGGCTGCGCTCCAGCCAGAGCTCGCCCACGCCGTCGCGGCCGAATTTGAGTGCGCTGCGGACACTATGGATACCGGCGACCGGGGCGAGATCGTTCATGAGTGAAACATGCTCAACAGATTTCTGATTCGTGACTGATTGCGGCCCCCGGCGCGCCCTGCACCGTTCGATTGCGGCCTTGGCCCTTGGCGCGATACAGCGCCGCATCGGCGAGGCGCAGCAGCGCGTCCGGCGGCGTTCCGGCCACCGGCACCCCCGTGGCCACCCCGATACTGACGGTGATCCGGCCGAACGGCGAATCGGCATGGGGCAGCGCCAGCGCCTCCAGGGCGGTGCGGATCGACTCGCCGAGGCGCAGCATACCCGCCGCATCGGTCGCCGGGGCAATGACCGCGAACTCCTCGCCACCGTACCGGGCGGCCAGATCGCTAATCCGATGCGCCTGGGCACCGAGGACCCCGGCGAGTGCGCGCAAACACTCATCGCCGGCCTGATGGCCATAGCGGTCGTTGTAGTTCTTGAACCAGTCGACATCCAGCATCGCGAGCCCCAAGGACTCACCCGAGCGGGCGCCGCGCTGCCACTCGGCGTGCAGCGTGTCATCGAAGCGGCGGCGATTGGCGAGCCCGGTCAGGCTGTCGGTGGTGCTCAGGACCGCGAGTTGGTGATTGGCGGCCTCGGCCGCCGCTCTGGCGCGATCGAGATCCTCCCGCGCCTGGCGGTTGGCGGTGATGTCCTGGGCACTGGTGCGAAAACCGAGCGAACGACCATCGGCATCCAGAATGGGCCGCCAGGACACGGAGACCCAGAAAATGGAGCCATCTTTGCGCACCCCCCGGAACTCCAGACCGTCACCGCGGCTGCCCTGGAACGCTTCCTGGAACTTCTTCAACACCCTGGGCCGGTCTTCCTCGACCGTGAGCATGGCCAGGAAGTCATCCGCGGCCAGATACTCTTCCGGTGTAAAACCCGTGATCTCCACCGAAAACGGATTCATCCATAACAGCCGTCCTTCCGGACTGAACCACGCCTCCCAACTGGCCGCGTAATTGGCGATGGCCTTGAACTTATCCTCGCTTTCACGCAGCGCTTCTTCCGCCCGTTTGCGTTCATCCAACGCGCGTGCCAGTTTGAGATTACTGTAGCTCAGCGTCGAAATGAGTGTCGAGAACCGAGAATAGAAGCGCATCACCCGGTCGATGGTGTCCCGACTCCAACGCGGCACCCGATCGAGCGCCGCCAGATAGTCCGCCTCGTTGAAGCCGAACTGCCGGGCCTGGCGGCGAAAGCAGTCATAATCGGGCACCTCATCATCATAAAAAAACTGTCCGAGAAAGAGATGTCCCAAGCGCTTGCCGCCGACGACGATAGGCGTGGCAATATCCCATAATTGATTCTTGCAATTGTAGGCCTTGAAGGTCCCCGGCGCCCCGCCCAGAGACAACTGGGTATCGCTCTCGATGCAATTGCGCAGCGTTTCCGGATGCACCCGATGATATCTGGTGCAGATATCCTGCCAGCCGGTGGCGACCAGCACCGTGCCGCGGCGATCGATCAGGGCAACGCCAATCCCGGTCAACTGAAAGAAATCATCCATGATGGCCTGAATCGCCGCGGTATCGAGAATGTCGGCCAACTCCAGGGTCCCGATATCGCCCTCCGGCAAGAGAATCGCGGCCAGTTTATCCCTGACCTTGGCCTCGCTCTCGCGCAGCGCCTCCTCCGCCCGCCGACGCTCGGCAACTTCCGCCTCGGAGCGTCGGATCGCCTCCGACAGCAGTGCGTTGGCCTCCGATAACTCGCGTGTGCGCTCCGCGACCTTGTGTTCGAGTGACTGGTAGAGCCGGGCGTTTTCCAGCGAAATCGCGAATTGTCCGCACAGCAGCGACAGGGCCTCGATGCGCGCGGCGGTAAAGGCCGCACGAAACAGCCGGTTCTCCAGGACCAGAAAGGCCGTGATCCGCCCCTGAACCACCACCGGCAGGGCCAGCAGAGCACAGAGCGCCAGGCCGGCAAAATGCGGATCGCCCGTGAAGCGGCTGTCGATCACCGCATCGTCGGACACCAGGGGCGCCAGGGTCTTCAGCCCCAGCCGCAGCACCGACCCGGCAATGATCCGTTGCGCTTCCGCCGCCTGCCGCGTCAGTTGCGTCAGCCGCTCGCTGCCCCGCAGCCCGCCCTCCAGCAGCCAATCGTCCTCGCCGTTGCGCACCAGCAACTGCACATCGGTCGCGCCGGTCAATTGGCCCATGAGGTCCACCACCCGCGCCCGCAGCCGCGGTTGGGAGGTCTCCGCGGCCAACGCCTGAGACGCGCGCAGCAGCGCCTCATAGTCCAGGGGATCGACCGGGCGCGCGCCGCGCCTGCCCTGCACACCGGCATCGATGAAGGGCAGGGCCGCCCGCATGGCCAGCACCTTGCCCGCGGCACCCCAGTGCCGATAGAGGTCATGGGCGCGTAACAACAGCGCACGACCGGCATGTTCGAGTCCCTGCCGCATAGCGCAATGCCCGGCGCGTTCGGTGATGAACGCATGATGCCACGGGCGCTGATGGGCCTGGGCGCCGCGCATGGCTTGCTCGAACACCTGGAGCGCCGCCCAGGGTTGGTCCAGGGCGTCCAGCCGCAGCGCCTCCACCAGATCGTAGAGATGCGCGAAGTTCATCGGCGCGTCGGCGGCGCGGGCCGCCAACCAGGCCTGATTCCCGGCGAGCCGCTCCAACAGCGCGGGCCGCGCCGCCGGCGCGGTCGCCGGCAGTTGCGCGATCAGGGCGAGTGAATGCAGCAGGTTGGCCAAGGCGGTCGGATAGAATCCGCTGATGTGACGTGACAGGAGGACCGCGGACTCGGCATGGGAGACCAACCCCGCCTCATCGTTGAAGAGGCCGGCCCCCAATGCCCGATAGGTGTGGAAATACGCCAGGGCCATGGCGTTTCCCTGGATGGCAGCGAGATGCGCCGCATCGTCGAACTCGGCGTCCGCCAAGCTCCCGCTGCCCAGTGTTTTGCCCTCCAGCGCGCGCACGAGCTGTCGGTAGGGCAAGAACGCCTGCTCGGAATGCGTGCTGCCGGTCTTGCGTGTAAAGCCGATGGCCGTCGCAATTTCGGCGCTCATCTGCGGCAATTGCGTGCAGGTATCGAACAAGGCCCCCAGTGAGGTAAAGAAAGTAAAGTTTGCGAACTCCAGATCGCCGGACCGCAAGAGCCCGGTGAAGGCGGCCTGGGCATGCCCCAGATCGTCCCCGAGCGGCTGAAACCAATGACAGGCGAAAAGCCCGAAACTGTGCTGGGCGCGGGCCACTTCGAGGCCGCCCTGATCGCGCGTGAGCGCGGTTTCCAATGCCGCGCGGGCCGCGCGGTAACCCGTGGCATAGTCCTCCCGCATGGCAATGGTGACCATGGTGATACAACACATCGGGTAGCTCAGGAACTCGCAGTAGCCGGCCTCGATCCATAGGCGGCTGCACCGCGCCATCATCCAGAAGCCGAGCAGCGAGCCGGAAAACAGCGCCGCCGGGATCAACCGGTTGAGCAACAGCGCGATGTTCAACAACCGCTCATCGTCCATGTCGGGTTGCATGGGCAAGCGGTCGAGCGCGCCCGCCGCCACGTGGCGGTAAAACAACGCGAGTTCCTGATCGAGGCTCTCCCGGACCGGCTCCGGCGGCAACCGGATGCCGAGTTGAGCGAGCAGGTCGCCACCCAGACGCACGGCGTCAGCGTAACGGGTCCGGTTGGACAGACTGGCGATCTGGATGCAAATCGGTGCAATCAACTGCCGCGGCGATGTGGCCTGTGCAGCCAGTAAAGCGTAAACGGCATCGGCCTCGCTGTTGCGGGACTGGCTATACAGCACCAGGTGCAGTTCGGTATGAAGAATGAATGCCGCATCATGATCGCTTTGCCAGGCGTCCGCCGCCAATTGCCCGATCCCCAGGCGCAGGAACCGTTCCGCGGTGACAAAGGCACCGGATTGGCGGGCCTGTCGCGCGGCCCTGAGAAACAGCGCGCGGGCCAGCGCCCGCTCGGCGGTCTCGACGATCAGCGGCGCGGCGATCGCATA
>Ga0247844_1008496_pt1 | contig 11103 bp, 10 predicted proteins | sample LaCtaG_FD_192421 | JGI IMG/M metagenome (GOLD analysis project Ga0247844, IMG submission 192421) | Freshwater microbial communities from meromictic Lake La Cruz, Castile-La Mancha, Spain - LaCruzMarch201714.5m_1 | ecosystem: Environmental > Aquatic > Freshwater > Lake | place: Spain: Castile-La...
TGGGGCAAGCCTCCAATGGCGACGTCGCCACTGTCAATCTCGCCCGGGACTACAAACCCATAATCGCCGGTGAAGAAGATGTACAAGACGGCGAACGCCGCACTCGGAAGGCCTATAAACTGGGGCTGACAGCCGTATCACCTGATGTCACCTACGCCACCATCGAATTGTGGGTAGATGCAGAAAATAACCGCCCGATCAAGGGAAAGTTTTACGCCGAGTCATCACGTTTGCTCAAAACCGTGTACTACCGCAAGTATCAATTGCAACTGGGGGTGGAGCGCCCTACCGAATCGGTCATTATTGATGGCCTCAACGCGCAGTGGGTGACCCTGATGCGCTTTACCGACTATGCCGCGCGCAACATCCCCGACACATGGATGCAACGCGACTACCTTCCGCGCTTTCAACCGGACTAAATCATGCATTGCACTCAACATCTCTTTAACCGTGCTTGCCTGGCCACTCTGGCTGTCCCTGCCCTTTTGGCGCTACCAGCCCAAGCCCAGGAAGATGCGCTGAACCTGGAAAGTGCTCCGGTTGAGGCGGTAGCTACATCCCCCAACAGCATCAAGTGGTCCATTGAAGGCGCCGGTGCCAATGCCAGCCAGCGCTACGCGCCAAACAGTGTCGACAGTGGCCGAGTTTCAATCGATATGCAGTATTCCAACCACATAGCGACCGGTGTGCGCGCTGTAGTGTCAAACCGGTTGGATATGATTCATGCCACTGGGACTGAGGCCGACACCCAAAGAAACAGCCTGCGCGAAGCGTACTTGAGCTGGCAACCCGACGGCGGGAGTACGGTATTCGACCTGGGGCGCATCAACCAGCGAAACGGTCCGGGTTATGGCTACAACCCCACAGATTTTTTCCGCGACGGCAGCCTGCGCGTCATCACCAGTGCAGACCCGTTTGCACTGCGCCAGAACCGCATGGGGACAGTGATGCTGCGCGCCCAGCAGCTTTGGAATGGTGGCTCGTTGTCCATGGCCTACTCACCCAAGCTTGCGGACAAGCCCAGTAGCGACACCTGGGATCTGGACCTTGGGTCCACCAACAACCGTGACCGGGTCGTCATCACCCTGGGGACGCAGTTTTCGCAAAGTGTTAACAGCCAATTGATGCTCTATCAGGAAAGCGGCCTTAAGCCCACACTGGGTGCCAACATGACCGCCCTACTGTCTGACGCGGCCGTGGCACACATGGAATGGACCACCGGAACAGAAGCGGCGCTGGTGAACCGGGTGTTTGGTGGCACGCCCGCCGAAGTCACCCGCAACCGGTTTGTTGGCGGCGTGACCTACACCACGCTGGGCAAGACGTCTTTCACCGCCGAATACCAGTACAACGGCTTCGCACTTGATTCGGCGGGCTGGAGCGCCTTGGGTACAGCTCAGAAACTGAGTTATCTGCGCGAGTCCCTGCGGTTACAGGAGCTGGCGCCCCGGCAAGCCTATCTGCTGTACGTCATGCAAAAAGGCCTGTGGCTCAAGGACCTGGACCTGGCTGGCTATGTGCGCTTCAATGGGGATGACGACAGCCGCCTGACCTGGCTGGAAATTCGCAACCATTGGCGCAACTTTGACCTCACAGTGCAGGTACAACACAATACCGGCAAAGCGGGCAGTGAATTTGGAATCTTGCCCGACCAGCGCGTAGTGCAAGTACTGGGAACTTACTTCTATTGAAACTTTTCGCGCACCAAAGCGCTTTTCTACTTGATAGCTATTCAGACTTACTTTTCAAAGGCTGGGGAGTAATCTGACACTGATCCTCGACTGTAAGTTCCGTATGGACTGGGGACAATGGTCAAGAAACGAATGAACATCCCTCATTCCCGCAGCGCTGCCCAACGCCTCGATGGAGCCGGTTACGACATCATCAATCTCACCCCATTTTTTGGCAATCCCTATGCTGTTGGGCATCATTCGCTTTGGCCAGTTTCGGGGGAACCTGCACCGTCAACAGTACGACCATGCTGAGATCACTCGCAAAAAAAAGCCCGCCGAGGCGGGCTTTTTGGTACTGTAAAATGAACCGACAGTTCTAATTAAGCGGCCTTGCGACGACGTGCTGCAGCCAGACCCAAAAGGCCCAGGCCAACGAGGGCGAGGGATTCTGGTTCGGGGACTTCACTGATCGTAGCATTGGACGACTGGTTGATAGTGAAGGAATACCTGGTTCCCTCTGTAAACGTACGCGAGTCAGAGAACAAGAAACCGTTGAATCCATACGCAAAATTATCTGCCACACCTGTGGAAGTTCTGGTCTTGTTCAACTCACCAGGACGATAAAACAGATCCGCAATATCAGCCCCAGTAATGGTAATGTTCCATCCATACCCTGCGCTTGCCATACCAGACGCAGGCAGCACACTATCTACGTACGTGGCCAGCCAAGCATCCACGCCAAGTCCAAGAACTGCATTCAGTGTTGTACCCAACACGAAATTGCCAGTAATTACGCCGGAGTTGAGAATAGTTGCATTTGCGCCACCTTCGTTTGTCGCACCCGCACTCATGGCATTGGCTCGGGTCAACCCGGTGACTGTTCCGAGAGCAGTTCCCGAAATTTTCATGTCGCCCAAAGCATAGTTAACCGTACCAGGACCGTTCAGATGAGTAGTGATATTGTTTTCCAAATTACCACCATACAAACCCAAGGCTCCCGCACAGTCGCCTGCGCAACGGTTCTTTACATCGACTTCCAGTCCGACTCCACTTTTATTGATGGAACTCGCACCGATTCCCGTTCCATCAACACCGTTGTAAGACGAACCAGCAGTACCAGTCCTCAACTCGCCACTAATCGTGATTGAGCCATCAAGAGGTGTAAACGGATTCGTAGGCGTTGCAGTCTTGAAAAGACCCAGCGCATAAATGTTCATATCAGCCATAGCAACCGTACTTGCCTGCGCCGAAGTAGCCAAAGCCGCTGCTACAGCAACCCCGACTAGCGATTTCTTCAAAATATTCATGACAACTCCTTGAGGTTAGACATTTGTAGCAGGTTGATTTATAACTGCACGCATGGACTTAAGCAGTAACTATGCCAAGTATGGTTCTGTTTTTTAAGTTATTGAATTTAAACAACTTTTTCAAAGCTTTGGCGCTGGGGAGGTGATTACAAAATTCGTGTTGTAAACTTTATCGACAGGTTTACCAGGTTGTGCTTACACAGTTAGTGCGGCGTTCTCCATGAATCGATAAAAGTCAAACCAGCGGCTTCAAGTGGCACCGATTGTTCGGAATACCGGAGTGTTGCCAACACGGTTGAACCTGGCTGCAAAGTGAGTGATTGCAACGTTTGTATGACGTACATTGCAAGTCCATGCTGCGGAGCTTGAATGATGTCGACTGCCAAAAAAGATTTTGAGTGTTCGTCTTCCCCTGGAATTGCATGGTCAGCTCGAGCAACTAGTGCAGGCCTCCGGTCGCAGCAAGAGCTTCCTCACTGTAGAGGCACTGAAATCTTATATCAGCCAGGAGCAATGGCAGATCGCAGACATTCAAACTGGCCTCCAAGAGGCTGACCGGGGTGAATTTGCCACCGCGCAAGAGGTCAGCGCCGTCTATGCCAAATACGGGTATTGAGCGTGGAACTACTCTGGACGTGCAAAGCGCTTGAAAATTTGGACCAAATAGCTGCCTATTTTGGGCAAGACACCCCCACACGCGCCAACTCTTTCGTGGGGCAAATCAAGGAAAAGACAGAGTTGCTGCTGACGTTTCCTGCCCTCGGTCGCGCGGGTCGGGTACCAGGCACCCGAGAGCTAGTAGTGCATGAAAACTACGTGGTGCCCTACCGCGTGAAGGGTGACAGCGTTCAGATCATCCGCGTTCAGCACGTTGCCAGGCTGTGGCCCAAGCAGTTGTAGCCCGCGGTGGTGCTTACCGGTAGCGCCCCGGCGACAAGATGTCGTTGGGGTCCAGGTCTTTGCGCAGTCGGGCCTGGAATGTTTTCGAGTCCGACTGCAACCCCACCAGGGTTTGCATGGTGTTGATTCCTACGCGGTAGGGGAACCAGCCCTTGGCGCGGCCGGTTTCAAACAGTTCCTTGTAGCAGGCTGCGGTGGCTTCGGCGGCGCCGGGCATGTCGCGCACAAACACCAAAGGCACGGTGCTGTCAAACAGCCTGTCACTCAGCGTGGTGAAGGTAATGAGTGGCTCCAGCCCGTGGCGCGGAGCAATCTCCTTGACCATATTGACATAGGCACGCACGTCGGCCGCGCGCATGGGCACCAGAGGTGCATACCAGCTGAGGCCACAACCGTCTATTGAGGGGTCTTTCATAGGGCCGACCTGGGGCTTGGCGTTGCGCCAGTAGGCTAGTGGCATGGCTGTTTCGTTGGGCACGCCAGCCACCAGTTGCAGCGATTTGGCCAGTGTGGCCGTCATGCCCTGCAAGCCCTTGCCAAAGTTGCCCGGAATGAGGTGTGCCAGCCGGGCCAGTTGTGCTGCACGCTCGGGGGTGAGAAACATCATGCGGCTGGCCACATCACCCAGCGTCGCCTTCATTTCTTTTTGCGCCGCGGCGACCATGCGGCGGGTACCGTATAAGGTGCTGAAACCCGTCCAGGGGAAGATCTGGTATTGCCTGCCCATAGCCGCCACCACTTCGGCAGGAATCATGCCGTCCGCTCCCACTTTGTCGTAAGGAAATGGGGAGGCCATGCTCAGCACGCGCAGCTGGTTCATCAAATTGATGCCGCCGATGGTGCCGTTCAGCCGCGTCATGACAGTGCGGATGCGCTGGACAGCGGGTTCCAGCAGGGCATCATCTTTCAAGCTGAACATGCAGACCTTCACACACTCGGGTCGGCGGGCTAGCACAATGCTCATGCGCCGCACTATGCCAAAACCGCTTTGGGTAAAAAGCCCGGTCATGTAGGGGCCAATGCCCCATTTGAAGAGCCTTGCCAGTTCTTCGCCACCCGCTTCACGCAAGGCTGTCCGGTAGAGTGAACCATCCGGCAGCACGGCTTCAATATCCGTAACCGCCCCGAAGTGGTCCACCTGGGGCGTGACGCCGTAACCGCGTTCCAGCGCATTACCCATCACGCTGCATGTAGGGCCAGCACCCGTGACAGGCACCAAAAATTCGTGATTGCCCGCAATCAAAAAGTCGGACAACATGGCCTGAGTGACTCCAGGTTCAAGTGTTACGACGCCCAGCTCGGCGTCAAAATGCAAGATCTTCTTCAGGCGCGACAAGTCGATTAGAACGCAGTCATCGCGGGCAGGCAGAGCAGTGCCATAGCCCCAGTTCAGCCCGGTACTGAAGGGATATACCGGAACCTGATGCTGGCTGGCAATGCGCATGACGTCCCGCAGCGTGTCACCATCAGTGATGCGCAGGGCACCCGCTATGCGTCGCTGGATCACGCTGCAGTCTATGCCGTAGGCTGCCTGGGCAGCATTGCTGCCCAAAACATTGGCCTCTCCAATCAACGATTGCCATTGGGAAAGGGCAGAAGAGATATTCATGATGCGATCCTTGTAGGAGCCAAGTGTAGGTTTCCGGTGCGCAAGTAGGAGCGCTAACAGCTAATAGTTTGACCCCGATTAAGATTGCGTGATGAAAATACTATTGACCGGAGCCGCTGGCTTTGTTGGAGCAGCCACCGCCCAGCAACTGCTGGCCCGTGGCGACACCGTGGTGGGGTTGGACAACCTTAACGATTACTACGACCCGGCCTTGAAACAAAGTCGACTCGACTTGCTCAACTCGCATACCAATTTTCGATTTGTCAAAATGGACCTTGCCGACCGCCCCGGTATGGCGCAGTTGTTCGCCACCGAGCGGTTTGACCGCGTTGTCCACCTGGCAGCACAAGCGGGCGTGCGCTATTCGCTTCAAAACCCAAACGCCTATGTAGACAGCAATTTGGTGGGTTTTGTCAATGTGCTGGAGGGCTGCCGCAACCACTCTATTCAGCACCTGGTCTACGCATCCAGCTCCAGCGTCTATGGTGGCAATACCAAAATGCCATTTTCGGAAACCGACAACGTGGATCACCCGGTCAGCCTTTACGCGGCCACCAAGAAAGCCAACGAGCTAATGGCCCACACTTACAGTCACCTGTTTAGCGTGCCCACTACGGGTCTGCGGTTCTTTACGGTGTATGGCCCTTGGGGGCGGCCCGACATGGCACTTTTTTTGTTTACCAAGGCAATCCTGGAAGGCAACCCCATCAAGGTGTTCAACCATGGCAAGATGCTGCGTGACTTTACTTACATTAACGACATCGTTGAAGGTGTCATTCGTGTGTTGGACAAAGTAGCTACCCCCGCAGAAAGCTCTGCCCCTTATCGCGTTTTCAACATTGGCAACAACCAGCCGGTACCTTTGATGGACTTCATTGGGTGCCTGGAATCCGCTCTGGGAATGAAGGCGAAGAAAGAGCTATTGCCCATGCAGGACGGTGATGTACCCGCCACCTTTGCGGATGCACAGGCGCTCAACGATTGGGTGGGTTTTGCTCCCGCTACACCCATTTCTCACGGCGTGCAGCGGTTCGTGGATTGGTATCGCCGCTACTACCGGGTGTAACTGCCAATGAGGCCATTGGCAGCGGCCTCACACAGATCCATCACGATTTCAAACCCTTCAGCGCTACCGTAGTACGGGTCTGGCACCTCGGTGCGTCCGGTTTCGGGCGCATAGCTTAAAAAGAGTCGCAGTTTGTGGGCATGCTTCTCAGGGCACATTTTTTGCAATACCGCCAGGTTTTCGGCATCCATGGCCATGATCAGGTCAAAACCTGCAAAATGACTTGCGGCAATTCGGGCAGAGCGCCTTTTTTCCGGCTTATACCCGCGCCTCACCAGCGCCGCGACGGCCCGTGGGTCGGGTAGCTGCGCCGGTGCGGGGGCATGCGTACCGGCCGACTCAATTTGAATCGCCCGAGCCAAACCGCGCTCCGCGACCAGCTTGCGTGCCACAGTCAGTGCCATAGGAGATCGGCAAATGTTGGCTGTGCACACGAGCAAGAACTTGTTCATACCAGTTGATTCTAGAAGGCAACCCGTGTTGACATCCCCGTCTGACTCCCTTGCCAGTCATTCAAATGCGCTATATTCTTAGGATAAGCAAAAAGTTTGCAGTCACTACGTCACAGGGGTACGCCTTGAAAGCCAATCAGACTATTCTCACCTCACTATTACGCTGGCTGGCCGTGGGTTTACTCGCGGGTCTGGTGGCAGCTTGTGCCAGCAAGCCCACAAATCAGGCACCCGCAGCCGCAGCAACACCAGACTACAACTACATCGTGGGGGCCGGTGACAACCTGAATATCATTGTTTGGCGCAATCCTGAACTGTCACTATCGGTTCCCGTTCGCCCAGACGGCAAGATATCTACCCCGCTGGTAGACGAACTCGTGGCACAAGGCAAAACATCGGTAGAAATCGCACGCGAGGTTGAAAAAGAGTTGGGGAAGTTTGTGCGTGATCCGGTCGTTACCGTCATCGTCACAAGTTTTATTGGTCCCTACGGCGAGCAAATCCGCGTAGTGGGTGAAGCCGCCAAACCGCAAGCGCTGCCATACAAACAAAAAATGACAGTGCTGGACGTCATGATCGCTGTAGGTGGCTTGACTGACTTCGCAGATGGCAACTCTGCAACCATCACCCGTGCCGCTGAAGGTTCCAAGCGCTACTCTGTGCGTCTGAACGATTTGATCAAGCGGGGAGATATTTCTGCCAATGTGGAAATGCGTCCCGGTGACATTCTCATCATTCCCCAGGGCTGGTTCTAAACCCAGTCCATTGCCCTCCGCACGCTTTTGATGAAGTTGCGGTGCCGATTTTTTATTGAATTGCGAGTAAACACCCGATGGATGAGTTAATCAGCCAGGGACTGACTGTCATCCGTGGCATGTGGAAACACCGCTGGATGGGCTTGCTGATCGCCTGGATCGTGGCCGCCATCGGCGTTGTCGTTGTGCTGGCGGTTCCTGACAAGTACGAGGCTTCGGCGCGTATTTATGTCGATACGCAGTCGATCCTCAAGCCACTGATGTCGGGCTTGGCAGTCCAACCCAATGTTGATCAGCAGGTGACCATGCTGAGCCGCACTCTCATCAGCCGCCCCAACATCGAAAAGCTCATCCGAATGGCCGATCTGGACCTGGGAACCCAGTCCAAGACTGACCAGGAAAACCTCATAGAAGGCCTGACCAAGTCACTGGAAATCAAAACCGTAGGGCGCGATAACCTTTACACCCTCTCTTATCGCGATGCGAGCCCCGACAAGGCAAAACGGGTCATCCAGGCTCTCGTTTCCATCTTTGTCGAGTCAAGCCTGGGCGACAGCCGTAAAGACTCCGAGGTGGCTAAGAAATTCATCGACGAACAAATCAAATCCTACGAAGTCAAACTCCAGGAGGCCGAAGCGCGACTCAAAGAATTCAAGCTGCGTAATATCGAACTACAGACTGGTGACGGCAAAGGGATGGCCGATCAATTGGGCGCAATCAACGCCCAACTCAATCAGGCGCGACTGGAACTGCACGAAGCTGAAAATGCCCGCAACTCAGCCAAGAGTCAATTGGAGGCTGAAAAGAATCAGAGCGGCAATTTGACCTCCAGAAGCTTGTTGCAAGAGTCAACTTTGAGCGTTTCAACACCCGAAATTGACGCGCGTATTGATGCACAAAAGAGAAATCTGGACAACCTCCTTCAACGCTTTACGGAGCAGCATCCTGATGTTGCTGGCGCGCGCCGCCTGATTAAGGAATTAGAGGACTTGAAGAAAAAAGAAGTCCAGCAGCTTCGCAAGGCGGCAATGGCCAACCCAATGCCCTCAGGTGGTTCTTCAAATTTGGCTGCGCAGGAATTGGGCCGTCTACTGGCAACAGCAGAGGTGCAAGTTGCATCTCTGCGAGCCCGGGTCGGTGAGTACGATGCGCGGTACCGAAGGGCCCACGAGTTGATGAAGACTGCTCCCCAAGTGGAGGCAGAATTTGCCCAGCTCAATCGCGATTACGACATTAACAAAAAGAACTACAACGACTTGGTGGCGCGCCGCGAATCGGCAGCTCTTTCGGGCGACCTCGAAAACGCTGCCGGCGTTGCCGATTTTCGTTTGATTGACCCGCCCCGCGCCTCCCCCAAACCCGTGGCGCCCAACCGACTGCTGCTCTTACCCCTAGCCTTGGTCGCAGCGATTGCGGCGGGATTGGCCCTGTCGTTTGCCATCAGTCAACTTCGGTCCGTTTTCTACGACCCCCGTTCCCTGACCGACGCAGTGGGACTTCCATTGTTAGGCACCGTATCGCTCATACTAAGCGATGCCGAAGTGATTTCCAGAAAATCTGATCTCAAAAAATTTGCCGGCGCTAGTGGCGCATTGGTCCTGATATTCGCCATCGGGATGGTCGTATTTGCTTTTCTATCAGGACGCGCAGGATGAAAACATATGAGTAGCCTGATCGAACAAGCCGCCCGCCGTTTGGAGCAGCTCAAGCGTGCTGGTGTTGAGGTCACAAACGCTGCGCCCAGAGCTGTACCAACGCCCACGCCAGACATTGCGCCGCCACCACTTGAGTCAGCGGCTAAGCAACCCGAGCCGCCAGCAACTACGTCACGCAGTGTCGAAATTGATCTCGATGCGCTGGCCGCCGCTGGCATCGTCAGTCCCAATGCTCCGCGCTCAGCCATAGCCGACCAGTTCCGTGTTATCAAACGGCCCCTCATTGCCAACGCCATAGGCAAGGGCGCATCCGTCGTTAAGAACGGTAACCTCATCATGGTGACCAGCGCCTTACCGGGCGAAGGTAAAAGCTTTACCGCCATCAACCTTGCATTGAGCATTGCCACCGAGTTGGACTACACCGTCATGCTGGTAGATGCCGACGTTGCCCGTCCCTCGGTCCTCAACCGCTTGGGCCTGCCACCCGGGCCCGGCCTGCTGGATCTGGTAGTTGCAGACTCTTGTGACCTGTCCAGCGTACTGCTTAAAACCAACATCGAAAAACTCACCATTCTTCCCAGCGGCACCCCGCACCCCCGCGCTACCGAACTGCTGGCCAGCGATGCCATGACGCGTCTGGTCGAAGACATCGGAAATCGCTATTCCGACCGTATCATCATTTTTGATTCACCTCCACTGCTGTTGACCACCGAGGCCCGGGTGCTAGCCACCCATATGGGGCAAGTAGTCGTCGTTGTCAAAGCGGAAACCACCTTGCAATCGGCCGTTCGCAACGCGCTCGCCACTATCGAAGCCTGCCCGGTCAAGCTCATGTTGCTCAACCAGGCCACCACATCCTTCAAAGCAGGCTATGGATATGGTTACGGCTACGGATACGGGTATGGACAAGAAGCCAACAAATAGGCACAAGCCCTTGCGGTCGACCGTGGTACTGATGGGCGCTGCGCTGACAGCGCCACTCGTCGCAGCGCAAAGTACCACAAAGGGCGCCGATCTGAAACCGTCAATTAGTATCAGCACGCGCGTCACCGTCGCCGAAACCTGGACAGACAATGTGCGCCTGACCAGCGCCGGTGAAACCGAGCGCATTACCGAAGTCCAACCCGGCATTCATGTGGACATCAACAAAGCGCGCTTGAAAGGGGTGTTTGACTACGCGCTCAGCGGCATTGCTTACGCCAACTCCACTGCCGCCAACCGCACTGCCAACTCCCTGTCGTCAAACCTGCAGTTTGAAGCGTTAGACAACACCTTGTTCTTGGACGCCAGCGGCACGATCGGGCAGCAGGCAACGTCTGCTTTTGGTACCCAGTCGGTCGACAATACGTCCATCAACGCCAACAGCTCCGAGGTGTCCACTTACCGCATCTCTCCTTACCTGAGGGGGCATTTGGGTACTTTTGCCACCTACCTGGCGCGTTACAGCCGCTCCGTCACCTCCAGTAAGGCAGTGGGCGCTGCGGGTAGCGCGGCCAATGAGATGTCGTTGAACTTCAAAGGTGACACTGGGGCCAGCAAACTAGGGTGGACTGCGGATGTCAGCAGCCAGGATATCAGCTACAACGCCGGCCGCACCACAGAAAATTCCCAGGCTCGTTTGGGCCTGACCTATGCCATAACACCACTGCTCCAGGTGTCAGCGGATGCGGGCACGGAGTCCAACAA
>Ga0247844_1008505_pt1 | contig 11093 bp, 10 predicted proteins | sample LaCtaG_FD_192421 | JGI IMG/M metagenome (GOLD analysis project Ga0247844, IMG submission 192421) | Freshwater microbial communities from meromictic Lake La Cruz, Castile-La Mancha, Spain - LaCruzMarch201714.5m_1 | ecosystem: Environmental > Aquatic > Freshwater > Lake | place: Spain: Castile-La...
CGCCCCACCGCCCGAGATTGTCGAGGAAACGGCCGCGCCAGTCGACATCAGCCGCGAATATGTACGCCTGAACAATCAGTTCGTGGTACCCGTGATGACTGACGGGACTGTCGGCGCCCTGGTCGTCGTCTCGCTGAGTGTCGAGGTCGAAGCGGGACGGACGGACCAGGTTTTTGCGGTCGAACCCCGTCTGCGGGACATCTTCCTGCAGGTCCTGTTCGATCATGCCAATACCGGCGGTTTCGAGGGGTTGTTCACGGCCACGGCCAACATGCGCGTGCTGCGGTCCGCGCTTTCGGGCGCGGTGGACCAGACGCTTCCCGGTCTCGTCACCGATGTGCTGATCGTCGATATCGTCCGTCAGGACGCCTGATCGCGTTCGGCCCGGCGCGCGGCCAGCCGGGCTCTTTCGGCGCTTGCTTCACGGGCGAGTGCCTCGCTGGCCAGTTTCCGGCCGAACGCCTGCACCAGCGCGGCGCGGGCCCGCCCGGCTTCGGCGAGAGCGCGGGCCAGTTCCGCATTCAGCATCGCGCGTCGGCCGTCGATCCAGCGGTGCCAGCGCAGGTCGGCCCCGCCAAGCAAAGCCGCGTCCGGCTCGGTCAGTTCAAGCGCCCGGCTGCGTCGCTTGCCCTCCAGCGCAGCAAGGCTTGTGCGCAGCTCCTCGATGCGCCGCAACTGCGCGGCCAGCCGGGCCTGGGCTGCATCGCTGACGACGCCTGCCAGCCGCGCGATCCCGGCCATCTCGTCCTTGCGGCTCATCGTGCCACCGCCCTGCCGCGAATCCGCCCGGCAAACCGGATGGCGGCCGCAACCGCGCGGTAATGGTTGCGCGAGATTTCCGCACCGACCTCGACCTCGGCAAACAGCGCGCGGGCCGTCGGGGGATCGGAATGGATCGGGACGCCATGTTCCACCGCCAGCGCGCGAATCCGCAACGCGACCTCGTCCGCTCCCTTGGCAACGCAGCGCGGCGCGCCGTTGCGGGTCGGGTCCCAGGAAAGCGCCACGGCATAGTGCGTCGGGTTGACGATGACGACACTGGCTTTGGGCACCTCGGCGACCATCTGGTTCATCGAGATGGCAATGCCACGCTGGCGACGTTGCCAGCGCAGCTGCGGGTCGCCATCGGTATCCTTCATTTCGTCAGTCACTTCCTGCCGGGTCATCCGGTTGCGCTTAAGAAAGCTGAACCGCTGGTACAAGAGGTCGATCAGGCCGATCGCAAGCGAGATGATCAGCACGATCCACAGGAGGCCAAGCGCCAGGCGCAGCATCTCGAGCGATGCATTCGCAGGGTTCAGCCGTGCAGCGCCAATCATCGCGGGCAGTTCGAGAACCAGATACCAGCCCAGCGCCACGCAATAGACCAGAAGCTTGGTCAGGCTCTTGAAGAATTCGAACAGGCCCGAGCCACCGAACTTCTGCCCGAACATCACGATGGGCGAAATCCGCGACAGTTTTGGTTCCAGCTTTTCGCCCGCAAAGGCGGGGCCGCCTTGCCCAAGGATGGCGACCAGAGCAAGGGCGGCCGGCATTGCGAACCAGGGCAACAGCGACCACCCCGTCCGGCCGAGGAGCCCGCCCGAAAACGGCGCGCCCGAGGCGGCAAAAGCCCCGTCGGCCAACCGGACCGCATCTGCCAGAACACCCTGCAACTGCCCGGCCAGGGCAAGGATCGCGGCCCCGCCAAAGCTCGTCGCCACCAACAGGAACCCTGCATAAGCGGCCGCGGTCGTCAGATCGGCCGAGAGCGCGATTTCTCCGCGTTTGCGCGCATCGTCGAGCCGCTTCTGCGTCGGTTCGTGCGAGCGTTCGGCGCCGTCCGATTCGCCCTCGCTCATGGCGCCGCCGCAAAGGGGTTGGCCATGAAGCCGGTCAACTCCCCGGCCCAGACTTCAAGCATCAGCGGGGCAGCGAGGAGCAGGAGGACAAGGCCACCGGCTGTCAGGGCCGGGGCGCCGACAAACGTCACCATCAGTTGCGGCATTGCCCGGTTGATGACGCCAAGGACAAGGTTGTAGATCAGCGCCGCAATCACGAATGGCATGGCCAGCGTGAAGGCCAGGCCCAGACTGCGGCCGATCTCGGCCAGACCGAGGTCGAGGATGGTGCCGGCGTCGGGCCATTGCCCCATCGGAACAAGGCTGTAACTATCGATCATATAGGCCGCTGCCTGCACATGCAGTCCCAGGATCGCCGCCAGCGCCAGCCCGCCGACCACAAGGACATGCCCGATGGCCGGCTGCGGTTCGGCCGCCGCGCTGCCCCCGAACAGTTGCGACAGCGAGGCCGATTGCGCCGCGATGGTTCCGGCCATCTGCAGCGCCAACACGAACAGCCGCAGCACGATTCCGAAGACCAGGCCGGTCACCACCTCGGCCCCGCCAAGGGCAAAGCTCTCGAGCAACCCCGAGGGCAGGGGCCTCCCCAGGTCCGCCACCGCCGGCAGCACGACCACGGTAAAGCAAAGCGCGACCACAAGCCTGATCCGGCCCGGGACACTCTGTTCGCCGAAACCGGGCATCAGCGCCACCACGGCGCCAACGCGCAGAAACACCAGCAAGGCGGCCCAGGCGAGGGGGCGCAACGCCTCGCCCAGCATGTCGGGGGTCAGCGTCATGCAGCAACCATCCCGACCAGCGCGGGCCGCGCATCGACCCCGATCTCCTCGAACGACAAGACCGGGTTCGACATGCCCTTGGCCGCCATCACCGTGCGCAGGAACCGACGCCGCCGCATCGTTGTGACGACGGCAGGATAGATGCCGGATTCGGCTGCCTTGCCCAGTCGTTCGGCCAGCGCGGAGGCCAGCTTGTTGAATTCATTGGGCGGCAAGGCGACATCGGTCGCGCCGCGATCCGAGGCGATCTGGTAGGTGTTGAAGGTATCCTCCCACTCGGGCGCAAGCTGGACCAGCGGGATCGTGCCGTCGCCGCGGCGCAACTCGGCAACAATCTGAAATCCCAGCCGCTGCCGCACATGTTCGGCTACGCCCTCGGTCGAGGTGTATAGCTGCCGGCCTTCGGCCACCCCCTCGAGAATCAGCGGCAGGTTTCGGATTGACACCCGTTCCTCGAGCAAGAGCCGCAGGACCGAAAGCAGGACATCAACCGGCACCTTGTCAGGCATGAGTTCGTCCAGCATCTTGCGATTTGCCTCGGCCCGTGTCTTGTCAGTCAGGTTGACAAGTTCGTCCAGCAGCCGGCGCAGCGCGCGCAGTGTCAGCAAGCGCGCGAAGTTGCGCTTGATCACTTCGAGCAGATGGGTTGCCAGCACCTCGACCGGCCAGACTGTCGTCAGTCCCGCTACCGCAGCTGCCTGCTGATCGGCCGGGCTGATCCATCGGGCGGGGGCGCCATAGACCGGCTCTCGGACGGTTTCGCCGGCCAGATCGCTGTTGCCGGACTGCGGCAACAGCGCGAGGAGGCGTCCAGGGCGCAGCGTCTCGCGCACCTGTTCCACGCCCTGGACCCGCATCAGATAGGTACCGGACGGCAGAGAGGCGCTGTCGGTCAGGCGGATTTCGGGTAGCAGCAGCCCGAAATGCGTGGCGACATGATTGCGCATGCTGGCGATCCGCGCGTCAAGGCCGTTGCCGGGGTCCAGCACCATCTCGACAAGGTCGGGTGCGAATTCGACGTGGATATCGTCCAGATCCAGCACATCACCCAGGCTTTGGCGCGGCACCGGGGGCGCATTGGCGGCCTTCGTCACCGCAGTTGACGCGGCTTCCCGACGCTGGCGGGCGCCAGCACTCACGGCGGCAAGACCCAGCACACCGGCGCCCAGTATGAAGGGCAGGAAGGGCAACCCCGGTACGATCGCGAACAGCGCCATCATCAGCGCAACCGTGCCCAGGGCGGCGGGGTGGCGGCCCAGCTGGCTGACAATTGCACCATCGGTCGAGCCGGTCGCGCCGCCGCGCGCCAGAAGCAGCGCAGCGGCGACCGAGGTGATGACGGCGGGAATCTGACTGACCAGACCGTCGCCGACAGTCAGGATCGTATAGGTTTCAAAAGCCTGCCCGATCGGCATGTCATGGACCACCAGACCGACGGTCAGGCCCACGACAAGGTTCAGCGCGGTGATCAGCAGACCCGCGACGGCATCGCCCTTGACGAACTTGGACGCGCCATCAAGCGAACCGAAAAAGGTGGTCTCGGCCTGTTCGCGTTCGCGCCGCAGTCGCGCTTCGGTATGGTCGATGGCTCCGGCCGCCATGTCGGCGTCGATGGCCAGTTGCTTGCCCGGCATCGCGTCCAGTGCAAACCGTGCGCCAACCTCGGCCATCCGGGCCGCGCCCTTGTTGATCACGATGAAGTTGACGATCAGCAGGACGCAGAACACGACCAGCCCGAGAACGACCGAACCACCCATGACGAACATGGCAAAGCCTTCGATCACCTGGCCAGCCGCATCGGTGCCGGTATGGCCCTGCCCGATGATCAGCTTGGTGGACGACACGTTCAGCGACAGCCGCAGCAGCAGTGAGGCGAGCAGGATGGTCGGGAAAGCCGAGAAATCGAGCGGGCGCTGGACGAACAGCGTCACGGTAAAGATCAGGATGGCCAGCGCGAACGACGCCGCGAGCCCGATGTCGAGCACGATGGCCGGCATCGGCAGGACCATCATGCATATCACGGCCATCAGCGCGAGCGCGAACAGTACCGTTGGCTGAAAGACAAGGCGGAATGTCGGGGCGGGCATCGGCTACTCCAGACCGGACAGGGGCACAAGTGAACCGAGCTGACCGCCGCCGCCGCCCTGCGCCTGCAGCAGGGGGAAAGCGTTGCGCTCTCGGCGGATTGGCCCGGCAGCGAGGACCAGGCCGCCGTCCGCACCGGTCATGCCCTGCGCAATGGCAAGAAAACCATCGAAACGGGCGCGGTACCGGTTGGCGTGAACGGCCGTCCGCGAATGGTAGGCTCCCGCAGCAACCGACCAGTCGCCGGATTCCCGGTACAACCGGGTCAGAAAGGCAGCGGCGTACCGGGCATTGGCCAGCGGTTCGAGCATGGCGGCCACGCCGTCGAACGCTTCGTTGTGCCAGCGCCAGTTGAGCTGGAAACACCCGAGATCAAAGCTGGTGGCACCGACCGCCAACCGGGACTGCGCAAAAGCCCCTGCGGCGTCAGCGCTTTCGAACCAGTGACTCTCGCCCCCGGCGTTCACCGCCCAGGGCCAGGGTCGGGTCTCAGGGCCTTCGGCCCGGCCGGTCTCGGTCAACGTGATCGCGAGCATGACCGCCGGGGGCACCCCTGCCTCGGCGGCCGCGGTCCGCGCGGCATCGACGCAAAGGTCCGAGGCCGCATGGGCCGGCATGTCGGACCAGGTCAGCACAAGCAGTAAACATACGGCTCGTGGCGGGCTCCACCAGCCCTGTCGCAATCCAAGCATCAGGCACGCCTTCTGTCGTGAGTGTCCCGGCGTGACGCCGGGTCCTGGCCTTTCGGGGCCTATTCGTTGGCAGTCAGACCCGGCACTTCGGCCGGGCTGGTGTCGGCAAATCGGCTAAGCAGATCCTGGGCCAGCGCGCGGGTCGCCGCAGCCTCGGACAACAAGGCAGACCGGGCGGCCAGCGGTGGGGCAGACCCAAGGGCGGGCGGCAGTTCCTGTCGCGCCGCTGCAGCTCCGGCCATCACCGGATCCACGCCAAGGTCCGCCGCGCTCCAGTCACCGGCCCGCCAGGCAAGTCCTGCATCGGTCTGCGGACCTGCCGCCGCAAGCGCGCCCGCGTGGTCGCCGACAGTGGTGCGCGCGGCGGCACGCAGGCGGTCGGCGCGGGGGTCATCGAGGCCGGTCAGCGCGGCCTCGGCCTGCAGCACCCGTCCGAGGGCAAGCGCCGCCTCGGCCCGCAGATAGCGCCGTTCGGCCATCGCCGCGCCTTCGGTAGCGGGGGTGAGCAGCGCGAGCGCGCGCTCGGCAAATCCAAGCGACAGCAGGCGGGCGGCGACGATGTTCTCTGCTTCGGGGGTGAGATCATCAGCCAGTGGCCCGAAGACCGCATCGACAAATCGGGCCGGTGTCGCCGAGGTCGCCATGGCGATCGCAACCTCGGCACGCAGACCGGCATAGACGCGTTCCCCCATGTCCGAGTCCAGCAGGCCAATGGCTCGGTCAAAGTCGGCGGCCAGTATGTTGGCCCGGATTTCGGCCGCCAGAAGCGCCTCTGCGGCCGGCGTTCCACGGGCCTCGAACCGCATCGCTTCCGACAGGGCCAGAACGTCCGTATCGGGCGCCCGTCCCTCTCCGATGGTCAGATCCATCAGGCGAACCAGGCCTTCAGCCGTCAACCGGTCATCATGGGCGGCAAGCCCGCCAAGCGTGGCGATGGCGACTTCCGGGCCCTCGGTGACCAGCTGGATTTCTGCGCCCGTCATCTCGACCGCCAGCGGCGGCGTATCAGCGACCGCGGCCGTGGCCGACAGGATTGCGTCTGCCGTTCCGGAGTCACCGGCGGCAAGAAAGGCGGCCGCCAGCGGAGCAGCGAGATGCAATCTCAGTTGTGGCGGAAGGGCGCGATGCGCAGCCTCGATGGAGATCCGGGCCGGGGTCCCGGCCCCGGCGACGCTGCCGTTGGCCAGCGCAGCCCACAGCGCCACCGCCCCGGTACAGTTCGCCTGGCCGGCAAGCACGTCAGGGTCCGGCTCGTGTCCATCCGCAAGGCGGGCAAGGGCCCGCAGAACCCGTCGGTCCGACGACCCGAGGTTATCCATGTCGAGCGCCTGTTCGGCTTCGAGGCCAAAACCGAAATGCAGATAGGCCCGTGCCAGTTCCTCGACGGCTGCTCCCAGCAGGTCATTTTCGGCCGACAGGATAGCCGCACGACGCCGACCGACTTCGGCGGCAAAGTCCGGTCCGCCGACCCAGTTTGCGACGTCGAACTGATTGTCCGAGAGACAATGACCTTCGGCGCGGTCAGCCTGATCCAGGCGGGCCCGGTCCGGGGCCGTGAGTAACGCGATACCGGGTTGCGCAGCGGCAAGGGGCGACGCTTCGGCCGGCAGCGGCCTGATCATGGCGGGGCTGTCCGGCAGGCTGGTCCTCTCTGCCGCTGCAACCGTCGCTGGCAACGGCACGACAGAAATCTCTCGGGGCGAGGGTATCAGCAGCCCCTGTGTCGCGGCCATTGCGACGCTTTCGCGAAGGGCTTGCCCGGCTTGCGCCAGCCGGTCATCCTGATCGTCCGACGCTGCAAAAGGATCTGGCATCATGACAGTGGGCAGAGGGCGCACACGCGTTGTGACCACTGGCAGCACGGCCGGGACAGCGGCGGGAGGGGCCGGCGGATCCAACCACTGCTCAAACGGCGAACCGGCAGGTGCCGGACCCATCGTGACGTCAATCACCAACCGGTCATCCTGCCACAGAAAGGCAGCGACATGACAATCGCAGGCCCGGCGCAGCAGCAACCTGCCCGGGACGGCCTGGGTCAGGCTTGCGATCCGGGCTTCGGGAAGGCGGTCGAACACGCCGTCCAGCGCAAAGTCCAGCGGACGGTCGAGTTCAAGGACATAGCCTTGGTCGTCCCTGCCAAGGCGCCAGTCGGTCGCAGGCGGCAGCGTCAGCACCAAGCGGCTGAAGGTGGCATGTTCGCCCGACCGTACCGGCACGGTTTGTGCCGCCGCGACACTCCCCATCAGCCAGAATGACAGCACCAAAAGGCGGATCATGCCGCGTCTCGCGTGGCTTTCAGGGCTTCTTCGAGTTCGGCGAACGTGGGCCGGTTGTGGCCGGGCGTGTTCTGACGCCCGACCTCGATGCAGATCTGGGGCGCGTGCTGATGCAGGTTGGCGACCAGAACTTCGCGGATCAGGCGGTAGAAATGTGCCTCTTCCTCCAGAACTGCCTTCAGCTTGGCGGCAAAGGGCCCCACCAACCCGTAGGCGAGGAACACGCCCAGAAAAGTGCCGACCAGAGCGCCGCCGATCATCTTGCCAAGCACCTCTGGCGGCTGGTCGATCGAGGCCATGGTCTTGATGACCCCCAGAACCGCCGCAACGATGCCAAGTGCGGGCAGGCCGTCGGCCATTGTCTGCAGCGCGTGGGTCGAGTGCATTGCGTGGTGCTGGTGCGCCTCGAGCCGCTTCTCGAGCACTTCTTCAACCTGGTGCGGATCGTCATAGTTCATCGCGGCGGTGCGCATCGTGTCGCAGATCAGCGCGACCGCTTCCTTGTCGGCCTGCACGCGCGGATAGCGCCCGAAGATCGCGCTTTCCCGTGGATTCTCGATATGTTCTTCGACCGCGACCGGGTTGGACCGGGCAAGTCGGATCAACTCGAACAACAGGCACAGCAGGTCCTTGTAGTCCTTGTGTTTCCATTTCGGTCCCTTGAACACCTTGCCCAGATCCTTGAGCGTGTGCTTCACGGCCGAACCGTCGTTCGAGATCAGGAATGCGCCAATGGCGGCACCGCCGATCATCATCATCTCGAAGGGAAGCGCCTTCAGGATGATCCCCAGCTTGCCCCCGGCCAGAAGGTAGCCGCCGAAGACGAACGCAAAGATCACGAGGATGCCGATAAGGCCGATCATGCCGGTGCGGTCCTTGTTCCTGTCGGTACGACGTGGGGGCAGGCTTGCAGAAAGGGGTTAAATAATTCTCTCTCGTCGCCCTATTCGGTGGGGGCTGCGGCATTGCGTCCTGCCAGGATCACGCTGATCGAATAGGCTGTTGCGGGATCAAGCTGCCCCATGATCGCCGCTGCGACATCCGGACGCATACGTGACAGAAATCCGGCGCTGAACCCGGGGTCCATCGTTGCGAACAGGGCTGCCGCTTCGGCCGGCCTCATGTTTTCATAGACTTCGGTCAGCCCGGTGATGTCGTCCTCGGCAGCCGATTCGGACAGGGCCAGCAGTGCGGCGAGCGACGCTTCGGCCGCCTCCAACGCGACAAGCTGCTCGCGGATTTCGGCCTCGGCCACGTTCAATGCCTGGGCACGGTCGGCCAGTTGGCTCTCCCGCTCGGCCAGGCGCTGCTCGCGCGCCTGAAGGGCCGCAAGCACTTCGTCGTTGGCGATGCTGAAGGCCGCTGCATCGACGGGCGCGTCCGGCGGCATATCGGCGATTTCGGCGATAGCCCCGCTCGCCCCACCGCCCAGCCGGATCAGACCGGAAACGGCAAGCAATCCTGCAATCACCGGCAGAACCAGGCGCAGTCGGCGCCGCGGGTTTGGGCGCGCCGCAGGTACGGGGGCCGTCATGCCCGGCGCCCGACGGCTTCGGGATGACGGATGAAATGCGGACCGACCGGCGGATTCTGTGGCGACGTTTCGGGCAGGTCATGCAGCGCGGCCATCAGGAGTTCCAGTCGCTTGCCCGCCGCTTCGGCGCGATCGCTGGTGGCGGCAAGCCCGCTGACCGATGCATTGGCTGCGGCCTGGGCGCGGGTCAGGGTGCGCGACAGGTCATCGACCTGGGCCGACAACACGGCAACCGCGCCGCCGACGCCCTTTTCAAGGTCGGTGAACCGGCGTAGCCGGTGCGACAGTATCATGCAGTAGAAACCGGCACCTAATGTCCCGGCGGCCAATAGGATATTGGCAATCTCATTCATTTCCCGACCTTTCTGTCAGTTGAGCAGGAATTCCATGACCAGCAGGTCCCGCACCCGGCCTTCGCCCGAGACGACCTGGATCCGGCGCAGCAGCTGGGCCCGAAGCGGCTCCAGCACGCCCTGCCCCTCGAAATCCGCCGGGGCGACGGCCCGCAGGTAGCCGTTCATGACGTCGATGATTCGCGGTTTGATCGCCTCGACATCGGCCAGGTGTTCGGGTGCCACCTCAAGCTGCACGACAAACCGCAGGTACTGTCGTCCGGAGGAACGCGGCAGCGTGACGATCAGCGGGTCGAGCGCGAGGTAGGCGACGGGCGCCATGGGCGGCAAGAGTGACGCCTCTTCAGCGGGTTCCCCGTCGGCAGACGTGCTCAGAAGGCCCATCTGGACGGCGAGGAATCCACCTCCGCCACCGGCAATGGCCAGAACCAGTCCCACGATCAGCGGGAGTTTGGAACGCTTTGCAGGTGCCGGCGTGGGGTCTGCGGCGGTGGTCATCTCGGGGCCTCTCTCTCGGACAAGAACAAACATAGACCGGGAACGGCTAACCGATTGTTAAGCCCGATCCGGCATGGATGGGGCAACGGTGGGCAGAACGCCCGTCACTGCGGAGGAATGCCTTGGACAACCTGAGGTCCATCTGGTCCGGACTGGACTTGCGCCGTCGCATGATCGTGGTCATCGCGACCTTGGCCGCCTTTGTTGCGGTAGTGATGCTGGCGCGTCAGACCACCAGTGCCGACATGGCCCTGCTTTATGCGGGACTTGACGGCGCGGCATCCGGCGGCGTGATTTCGGCGCTCGAGGCGCGGGGTGTCGCCTTTGAGGTGCGCGGCGACTCGATCTGGGTTCCGGGCGGGGACCGGGATGCGCTGCGGATGGCGCTTGCCGGCGAAGGTCTGCCGGCCGGTGGGGCACAGGGTTACGAACTGCTCGATTCGCTGTCGGGTTTCGGCACCACGTCCCAGATGTTCGACGCCGCCTATTGGCGTGCGAAAGAGGGCGAGCTGGCCAGAACCATTCTGGCCACGCCTGGCGTCCGCGCGGCCCGCGTCCATATCTCGACCCCGACCAGCCGCCCGTTCCAGCGGGAACTGCGCCCGACGGCGGCAGTCACGCTCACCATGTCATCCGGCGTGCTGTCCGGCGACCAGGCGCGGGCACTGCGGTTCCTTGTAGCCTCGGCCGTTTCGGGCCTTTCGGTTGAAGATGTGGCCATCATTGATGGCGCGGGCGGCCTGATCAGCGGCGACGACCCGGCAACGACCGGCAACGACCGGGCCGAGGATCTGCGCGCCCGCGCGGAACGCCTGCTGGCGGCACGGGTCGGGCCGGGCAACGCGGTGGTCGAGATAGCCGTCGAGACCGTGACGGAAAGCGAGCAGATTTCCGAGCGCAGGTTCGACCCCGAGGGACGGGTCGCCATCTCGACCGACGTGGCCGAACGGACCGACAGCGCCGAGGACACCGGCGGCGGTGCCGTTACCGTGGCGTCGAACCTGCCTGATGGCGAAGGTGCGGCCGAATCCGGCA
>Ga0247844_1008506_pt1 | contig 11093 bp, 11 predicted proteins | sample LaCtaG_FD_192421 | JGI IMG/M metagenome (GOLD analysis project Ga0247844, IMG submission 192421) | Freshwater microbial communities from meromictic Lake La Cruz, Castile-La Mancha, Spain - LaCruzMarch201714.5m_1 | ecosystem: Environmental > Aquatic > Freshwater > Lake | place: Spain: Castile-La...
GCACTCTGCCACTCACCGGGTGGGTGGCAATCCAGCGCAGACACATGCGTGTAGTGGGATGGGTGCCGGTGCCAAAAGCAAGGCCGGGGTCCAGCCGGATCACTTGGCGGGCCTGCGCTGGCGGCTCATGCCAGGTTGGGACAATCCAGAATTCCGGGGTGATGTCGACTGGCGCAAACTGTGACTGTGTCAAGCGAACCCAATCCTGATCGGGCACAGTCCCCATAGCAAGTAACTGGCAACCCGCGAAAAAGTCTTGGGCCTGGAGCAATACAGACGCTTCAAGCGCCACGTTTTCGTCGGCGAATAAAGCCGTGATCCGCGAGCGCTGCCACCCACCTTTGGGCGCTGGCATGCCCGGCTCACCGAACAGGGCTTGCTCGGCGTCCGTTTGCGCGTCGGCATCTTCCACACTGACGCTCAAGGCATCCAGTGCATCCAATGCCTCGCTGAGATCCTCGACCCGGTCTTCCGGGCACATCAGGCTGAGTTCAAACAATGCCATGGGTTAACGCTTGCGCTCGTCCAGCCATTGCTCAAGGTAATGGATGTTGGTCCCGCCATTCATGAACTTGGCATCAACCATCAACTCGCGGTGCAAGGGAATGTTGGTGCTAATCCCTTCAACAACCGTTTCCGCCAGTGCCGTGCGCATGCGTGCCATGGCCTGCTCGCGCGTGTCACCGTGCACAATGATTTTGCCAACCATCGAGTCGTAATTTGGTGGCACAAAGTAATTGGTGTAGACGTGGGAGTCCACGCGCACACCCGGACCGCCTGGTGCATGCCAGGTTGTCACACGCCCCGGTGAGGGAGTGAATTTGTACGGGTCTTCGGCGTTGACACGGCACTCAATGGCATGACCACGGATTTCAATCTGGCGCTGGGTAAACGGCAATTTCTCCCCGGCCGCCACCATGATCTGGGTGCGCACAATGTCAATACCCGTGATCAGTTCGGTCACCGGATGCTCCACCTGCACGCGGGTGTTCATTTCGATGAAGTAGAACTCGCCATCTTCGTAGAGGAATTCAAAGGTTCCTGCGCCCCGGTAGCCAATCTTCTTGCAAGCCGCTACGCAGCGTTCACCGATGCGCTCAATCAACTTGCGGTTGATACCGGGTGCTGGTGCTTCTTCCAGAATTTTCTGGTGGCGCCGTTGCATCGAGCAGTCGCGCTCGCCCAGGTACACCGCATTGCGGTGTTTGTCCGCCAGAATCTGAATTTCGATATGGCGGGGGTTCTGGAGAAATTTCTCCATGTACACCGCCGGGTTGTTGAAGGCGGCACCTGCCTCGGCCTTGGTCATGGCCACGGCATTGATCAGCGCAGCCTCCGTGTGGACCACGCGCATGCCGCGCCCGCCACCACCACCCGCTGCCTTGATGATCACCGGGTAACCCACCGCTTTGGCCATACGCCGGATGAGCGCCGGATCATCCGGCAATTCACCTTCGGACCCCGGCACACAGGGCACGCCAGCACGAATCATGGCTTGTTTGGCCGACACCTTGTCACCCATGATGCGAATGGAGTCGGGTGTCGGTCCGATGAACTGAAAACCACTTTTCTCGACCCGCTCGGCAAAGTCCGCGTTTTCGCTCAGAAAACCGTACCCCGGGTGAATCGCTTCTGCATCAGTAACCTCGGCAGCCGAAATAATGGCTGGCACATTGAGGTAGCTCAGTGCTGATGGCGCTGGCCCGATACAAACGGCTTCATCGGCCAGTTTGATGTATTTGGCGTCCCGGTCGGCTTCGGAATAGACCATTACCGCCTTGACGCCCAACTCCCGGCAGGCGCGCTGGATTCGCAACGCGATCTCGCCACGGTTGGCAATCAGAATTTTTTTGAACATGGGCATGCCTGAAGCGGCCTATTCAATAATGAACAAGGGCTGGCCGTATTCCACCGCTTGCCCGTTGTCGCACAGGATGCGGGCAATCGTGCCAGCCTTGTCTGCTTCAATTTCGTTGAGAATCTTCATGGCCTCAATGATGCAAATGGTCTCGCCCTCCTTGACCACTGAGCCAATCTCCACAAAAGACTTGGCGCCGGGCGATGACGACCGGTAAAACGTGCCCACCATGGGTGACTTGACGGTATGGCCCGCCTCTACGACTTCAACCGGAGCGGCAACCACTGGCGCAGTTCCCGTGGGCATTGGGGCTGGCGCGGCATACACCGGTGCCGGTGCATAGCTGTGCACCATGGCGCCGCCACCTTTGACGATTCGGACCTTGCCTTCTGCCTCGGTAATTTCGAGTTCCGAAACATTGGAATCCGAGACCAGATCGATTAGGGTTTTGAGTTTGCGTAAATCCATAGTGTCTCCAACGGCTGTTATGTAATGGTGGCGAATCTACAGCAAAAATCAGCTATTTGTCGATAAATATTTATATCGCACCGATATAAATCAGTAAATTCCATTAAGTTCCCAGATCACAAAAGACGGAAAACCATTCAACCGCCCACCATTTCCCTGCTCGAAACCTATTTTAATCGAAGCCAGGTCGCCAAATCGGCAGGATTCAGCCGTCCGAGTTTTCGCTGCACCACCATCCCGTCGCCGTTCAGGACCACTGAAAACGGCAGGCCACCAGCCAGATTCCCCAAGCCGCGCCCCAGTTCCGTTCCCGTCATACCCGCCATGCCCACCGGAAATTCCAGCGGCATCCGTTGCAGGAAGGACTGCACAGGAGCCAACTTATCCACTGCCAATGCAAGAACTTGCCAACCACTTGATTTGTTTTGTCGATAGAAGGCGTTGATTAGCGGCAATTCCTCCACACAAGGCGTGCACCAGGTCGCCCAGAAGTTGATCAACAGCGGCTTTCCCCGAAAGGATTCCATGGCCAGTCGGTTCCCTTGCGGCGTGTCCCACTGCATGGCCCAAAAGCCTTCAACCGGCGGTTCGGCGACCTGAGCATCCGATGTTTGTAACCGCCACAAAGCAAACCCTGAGCCCAGTGCAGCGGCCGACGCTGCAGTCGCACCCAGAAGCCAGCGGCGGTTGTGTGAACGGCTGCCCTGCTCAGGATGGCTGGGCGATGGGAGGGGGTCGGAGCGGAGGTCAGTCATGGCGCCACATCATGCAGCAAAGCGCGCAAGGCTGCCAAATCCCCACGCGGCCGACGGCCACGAGAGTCAGGTCGCAAAGCGCCGCGCAAGTCATCAAAGTCATAAACCAGCAGGTGCAGCCCAACGTGCTCATCAATGGGTTTGCAGTAAACATGCACGCTCAAAGCGTCCACACTGTCGCCATGAAAGCCCGGCACGGTGCGCGGCTCGTAGGGCACTTTCATGTCAATGAGCCCGATTTCAGCGGATTTGGAGTCATCGCAAAACAACTGCAGATAGATGTCGGAGTTGCGCGTGGCGGTTCCGTGCCAGACTGCCCCGGCAATGTATGGCCGAAATTGTTCAAGGCGCTGCATCCATTCCAGGGCCAGTTCGCGCAAGGCCCGCAGTTCGATGGGTTGCGTGTCCGAACAGAAAACCGCGATGTATTCCACCACCTCGGCTTCCAACTGTTCGTTATCGGGGAGCGCAGTTCGCGCGGGCAAACCCATTTGCTTCAAGGCCCTTCGCTTGGCGGCGCCGAACTCCAGCCCCTCTTCGACCACCATGCGCGCAGCAACGGCAGCAATCTCCTGCTTCAATGCATCCATGCCACCATTTTGCATCTTCCTAAAATAGCCCCATGCACATTCATATTCTTGGCATTTGCGGCACCTTCATGGGCGGACTGGCGGCGCTGGCCCGCGAAGCCGGACACCAGGTGACCGGCTGCGACAGCGGTGTCTACCCCCCCATGAGCGACCAGTTGCGTGCGCTGGGCATTGACCTGATTGAGGGCTTTGACGCCGAACAGTTGGCACTCAAGCCGGACGTATTCGTGGTGGGCAACGTGGTGAGCCGCGCGCGCAAGGCAGACGGCAACCCCAAGTTCCCCCTGATGGAAGCGATTCTGGACGCTGGCCTGCCCTATACCAGTGGGCCGCAGTGGCTGGCAGAGCATGTGTTGCAGGGCCGCCATGTGCTGGCGGTAGCCGGAACCCACGGCAAGACCACCACCACCGCGATGCTGACCTGGATTCTGGAGAGCGCGGGCCTTCAGCCCGGCTTCCTGGTAGGTGGCGTGCCGTTGAATTTTGGCGTCTCTGCGCGATTGGGGGGCGGCAGTGCGGCAACGGACTCTGCTCCGTGTCCCCCGCCCGCTATGCGGGCTCCTCCTTTACCTGCGCAGAGCCCGCTGCCACACAGCCGCGCGTTTTTCGTTATCGAAGCGGACGAATACGACACCGCCTTCTTTGACAAGCGCAGCAAGTTCGTGCATTACCGCCCCCGCACAGCGATTTTGAACAATCTGGAATTCGACCACGCCGACATCTTTGACAACCTGGGCGCCATCGAGCGCCAATTCCACCACTTGGTGCGCACCATACCTTCAACTGGCCGCATCGTCGTCAACGGTTTGGAGGAAAGCCTCACACGAGTGCTGCACCAGGGGTGCTGGACCGAAGTACGCAGCTTTGGCAGCGCCGTTAGCGACTTCACCGCCCTGGGCGAACCCAACGCCTTTGACGTGCTGCGGGCTGGGCAAACAGTGGGCCGCGTGGAGTGGTCGGTAGGTGGTGTCCACAACCAGCTCAACGCCCTGGCAGCCATTGCCGCCGCAGAGCATGTAGGCATTACGCCGGAAGTTTCGGCAAAGGCCTTGGCGAGTTTCGAGAACGTCAAGCGACGCATGGAAGTGCGTGCGCGAGTGGACTGGCGGGGGTTGCTGAACCCTGGTGAGGCCGCCCTGCCCATCACCATTTATGACGACTTTGCGCACCACCCAACGGCCATTCGCACCACCATCAACGGCCTGCGTCGCCAGGTCGGTGCCGCGCGCATCCTTGCGGTGTTCGAACCCCGCAGCAACACCATGAAACTGGGCGCCATGAAGTCGCAATTGCCCTGGAGTCTGGAGGAAGCGGACCTGGCCTTCTGCCACTCAGGCGGACTGGATTGGGACGCCCATGCGGCCATGTCCAGCATGGGCAACAGGGCGCTGGTAGCCCCCACAGTAGAAGAGGTCATCTCGCAAGTGATGCAACGGATTCGCCCTGGTGACCATATTCTGTGCATGAGCAATGGTGGATTTGGCGGAATTCACCTCAAATTGCGCGATGCGCTACAAAATATATAGCTAGATATGTCCAATTGACGAGGGCGACAAGGTCTTTTAACCAACACGAATCGGCTCCACCATGAAATGGTTGCAAAAAATACCCCACAGCGTGCGTTCAGCCAGCGGCCTGGAGTGGGCCCTGTGGCGCAAGCTGCCCATGATTGCACTGCTGGGCACTGTGGTGCCCTTGCTGGGCCTGCTGGCTGTGCATGCCTTGACGGACGCGGACGCCAGTGCAGCACAGGCCCGCTGGTTGCAAATGGCGGATTACCTCGTCGGTGCATTGCTGGTATTTCACTGGACCATGGTGTTCACAGTGGCGATCGGGTGTGTCATCGTCATGGTCATGAAAGGCCCGGGCTATGTGGCAGACAGCTACCCCGTCTCTCACGCTGACCGCCCCCGCGCCACAGTTGAAACAGCAGAGGAAGCGGCCGCGTCCCGCCCGACAGAACACAGGGAAACTACGTAGTCCCCATTCGTTAGCATCTGAGGTCTGACCGGCAAAAACGGAACCCCTGATGCACACCCAATTCAACCATCCCGCCCAGCACGGCGCGCAGCGCAACAAAGTCGTCAGTGCCAATGAGGCCGTGCGCCTCATTCACGATGGCGACACGTTAGCAACCGGTGGATTTGTCGGCATTGGTTTTGCCGAAACCATTGCGGTTGCGCTGGAAAAACGCTTTTTGGGCTTACAGGAAGAAACCGGAATTGGCTCACCTCGCAACCTGACGCTGGTTTACGCCGCCGGTCAGGGCGACGGGGCACAACGCGGACTCAACCACCTGGGCCACGCGGGCATGGTAAAGCGTGTGGTGGGGGGCCATTGGGGTCTCGTGCCCGCCTTGCAAAAGCTGGCGATCGACAACCTCATTGAAGCCTATAACCTGCCTCAGGGCGTCATCGCACACCTGTTTCGCGATATTGCGGCACGCAAGCCCGGCACGCTGACCCACGTCGGCCTGGACACCTTTGTGGACCCCCGCTGGGGCGGTGGCAAGATCAATACCTGCACCACCGAGGATCTGGTGCGACTGATGGAAATCGACGGCAAGGAATACCTTTTTTACAAGGCCTTTCCCATTTCGGTGGGCATCATCCGCGCCACCACGGCGGACCCCGACGGCAACCTGACCATGGAGCGCGAGGCCCTGACCCTGGAAGCACTGGCCATTGCAATGGCGGCGCGCAATTCGGGTGGAATCGTCATTGCACAGGTGGAGCGTGTAGCCGAGCGCGGCACCCTGCACCCGCGCATGGTCAAGGTGCCCGGCGTGCTGGTGGACGCTGTGGTTCTGGCCACCGATCCGGCGCACCACATGCAAACCTTTTCTGAACCCTACAACCCGGCGTACTCGGGTGAAATCCGTGTGCCGCAAGACTCGCTGCCGGTTATGCCGCTGTGCGAGCGCAAGGTAATTGCGCGGCGTGCGGCACTGGAGCTTCGGCCCAACTGCGTGGTCAACCTGGGCATAGGCATGCCTGAGGGTGTAGCCAGTGTCGCAACTGAAGAAAAAATCATTGACCTGGTCACGCTGACGGCTGAACCAGGCGTCATTGGCGGCATCCCGGCCAGCGGCATGAGTTTTGGCGCGGCAGTCAATGCACAGGCGATCATCGACCAGCCCAACCAGTTCGACTTTTACGACGGTGGCGGGCTTGACATTGCCGTACTGGGTTTGGCCCAGGCTGATGCACAGGGCAACCTCAACGTCAGCAAGTTCGGTCCGCGCCTGGCGGGGGCAGGCGGGTTTATCAATATCAGCCAGAACGCCAAGACCGTGGTCCTGGTAGGCACCTTTACCGCGGGCGGACTGGAAGTGGCTTGCAAGGACGGACGATTGCACATTCGCAGCGAGGGCACCACGCACAAATTTGTACAGGCAGTGGAGCACCGCACTTTCAGTGGCCGTGAAGCCTGCAAGCGCAGCCAGCGTGTGCTGTATGTGACCGAGCGCTGCGTCTTCCAAATCAAGCCCGACGGCGACCAAGGCAGCCTGGAGCTGATTGAGATTGCACCCGGCATTGACCTGGAGCGCGATGTACTGGCGCACATGGACTTTATGCCCACCATCAGCCCCAAACTGCGTCTGATGGACGCTGCACTCTTCGTGGACGAACCCATGAAGCTGCGCGAGCGGCTGCTTGCCACGCCGCTGAGTCAGCGGCTGGAGCTGGACCGCGAGCACCGCCTGCTGTTCATCAACTTTGAAGGCCTGGCGGTCGACGAGCCCAGCGACATCACCGACATCGAACAACACCTGACGGACCTGCTGGAGCCACTGGGCCACCGGGTTGCCGTCGTCGTCAACTACGACAGTTGCAGCATTCTGCCGCCTCTTATCGACGACTACTCGGCCATGGTGAAGCGCCTGACCGAGCGCTTTTACAGCCGGGTAACGCGTTACGGAACGGGTGGCTTCCTGAAAGCCAAGCTGGAAGCGCTGAGGCCCACGGCCGAAACAACTGTGTGACCTATATCAAGACAAGTGTTATCGCGCGGTAGCACACTCGCGGCATTACTTACCGGAGTGATTTCCATGAAACTGATTTCTGACTTGTTTAGTACGGACTACGGCCTGATGAGCATCAGCGGCATCATCTTTATGCTCGGCATGGGTGTCTTCTTCCTGCGTTTCTTCAAGCGCAAGATGGCGGAAGACGAAGCCGCAGCAGCCAGAGCAGGCCGCTAGTCTTTGCGTTGCTGCCTGCGCTCAGGCAGCTTTCAGCGCGTCCAGCTTGAGGATCCGGTATATCCGGCCATGCTTGTCCTGAGGCTCCAGTATGCCCTCGCGCACCAGTGCGCTGATCTCGCGGCTGACTGTTTCCATCTTCAGGTCCATCATCGCGCCCATGTCTTCCCTGGCAAACAAGGTGGCGATTTGCTCGTCTGTGGTGTCGCGCATCTTGAGCACGAAGTTGCTCACCCTGGTGCGCGCGGTGCCGAAGTTGATATCCACGACCCAGTCGTCGGCATTCTTGAGCGCACCCGACCACTTTTCCATCAGCTTCTGATGCAAGCGCGGCGACTGGGCCTGCAAAGTATGAATCACGGCCAGCGGTACCCGACACACTGAAATATCCGTTAAGGCTACGGCATCGCAGTCGTAACGTGCATTTGCCAGAGCGGAAAGCCCCGCCACGTCACCAGACCGCAGCACCCGCACAATGCGCTGGCGACCATCGGGCGTGCTGCGCACCAGCTTGATGATGCCTTTGCGCAGGGTAAATATGCCCAGCGCAGACTCTCCCTCATGAAAGAGCGCAGCGCCCGTTGAGAACTCCAGGTCATCCACCGGTGCATGGATCATCTTGAAGTCGTCTTCGTTCAGATCGGCGAACAGCACCATCTCCCGGATGCCGCAGGCGCGGCAATCAGAAGTGCCCTTCCAGGCGGATTCAGTTTTGATAGGAATCATGGTTAGCAGGCATCGTTTCAGGGTTGGCACCGCGGCGCAAGGGCGCACCTGAACGATTGTGTCATGGGAATTCAAGCCTGTGCTGACAAGTTCAAACGGCGAAAGTACACACTGACCAGATAGCGTCTACACTATAAGTAATTACTCAATTACTTCAGCGGATATGGAATTAGAAACCAAAACACCCAAGCAAGCCACCGAAGTCCGTCAGGCCGCTCTCGTGGCCGCTGCGCTACAGCTGGCTGCACAGCGCAGCCCGGCCGACATCACCACCGCCGATCTGGCGAGTGCAGTGGGTATTACGCAAGGCGCAATATTCAGACACTTTGCCAGCAAAGAAGCCATCTGGCTGGCCGTGCTGGACTGGTCCACCGAGACCCTGCTGTCCCGGCTTCAGCGAGCCGCCGCCGGGCCAGGCGACCCGCGCAGCGGCGCAGCGCGGGGGCCAACACCGCTTCACGCCCTGCAAGCCATCTTTGCGGCGCATGTGGATTTCGTCGTGGAACACCCCGGCGTCCCACGGGTGATTTTTCAGGAACTACAACACGCAGACGACACGCCGCTGAAGGCCAACGTGCGCAACCTCATGCAGCAGTACCGCATGCTGGTGATGAGCCACCTGCAACGTGCGCAAGCACTCAGGTTGCTGGTGACGGGCACCGATTTGCAGGCCGCAGCCATGCTGTTTCTGGGCGCGGTACAAGGCCTGGTCATGCAAGCCATGGTCAGCGGTCAGGTTCAATCGATGGCCGCACAGGCCCCCGCTGTATTTGCCATTTACCTGCAGGGCATTGCCCGCACCACCCCACCCCACCTGGAAAGCACGCCATGAACCAACACCCCCATTTGCTGCGCCGCATCGGCATAGGCGTCCTGGCCGTGGCACTGATTGGCGCACTGGCCTTTGTCGCCCTGCGTACCGGTCCGCTGGCGCCCGTCAAGGTGACGGTCATCTCGGTTCAGGAGGGCAAGCTAAGCCCTGCCATCTTTGGCATCGGCACGGTCGAAGCCCGGCGCAGCTGGATGGTCGGCCCCACCGTAGCCGGGCGCGTGCTGAGTGTGCGGGTGGATGTCGGTGACGTGGTGAAGTCCGGGCAATTGCTGGCCGAAATGGACCCGGTGGATCTGGACCAGCGCCTGGCCGCGCTGGACGCTGCGCTGGCACGCGCCGCGAGCACACAGGCCGCGGCACAAGCCCAGGTGGCGGACACCACGGCGCGCCGTGAGCTGGCGGCCCTCAATGCCAAGCGTAACCAGGACTTGGCCGCACAGAACTTTATCAGCCCCGGCGCGCTGGAAGGCCGCCTGCAAGAAAAAGCCTCGGCCGACGCCGCGCTTCAAGCTGCACAAGCCAACCTGAGTGGTAGCGCCCAAGACATCACACGGCAAAAGGCCGAACGCGCCGCCTTGCAACAACAGCGGGGCAATGTGCGCCTGTTTGCACCGGCTGATGGCGTGGTCACCAGCCGCGATGCAGAAGCGGGCAGCACAGTGGTAGCCGGGCAAGCGGTGTTGCGCCTAATCGACCCCGCCAGTTTGTGGGTACGCATGCGGGTGGACCAGGGCCGCTCAAACGGTCTCGCACCGGGCTTGAAAGCCAACATCGTGCTGCGCTCACAACCGCGCACACCGCTCCAAGGGCAAGTGGCCCGGGTCGAACTAATGGCTGATGCGGTAACCGAAGAGCGCATCGCTCAGGTTGCATTTACCACTGCCCCCACCGCCGCACCTCGGGTCTCCGCGTCGGTCGGCGAGCTGGCCGAAGTCGAATTGCAACTGCCCGAAACCGCAGCCGCCCTGCTGCTACCCAATGCCAGCATCCAGCGCCTCCAAGGCCAGACCGGCGTCTGGCGGCTATCTGAGGGCAAGCCCGCTTTTAACCCGGTGCGCTTGGGCACCAGCAGTCTGGACGGCCGCGTCCAAGTGCTGGAGGGTTTGAGGGCCGGTGACTCGGTGGTGGTTTATAGCCAGAAAGCCCTGACCGAAGGCGCCCGCGTGCAGGTGGTGGACGCATTGGTGAAAACTGCCGCGGGCAGCGCCCCATGATCAGCCTGGCCGGGCGCGACATTGCGCACAGCTGGAGCAAGTTTGTGCTCACCGGAATCGGACTGGGCCTGCTGATTGGCGTGACGCTGACCATGGCCGGTGTCTACCGCGGCATGGTGGACGATGCCCATGCGCTGCTCAACAACAGTGGCGCCGACCTTTGGGTGGTGCAAAAGGACACGCAGGGGCCGTATGCAGAATCGTCCAGCATCAAGGACGACGTGGTGCGCAGCGTGCGTGGCATGCCCGGCGTGGCGCAGGCCGCCAACGTCACCTACTTCACCATGCAGGTCCAGGGTGCCGACGGTGACGACACCCGCGCCATGGTCGTCGGCATCGAGAGCGGCCAGTCGGGCGAGCCAGGCTACCTGATCGCTGGGCGCCAGATCACGCGCGGCCACTACGAGGCCGTGGCCGACGTCAAAACCGGCTTTGCGCTGGGCGAG
>Ga0247844_1008508_pt1 | contig 11090 bp, 9 predicted proteins | sample LaCtaG_FD_192421 | JGI IMG/M metagenome (GOLD analysis project Ga0247844, IMG submission 192421) | Freshwater microbial communities from meromictic Lake La Cruz, Castile-La Mancha, Spain - LaCruzMarch201714.5m_1 | ecosystem: Environmental > Aquatic > Freshwater > Lake | place: Spain: Castile-La...
GAGAGGCGTCCAATCAGTTGCGACAATATTTCAATGACAGGCTTCATTCTTGCCCCAAATTGTAGTTTACCTACCGTTCAAGATTGGTAACATCTGATAGTGCTTTCCATAAAGTCATCAATACCCATATCCTCGAGGGCGTTTCGTACCTCCTGCAGCTTGAACTGATTGATGACCGCTTCAATCTGTTGCATGGCCTACCTCCGTAGGCAGGCCCCATTGCCTACCGATTGTATTGTACCTCCTGATGAAGGCTCTTCATATCGTGTGCCAAGAGTACATTTTGGATAATTTAATCGTAATTACTGCGAGTTAGCTATTTAGAAGGTGTTTAGGTGGATGACATTGTGCCGAAAATTTGTGCAGAGGAGAGTAGTTGTGTTTATTAAATTGCGTTCCAGGCATAGACGGTCCTTTTGTTGCCCTCAGCAAGGAATTCACTCGCATTGAGCCATGGTATAGAATGTTGTCTGGGAGGTCGGACTCGGTCCGTTTGGTGTCTGTGCGGAGAGGGTATGGAGGGTATAACCTGGCATTATATCAATAACTAAAGGTTATAAGCTTATTCAACCTGCTGTAATATAACCATTAAATCTAGCAATTCATATATCAATTATAACCACAGGTTATGATTGCCCCTCAGTCAGTTACCCCCACTATGTCACATATTATTGAATAATTACAATGCATTATAAATTTATTTTTTGTTCGGCACGCTCAATGCTCTAGTAAAAACAATGACAGCGTTGCAGATTATTTTGTAACTCGATTTTTTTAGAGACTGACGCATCAATAAAAATGAAGGAGGATTTAATCATGGACTACATTATTGTACTGGAATTTATGGTCATCATCGCGTGTCTGCTGGCAGGTGCCCGATACGGAGGTTACGGTCTTGGTCTGATCAGCGGCCTTGGTTTGCTGGTGTTCGCCTTTGTTTTTCATCTCGCACCCGGCAAGCCACCGGTGGATGTACTGCTCACCATCATGGCCGTCATTGGCTGCGCCTCGGTGCTGCAAACAGCCGGAGGCCTCAACGTGATGATGCGCGTCGCCGAAAAAATCTTGCGGCGTAACCCCAAATACGTCACCGTGCTCGCACCTATCACGACCTGGGCTCTCACGGTCATGTGCGGTACCGGCCATGTAGTCTACACGATGTTCCCCATCATTTATGATATTGCCATTAAAGAGGGAGTTCGTCCCGAACGGCCTATGGCCGTTGCATCCATCGCATCCCAAATAGGAATCTGCGCTTCTCCGGTTTCAGTTGCTGTTGTTTCAATGGTTGCGATAATGTCAAAATCCACAGTTCCGATCAGCATAGTTCAATTATTATCAATAAGCATACCCGCCACATTATGTGGTGTAATTGTAGCAGCACTCTGGAGCCTCAAGAGAGGCAAAGAACTTGATAAAGACCCTGTGTTCCAGGCAAAGATTCAGGATCCGGCGCAAAAGAGTTACATTTACGGTGAAACTGCGACGCTGCTGGACAAGGTATTTCCCAAAGAAGCCTACTGGTCCGCATGGATTTTCTTCGCTGCTATAGGAACAGTGGTACTCCTCGGTGCTTTCCCCGAACTGCGACCGGCCTTCGGGGCGGTAGGCAAAGCAAAACCCCTCTCCATGAACACTGCCATCCAGATTATGATGCTGTCAGCCGGATCTATCATTCTTATGGTCTGTTGCAAGAATAAGATCCAGGAAATCACCAATGGCACAGTTTTTAAGGCCGGCATGGTTGCCGTTATTTCAATCTTCGGCGTAGCCTGGATGGCCGACACATTTTTCGAAGCACACTTTGAATTATTGAAGGGAGCTTTAGCTGGGGTTGTGGCGACCAAGCCATGGACCTATGCCATAGTTTTGTTTGTCGTTTCAAAGTTTGTCAACAGCCAGGCTGCAGCAATCGCTGCCATGGCCCCCCTGGGTGTCAGCCTCGGCGTGGATCCCCTGATAATGCTGGCCTTCATTCCCGCCAGCTACGGCTATTTCATTCTGCCGACGTATGCCAGCGATTTGGCCTGTATCGGTTTTGATCGTTCGGGCACTACTCGCATCGGCAAATTCATTATCAATCACAGTTTCATCATACCCGGTTTTATAGGTGTCAGCAGCGGCTGTGCCATGGGCTATCTTCTGGTAAAAATATTTTACTAGCTTATAGCCTCACCAAAACCATCTCTCATTATTGAAATGGCGGCCACTTGGGTCGCCTTTTCAATTTCATAAATTGCCGGATCTTATGGTACAATTAGCAGCATATTTTCAAGGAACGGCCACATGCCATATTCAGGTAACAATTCTACTATTAGTGCATCTTTTATTATCCGGATCAGTATACTGCTTATGCTGCCGCTATTGTTTCTGACCGGACCTCAGCCGGTCTTGGCTGCTCAGCCACAAAAGCAGGTGTCAAGGTTGATCGTTATCGGCGGCGACCGCGATTATCCCCCCTATGAATTCATCGACAAAAACGGCAAGCCAAGTGGCTATAATGTTGATTTAACCCGAGCCATTGCTGACGTCATGGGGATTAAGGTCGAGATTCGTCTGGGAGGCTGGGCTGAGATGCGCCGAGCCCTGCGAGATGGCACTATCGACGCTCTGGAGGGAATGTCCTGGTCTGAGGAACGAACCGGAGATGTTGACTTTTCCACCCCCCATACTGTTGTCAATCACGCCGTCTTTTCCCGCAAGGATTCCCCTTCAGCAACCTCTCTTGATGATCTGGCAGGGCGGACGGTTGCTGTTCACCGTCTGGGTATCATGCATGAGTATCTGGTCAAAAGCGGCTCAAAGGCGCAGTTGGTACTGACCGATACCCCGGCGGATGCCATGCGCCTTGTCGCTGCCGGCAGAACCGATTTTGCCGTGGTGGCCATCGTTCCGGGAATGTACATTATCCGCGAACTGAAGCTCACCAACCTGATACCTGCGGTGCGCAACGTCGCAACTCACCGTTACTGTTACGCAGTAGACAAAGGAGATGCCGACCTGCTTTCCCGACTAAACGAGGGGCTGGCGATCCTCAAGAAGACCGGTGAGTATGAAAAAATCTACAACAAGTGGCTAGGGGTGCTGGATCCGCAGCCGGTTGATCTGCGCACCATCGCAAAATATGCTGCAGTTGTGGTTGTGCCGTTACTGATTCTCCTCGGAGGCTTTGCCCTCTGGTCGCGTACACTGCACCGTCAGGTGGCTCTTCGTACTGCAGACCTTACCAGGGAAATTTCCGAGCGCCTCCATGCCGAAGAGGAGTTACTCCTCAACCAGCAACAGTTGGTACAGGCCGACAAGATGGCTGCACTGGGAATCCTCGTTTCCGGTGTTGCCCACGAGATCAACAACCCGACCGGCCTGATTCTGCTTGAAGCGCCGACACTTAAACGATTCTTTACTGATGCAGCCACCATTCTGGAGCAGTACTACCGTGACAACGGAGATTTCACCTGCGGCGGCCTACCTTATTCACGCATGCGGGAGGAGATTCCACGGAGTTTGGAAAAACTCCAGGAGGCTGGCAAACGGATCAAGCGGATTGTCGACGACCTGAAGGATTTTGCCCGGCAGGGGGACAACTCCTGTAGTGAAATCGTAGATCTGAACAACGTAGCACAAGCCGCTGTGCGTCTGGTTGAACCCACCATACACAAATCGGCCAACCACTTCAGCGTCTCCTATGGCGAGAACCTCCCGCAGTTTTGCGGCAATGCCCAACGCATCGAACAGGTGCTGGTCAATCTGATTCTGAACGCTTGTCAGGCGTTATCCGGGAAGGAGGACGCTATCGAACTTGCAACGTATTGCGATACAGAGCGAACCATGCTAACGTTTCGCCTTCGGGATGAGGGAAGCGGTATAGCCCCAGAACATCTAACCCGTCTGACCGATCCGTTCTTTACAACCAAGCGTGAGAGCGGCGGGACCGGCCTCGGCCTGTCGGTTTCAGCAGGTATTGTCAAGGAGCACGGTGGCAGGCTGACTTTTGATTCAATCCCCGGCAAAGAGACGGTGGTGACACTGACCTTGCCTGCTTATAGTAAGGAGCATAACAAATGAGTACAAACCTCTATCCAGAATTCGGCGTGTTGTTGGTGGATGATGAGCCGGACTGGCTCAGTTCACTGGCGCTGACCCTGGAGAGTTGTGCCGGTATCAGCAACATCTCCACCTGCAGCAACAGCCGTCAGGTGATGTCCATTCTTGATCAGGGAGGCATCGGTCTGGTGCTACTTGACCTGACCATGCCGGATCTCTCCGGAGAAGAGCTGTTGGCGCAGATTGCCGAGCGCCATCCGGAGATTGTTGCCATCGTGGTAAGTGGCCTGAACCAGCTTGAAACAGCCGTGCGCTGCATGCGCAAAGGGGCTTTCGATTATTTCGTAAAAACCGATGATCAGGACCGCATGATCGGCGGTGTGCTCCGGGCAGTGCGAATGCAGGAACTACAGCGAGACCACCGCGAGATGGCCAGCCGTCTCAATGCTCCCGATATTCGTCATCCTGAAGCATTTAATGCTCTTGTCACCAATGACCGTGCCATGCGGTCGCTGTTCGCCTATGTGGAAGCGGTCGCAAAAAGTCCGCAACCGCTCTTGATCACAGGCGAAAGTGGTGTTGGCAAGGAGTTGGTCGCCCGCGCCACTCACATATTAAGCGGCTGCCGAGGCAAGCTGGTAACAGTTAATGTCGCCGGTCTTGACGATACGGTATTCGCCGACACCCTCTTCGGCCATATTCGAGGCGCCTACACCGGGGCAGAACAACCGCGACGCGGCATGATTGAGGAGGCCTCCGACGGCACCCTGTTTCTTGACGAAATAGGCGACCTTTCCATTGCCTCCCAAGTCAAACTACTGCGCTTACTACAGGAAGGCGAATATTTCCCGCTCGGTAGCGATCTCCCCAAAAGGATTAAAGCGAGAGTCATTGTTGCCACTCACCAGAATCTCGACCATCGGGAAGCAACCGGCTCTTTCCGCCGTGACCTCTACTTCCGCCTGCGTACCCATCAGGTACATCTTCCACCACTGCGGGAACGACGCGCCGATATTCCGCTCCTACTGGATTATTTTATTGATGAAGCGTCCCGCACAATGGGAAAACCGAAACCGAGCGTGCCCAAGGGGCTGCTCAGCCTGCTGTCCAGCTACAGTTTCCCGGGCAATGTGCGCGAGCTGAAAGGCTTGGTCTATGACGCCGTCAGCCAGCAGCACGAGCGACAACTCAGGCTGGAGACGTTTGCCAAGGTTGTGGACCGGGTCAGACCTGAGACTTGCATAGGATTGGCGACCCCAAAGCACAACCCCTTTTCCGGTTTTGAAGATCTACCCACTTTTAGCGACGCAGCGGCTTTTCTTGTATTGGAGGCTGTGGAACGAGCAGGAGGAAACCAAACCACAGCAGCCAGGCTGCTCGGAATTTCCCAGCCGGCCCTCTCTAAGAGGCTGAAAATGATCAAGGGTAATTGATTTGGCCTTTTATATCAGTCGCTTATTAGGCTTGACTGGCAGATGTTATAACAGGGTTAACATGAACATAACAGGTTGAAGTCAAAGTAATGGAATGCATTTAAAAAAATTGGAGGTAGTTTCGGCTATGACAAAAGCAGAGATTATTGAAAAGGTGCACGCTTCAACAAAATTTAACAAGAAGGAAGCCGCCGAGATGGTAGAAGCCGTCTTTGCTATTATGAAATCGACTCTCGAAGCCGGTGAAAATCTAAAAATATCCGGCTTCGGAAACTTTATAGTCAAACAGAAGGCTGACCGACGTGGACGTAACCCTCAGACCGGTGAGACGCTTACCATTGAAGCCAGGCGGATATTGACGTTCAAGCCGAGTGCGATTTTGAAGGATCAGATCAACAAAGAGTGCGGCGCTTAAAAATGTATAGCTGGCATCAAGCATTTAGAGGGGTTGTTTTTTGAGTGGCCTTGGTCGATCACTTATAATCATAGGATTCTTGCTGGTCGCAGTGGGACTGATCATTTCCTTCGCTCCACGTATTCCCTGGCTGGGGAAGTTGCCTGGCGATATTCTCATCAGAAAAGAAAACTTCAGTTTTTATTTTCCCCTTGGCGCATGCATCCTCATCTCTCTGTTGCTTTCGTTCATTATGTGGTTGCTTCGACGGTAGTGTTTACCTCATTGACAGAATATGGCGAAATAATCCGTTGCTGTAACCGAGTACAGACATAAAGTGTACTAAACTGAAAAATTTATGACTGCTAAATCATTGGGGAGACGCTTGGTGGGATCGGTGCTATTCATACTGGCAGCCGTATACGCAATCATATTCCTGGCGGGCATCTTTCTTGCCGACTCGATGATGTTTGTGCCAGGTCCATCATCGTACGGTGACGACCGTTCTATCATAAAGATTCCCATGGCAAACGGTTTGCTTATTTCAGCACAGCTTATTGAAAATCCGGCTTCGCGTTATACAATCCTCTTCAGCCACGGCAATGCCGAAGATATTGGTGATCTGTCGTGGTTTCTGAAAGAGTTCTACCGCCACGGATTTAGTGTTATAGCCTACGATTACAGCGGATATGGCACAAGTAGTGGGAAACCGACAGAGCAGGCAGTATTTGAGAATGCGGAAGCGGTCTATGATTATCTAACCACGAAACGAGGCATCGCTCCAGAGAGGATCATCGTCTGGGGACGTTCTATCGGCAGTGGGCCTAGCACATTTCTAGCTGCTAAACACAAGGTGGGAGGTCTTGTGATTGAAAGCGGCTTTACAAGCGCATTTCGGGTAATGACTCGCATCCGCCTGCTACCCTTTGACCGCTTTGATAACCTTCAGAATTTGGGGCATATTAAATGTCCGGTACTGGTTATCCATGGAAAACAGGACGAAATCATACCTTTCCGCCATGGCCTGCAGCTCTATGAAGCTGCCAGGCAGCCGAAGATCAATTTTTGGGTGGATCGCTCTGGACACAACGATTTACTCACAATTGCCGGTGAGGCTTATTGGGAGACGGCACGACGCTTCGAGCAGCTTGTAGAGAGCAGAAAAAAGTGAGCGACAACTTTATTATTAAGGTTCTTATATACTTGCTCGACGTATACTTCGCAATATTTACCGGTGAGAGAGGGGCATCACTGATGATCTTAAGTTTTAGCTACACAACTTTGATCAAACCGACATGAACGTTGCTCTTTTCATAATTACATGTCAATAATGATTCCTCCCATGAAGATACGTGTATGTGTTAATGACATGATGCAGGAAAATTACATCTACTTCCTGACGGAACCTGTAGGAAAAAACTTCCATCCAGACTTCAAGCTGGAATTGACCCCATTGGAGATGCTTACACTCGGTGTTTTTGGCGGAAAGTATATGACTGACTGCACAAACGAATTTCCGCCTGAGTGGTTCACTAATGCGAAACTTTGCCATGAGCGCCATGTTCCGGGTCTAAATTACTTTGGCGTAAATGCTTCAAAACCTTTGTCCTATTGGTTGGAAAAAGGGTGGATTCATACTGATGATCCCAGAGGTTGGTTCCAGTGGTATTGTCGGTACTACATGGGCAGAAGAAGCTCTGATGACTTGCGTCAGATAAAAAGATGGAAGACAATGACACGGCATGTGGCCCAACTGAGAAAGCACTGTCCAGAGGGATATCTGGCATGTCGTAGAAAACAGCGCCAGGCATTATTGCACTGGGCATACGACAGTAGAAAAATCTGAATAGAATCTGAATTACCAACCGTGTGGCTCTATTAGAGTGACCCCCACGAGGAGAGATTGACGATGGCCAGCATTTTAGTCGTAGATGATGAAGTAAGCATCACCGAAATTGTTGAGCACCTGCTCACTGCAAAGGGTCATCAAGTAATCTGTGCTGTTAATGGTAAAGAGGCTTTGAAGATTCTTGCAAATCAGGCTATAGACCTGGTGATAACTGACATTGTAATGCCGGAAATGGATGGGTACGAGCTGATATTGAAGCTCCGCAAACTACCTAATATTCCAAAGATAATCGCTATGTCGGGTGGGGCATACAAGCAGGATCGCAAAGAACTTCTGTACAATGCCAAAGCTATGAAGGCTGATGTAATTTTGGCAAAACCATTTACTTCCGATGCCATTAATGCTGCGGTAATGGAAGTGCTGGATATACGAAAATGATGTGAAGCGGTATCTCCATTTGAATGCTGGCATAAGCATACTTTATTAGTTAGGCCTGCTCGTACAACCTATTATCCGATTAGCGCTATGCTTCAGCTAGTCCCTTCTCCCTGAGGGAGAAGGTGGCCGACAGGCCGGATGAGGGGGACGTTTGACGGCTATGCCGACATTTCCCCCTCACCCTAACCCTCTCCCTCAGGGAGAGGGGATGTTTTGAGGCGATGGCTGAAGATTAGCGCTAATCGGCACCTATTATGCACTAAATAAGCAATTTTCTTTAGCGAGGTACTATTTTTATGCGCAACCGCTTCTTTTCCTTACTTCCTTTGTTACTATTTGTCCTGTCAATGACATTTCCGGCAGTCGTTAACGCTGCTACCGACGATAAATCCGGAACATTGCGTAAAATTGCCGATAGCGGCGCGATAACGATAGGTTTCCATGAGTCAACGGTTCCTTTTACTTATCTAACCGGCGATGGCAAGGTCATAGGCTATTCATACGACATTGCCTTAAAAATCGCCGATGCCGTAAAGCGGGAGTTAAAGCTGCCAAAACTGCAGATCAAGCAGGTGCCATTTACCACGCAGACACGTTTTCCCATTATCCAGAACGGCACTGCTGACATCTCTTGCGGAGCGACAACCAACACAACGGAACGTCAGAAAATGGTTTCCTTTTCCAACACGATCTTTATTGCCGGCTCGCGCCTCATGACGCGCAAGGACTCGGGCATCAAGGACTTTCCTGATCTTGCCGGCAAAAATGTCGTGACCTTTGCGGCATCAACATCGGAAAAAATATTGCGCCGGATAAACAGCGAAAAAAACCTTCGCATCAATATAATCTCGACTTTTGATCGGGGCACCACCCCGCTGTCGGTGCTGCAGGCAGGCCAGGCTGATGCTTACATGATGGATGACATTCTTCTTTACGCCACTATCCGCGATGCCTGGCGGCCGGATGACTGGGTGGTGACAGGTAAACCCCAGTCATATGAAGCGTATGGCTGTATAATCCGCAAGGACGACCCGCAATTTAAAAAAATTGTAGACCAGGAAATTGCCAGGATGATGAAAACTGGTGAAGCGGAGGCTAATTACCGGAAATGGATGATGTCGCCTATACCTCCAAAGAGTGTAAACCTCGGCTTCCCTATTAGTGAGGCTATGAGCAAGCTTTTCAAAAATCCCAATGACAAGCCGTTCGACTGAGGATAACGAGCTCTAGATGCCTAAAAAAATCTCCCTTTTCATAAAATACGCGCTTATTTTTGGCGCGCTGACCGGCAGTTCGCTCCTTATCAGCGGGCTGCTTGCCATAAACTTTTCCTATCAGGAAAGCAAGCAGGCGATCATCAGGCTGCAGAGAGAAAAAGCTGAAGCTGCGGCAATGCGGATTGGACAATACCTTTTTGACATTGAGCAGAAAATCGGAGTTACGGCAAAACCTGAACCAGGCGTCTCGGCGCTGGAGAACCGCAGTATTGAGATCAGATTTCTCAAACGCTCTGCAGCGATAAACGAAATGACTCTGCTGGATCGTAACGGCAAGGAATACCTGCGCCTGTCCCGCCGAACTCCTGATGCGATCCTTAGCGGCAAGGACTTTTCGGCGACCGAATATTTCCTCAAGGCCAAGTCAGGCCGTCCCTATCGTAGCCCGATCTATTTCCGCAACAGTGCGCCTTACATAACCGTGGCAATGGCTGTAGGAGCAGAAGAGGCAGGCGTAACAGTTGCGGAAATTGACCTCGAGTTTCTGCTGGACGGGATTACCCGTATCAAGGTTGGTGAATCGGGGCTTGCTTATGCTGTCAATTCTGATGGGCTGCTGATCGCCCACCCCGATATCGGACTGGTGCTGAAGCAAACCAGTTTTTCAGAACTTCCGCAAGTCAAGGCCGCGATCGGCAGAGAAAACCGTGAAATCTTCCTTGGGCAAAGTATTAAGGGCGATACCGTATTGACGGCATTCGGCACAATCCCCCAGCTAGGATGGTATGTTTTTGTCGAGGAGCCCCTTGTCGAAGCCTATCGACCGCTTTATATGCAGATTATTCGCAGCGCTGCGCTGGTACTGGCTGGCATGTTATTGACTTTGGTTGCCTGTATGGCCGTTGTGCGCAGGATGGTGAAGCCGATTCATGCCTTGCAGGAAGGAGCAACGCTGATCGGAAGTGGTGTTCTTGACCACCATATTGTTGTCACTACCGGGGATGAGCTTGAAGAACTGGCAAATGAATTCAACAGAATGGCTGAGCAACTGCAGAAATCCTATACTACCCTGGAATCAAAGGTTGCCGAACGCACTGCTGAGCTGCTCATCAGTCATAAACAGTTGCAGATGGAGCTTGACGAAAAATTGCGCGTTGAAAAAGCCCTGCAAGTCAGCGAAAAAAGCTATAGGGGGCTTTTTGAAAATGCCCCTGTCGGTATTTTTCATTCAACACCACAGGGACGGATAATAAATGCAAATCCGGCTATAGCAAAAATTCTAGGTTATGCTTCGCCTGAAGAGTTGATAACAGCCATCTCGGACATGAGTCAGCAACTATACGTAAACCCGGACATTCGCGCACAAATCGTTGAAGCCTTGATAAGGACAGACGGCTGGGTTCATTACGAAGAAATCATCTGGCGGCGAAAGAATAACAGCCTGATTACAGTCGATATGACTGGGCGCAAGGTGCTTGACTCCAATGGATCAGTTGCCTGCCTGGAAGGTTTCATCGTTGACATAACCGAGCGAAAACAGGCTGAAGATGAATTGCGCAAGGCTAAAGCTGTAGCTGATTCACTGAGCTTAACAGATAGTTTGACCAGGGTTGCCAACAGACGGCGTTTTGATGAAATCCTATCTAAGGAGTTTGCACGACTTGCGCGTTCAGGCTTGGAACTCTCCTTGATCATGTTGTCACCACCGGTAATGT
>Ga0247844_1008512_pt1 | contig 11087 bp, 10 predicted proteins | sample LaCtaG_FD_192421 | JGI IMG/M metagenome (GOLD analysis project Ga0247844, IMG submission 192421) | Freshwater microbial communities from meromictic Lake La Cruz, Castile-La Mancha, Spain - LaCruzMarch201714.5m_1 | ecosystem: Environmental > Aquatic > Freshwater > Lake | place: Spain: Castile-La...
CCCCTTTGGCTAACAGCGCAAACTCTTCAGCATGCGCGACATGGTCGGGTGACCCGAGATCAACACTGATGATTAACGCACGCATGCGTCAATCTCAGTCCGATTATTCAGCCTCTGCTTCAGGGGAGGCATCAACGGGCAAGCTTACGGCGCGTGCGGGCACGACCGTTGAAATCGCATGTTTATAGACCATCTGCGTCACAGTGTTGCGAAGCAACACGACATATTGGTCAAATGACTCGACCTGGCCTTGAAGTTTGATCCCGTTTACCAGATAAATAGACACTGGAATATGCTCCTTACGCAGGGCGTTCAGGAAGGGGTCTTGCAAAGTTTGCCCTTTATTGCTCATTGGCAGGCTCCATATGTTGTTGTTGACGAATCCACATCGTGAAAAAATTGCTGCGATGCGGCGCCAATGACCATACTGTACAGGGTTTCCCCCCGGTGCGCTAGCAAATGAAACTTAAAGTTACAAAAGGCTCAATTTCAGGCGCTTAACGCAAAATTTCTCGACAGGCATCAAGCAGTTTTTCACATTCTTGATCCGTACCAATCGTGATGCGCAAATACTGGTTGATTCTGGGTGCTTTAAAGTGTCGAACAATGATGTTTTTGTCACGCAACGCTGCGGCAAAGACAGCCCCATCTTTAGCGGGGTGTTTGGCAAAAATAAAATTCGCAGCAGAAGGCAAAACATCGAATCCGAGCTTTTCCAAGCCAGCCGTCAGCGCGGCACGAGACCGAACAACAGCATCGCGTGTTTGTTCAAAGTGCGCTTGATCCTCGATCGCTGCGGTCGCCCCGGCAATCGCCAGCCGATCGAGTGGATAGGAGTTGAAGCAATTCTTAACACGGTCTAAACCCTGAATCAGATCGGGGTGACCCATCGCATAGCCCACACGGAGCCCTGCGAGAGAGCGAGACTTGGAAAGCGTATGAACAACCAGCAAATTAGGATATTTTTTAATCAAACTGGCCGCTGTTTCAGCGCCAAAGTCGACATAAGCCTCATCGACGACCACGACGACTTCTTGGTTGGCAGAGACGATTCGCTCGACCTCACCCAAGGCATGTACCGCACCCGTAGGCGCATTTGGATTTGGAAAAATAATCCCTCCCACCCGACCAACAGGCGCGCCAGGCAGGTAGTCTTCAACACGGATTTTCAACTGCTCATCTAAGGCAACAGTTTTATATTGAATCTCGTAAAGACCACAGTAAACAGGGTAGAAGCTATAAGTGATGTCTGGAAATACGACCGGGTGCTCATGCTTCATAAGAGCGTGGAATACATGTGCAAGAACCTCATCGGACCCATTGCCTACAAATATTTGATCCTCGAGCAACCCATAGCGCTTTGCAATGGCCCGTCTTAAGGCAAGTGCCGTCGGATCAGGGTACAAACGCAAGCTATCGTTGGCGTTTGCCAGAATCGCCTCAATCACCTTGGGTGAAGGTCCATAGGGGTGCTCATTGGTATTGAGCTTAATCAAATTTTGAACGAGAGGCTGCTCACCCGGAACATAGGGATCAAGTTTAGCAACCAGACTATTCCAATAACGGCTCATGACGAATCAATGATCAACGAAAGGGTTATAAGAAGATTTGAACTCAATGCGCAAAGGCGTACCCGCCAACTCGAACGCATCTCGGAATCTGTTTTCGAGATAACGCCGATAAGAATCGGAAATGGCATCCAGGGCATTGCCATGAACAATGATCAAGGGAGGATTTTGTCCTCCTTGGTGAGCGTAGCGCATTTTGGGTCTGAAAATACCTTTGCGCGGAGGGGGTTGTTGCTCAACGGCAGCCTGTAACTCACGCGTCAGACGCGGTGTTGACAGCTTCATAAAGGCTGCAGCATGTGCCGCATTGACAGACCGCAACACGGTATTAATGCCTTGGCCACGCAAGGCAGAAATCGTATGAACGCGCGCAAAAGATAAGAAACGAAGTTTTCTGTCAAACTCACGCTGAATCTTTTCGCGTTGTTCCTCGTCAAGGCCATCCCATTTATTGATCGCCACCACGAGCGCACGACCCGTTTCAAGAATAAAACCGGCAATATGTGCGTCTTGTTCAGAAACCTCATGTTGCGCATCAATCATCAACAACACCACATTGCAAGCTTCGATCGCTTGCAATGTCTTGATGACAGAGAATTTTTCAATCGCTTCAAACACCTTGCCACGCTTTCGCAAGCCCGCCGTGTCAATCAATGTGTATTGCTTGCCACCGCGATCAAATTCGATCTCAATCGCATCTCGGGTCGTACCAGGCATGTCAAAAGCAATCACACGCTCTTCGCCCAACAGGGTGTTGATCAACGTAGACTTTCCAACGTTAGGTCGTCCAACGATGGCCAGCTTGATGCGATGTTTGATCTCCGGCTCAACCGCTTCACCCTGAATCTTTAAGGCGGCTTCTGTCGGCTCAGCATCGTCAGCGTCGAATTCAGGCGCCTCAAGGACAGGCTCACCGAGCCCCTCTAAGGCATGCTCGATCAAATCGGCAATACCGTCGCCATGTGCCGCGGAAATCGCAACCGGCAAACCTAGCCCCAGCTCATGAAACTCTGCGACAGCGCTGCCGTGTTGCATGCCCTCGGCCTTATTGACGCACAGAATGACGCGCTGTCCGAGCTTTCTCAGAAGCCGGGAAATATCATGATCATGAGCGTTGAGGCCCGAACGTGCGTCAACCATGAAAATCACAACATCGGCTTCAGCAATCGCCTGCTTGGTTTGACGCGCCATTTGATGAAGGATGCCCGTTTTGGCTACAGGTTCAAAGCCTCCGGTATCCACGACGATAAAGGGCGTATGACCAACGCGCCCCTCACCATAGTGCCGATCCCGGGTCAGCCCCGAAAAATCAGCAACTAAGGCTGAGCGCGACCGCGTCAGACGATTAAAGAGTGTGGATTTACCCACATTGGGGCGCCCCACTAATACAACGACAGGTTTAACAGACACGAGTTATTTCAACGCCAACATTACGAGCGCACCGTCACCCGTTTGAACAAGCACGCCCTGAGGCGTGGCCAATAATGGAGAGCGGATTGCGCCCCCTCCGACAAAGGTTCGGGCAAGCATACGCCCATCATCCTGAGCTAGAAAATGCACGTTACCCTCGAAATCTCCGAGAGCCACGGCGACACCCACCGCAGCTGGATTAGTGAGTTTGCGATAACTAAGAGCTTCTTGTGTCCAGACCGCTGCACCATTTTGCAGACTCAGTGCAGTCACGACATCGGTTTGACTCGGTGCATAAACATGGCGGTTATCGAGGGCCAAACCTGCAAGAGAGGAAAAGTCCTTAAACCAAGCCGGACGACCTCCTGCCGCAATATCAAAACAAACGACTCGTCCCTGATAAGACACTGCACACATCACTTGCCCCAATACGACGGGTGCACCCACGACATCAATCACGCGCTCGAGATCGGTCGATCCTTTGGGCAGCGCGACCGTGCCTTCCCATTGAACATCTCCCGATACCGCATTAATACCGAGCAACTTTCCTCCGGGTATGGCCGTCACAACCAAACCCTCGAGCATGACCATCCGTGCAGGGGCACGCAAAGCAAGCGCAGGTCCGGGTCGCTGGACACTCCAAATTCGATCACCTGTTTCCGCGTTAAAAGCCTGCACGCGATAATCGCCACTGCGCACGACGACGACACCATAACCAACAATAGGCGGCACCGAAACATCACTCGTGGCTTGAGCACGCCACTTCACCTGCCCCGACTCATCGAGAGCAACCACAGTCCCTTCTCTTGTCACGACGGCAGTGATCTTGCCATCACTACCTACCCCTGCTGAAAGTTTTTTATCGACGGTCGCTTTCCAGACAATGCTTCCCGTTTGCAGATCAACCTTGATGACGGCTCCATCTGGCGTCGCCGCATAAGCTGAGCTCTCAAAGATTGTCGGCGCAAAGCCCAGACCGGAACCACTGCCGATCTGCGTTTTCCATGCCATCTGTGCAGACAATCCAGGCAAGAACGACGTCAACGGGGTTGGCTTGTTGCGGTCATCAGCACCAAACAGGCCACAACTCGCCAGCGACAAAGACAGAGCTAAAACCGCTACGGCTCGAATCAGACGTTCTGCAAAGAAAGCACGCATCCTCAACCTCCTAACGCATCAAGTTTGAGCTTCACGATCGGCGTCAACGGATCGGTCGCGCCAAGAGACTCGATCGCCTGAGTCCATGCTTTTCGGGCATCCGCTGACTTGCCTTGAGCCGCAAGCACATCACCGCGACGATCAGCGAACAAGCCTTCAAAAGAAGGCGGTGCGTCCTTGAGTTGTGACAAGGCTTGATCGTATTCTTTTTGATCAAGAAATAATACTGACAATCGCAGTCGTGCCACAGGGACCAACGCCGCGTGCTTGGTTTGAACTAGCCATTCAAGCTGCTCGCGTGCACCAGGAATATCTTTGCGCAAAACGAGCGCAGAGGCCGCGACAAGCGCACCACGCGCGGCATAATCGGTCGCGGCATAATCACTACGTAATGTCTTCATGGCCGCATTGATTCGAGCAACCGATTCCTCACCTTGGGAGCGTCCCGCTTCTTCGAGCGCCTCAAAATAACCTCTCGCTTGCGATGCTTGATGACCTTCGTACCACTGCCATCCACGCCAGCCACCGACAATCGCCGTGGCGACAATCAATAGTGTCAATATCCAAGTGCCATACTTGTTCCACCAGGCTTTAATCTGGTCTAGTTGTTCTTGCTCGTCGGGATCGTAAGCCATGCCTAATTAACCTTATCTTTCAGAAACGCCACTAAATTTTCCAGCGGCACGTATTGCTGCGCCAGCGCGTCAGACTGACCTTCGAGGCGCAACATTTTGACGGAGGCTGCGCCAGAAGCAAGCTCATCGCCCCCAAGAATAACCGCAATCTGGGCACCGCTCGCATCTGCCCGCTTGAACTGCGACTTAAAACTACCAGAACCAGCATGAACAAGGGTTGAAATACCTACGTCACGCAAGTTCTCGGCTAACAGTGCAGCCCGCCGTTGGGCTGCATCGCCTTGATGAACAAAATAGATCGCGCACTCAGGGCTTGGGGACTCGGGCTGGTACTGACCCCACAAATCCATCAGCCGCTCCATGCCGATCGCAAACCCCACCGCGGGTGCGGGCTTTCCACCCAACAGTTCAATCAGACCATCATAGCGACCGCCACCACAAACTGTCGCCTGAGCCCCCAGCTTGTCCGTGACAAATTCGAATACTGTCAAATTGTAGTAGTCCAAGCCCCTGACCATTCTGGGGTTTAGACGGTAACTCACCCCTGCGTCGTCTAGGCGTTCGCAAACTCCCGTAAAGTGGGCACGGGAAACCTCACCCAAAAAGTCAAACAACTTAGGTGCGGCGTCTGCCATCGCCTGCATCGCAGGATTTTTAGTATCCAACACACGCAACGGATTGGAATACATCCTTCGCAATCCATCCTCATCGAGCACATCTTTATGCGCTTCAAGATGGGCAATCAAGGCTTGACGGTGTGCGGCACGCTCTTGGCCCTGCCCGAGCGAATTGATTTCGAGCTGCACATCCTTGATACCCAACACTTTCCAAAGTCGCGCCACCATAATGATGAGTTCAGCATCGATATCAGGACCCGCCAGGCCGAGCGCCTCGACATCGATCTGATGAAACTGTCGGTAGCGCCCACGCTGTGGGCGTTCATGACGGAAAACCGGACCCATGGCATAAACGCGCTGAGGACGGTCATACAGCAAATTGTGTTCGATCGCCGCACGCACCATGCCAGCCGTAAACTCGGGGCGCATTGTTAATGACTCGCCATTCAGTGAGTCCGTGAAGCTATACATTTCCTTTTCAACAATGTCCGTGACCTCACCGATCCCACGCGTGAACAGTCGCGTGTGCTCGAGGATTGGCGTGCGCATATTGCGATAGCCATAGTCAGACAACCAACGACGTACCAGCTCTTCGAGCTGCTCCCAGCGTGCGCCTGAACCAGGCAATGCATCGTTCATACCGCGTATCGCGGTGACTTTGGAAAATACTTGTGTCATAAATGAATTTATCTCGCGTGTACGCCATAGCGGCGAGCGACGTAATCCTGAACAATCTTTTGAAACTCTTCGGCGATATGCTCACCTTTGAGGGTCACCGTACGCTCACCATCGACAAAAACGGGGGCTGAAGGGACCTCCCCCGTACCAGGCAAACTGATACCGATGTCAGCGTGGCGACTTTCGCCGGGGCCGTTCACCACACATCCCATCACGGCGACATTCATCGACTCAACACCAGGGTATTGCGTTTTCCACGCCGGCATTTGTTCGCGCAAATATGTCTGAATCTGATCTGCAAGCTCTTGGAAAACCGTACTGCTCGTGCGCCCGCAACCCGGACAAGCCACGACCATCGGCGTAAAAGCCCTCAAACCCATTGTCTGTAAAATTTCCTGACCAACAATCACCTCACGCGTACGATCTCCGCCTGGCTCAGGCGTCAAAGATATACGGATCGTGTCTCCAATACCCTCTTGGAGCAGAACGCTGAGGGCCGCGGTCGAAGCAACAATGCCTTTGCTGCCCATACCAGCCTCGGTCAAACCAAGGTGTAGTGGGTAATCACAGCGTGCCGCGAGGTCTCGGTAGACCGCGATCAAGTCTTGAACGTGACTGACCTTGCAAGACAGAATAATGGCATCACCCGACAATCCTAACTCTTGCGCGCGTTCGGCGTTGCTAATGGCAGATACCACCAAGGCATCGCGCATCACGGCGCGTCCATCACGCGGCTGAGCAAGTTTGACGTTATCGTCCATCATGCGCGCCAAGAGCTCATGATCCAAACTACCCCAGTTCACACCAATACGAACTGGTTTTTGGTAACGACAAGCCACCTCAATCATCTGGGCAAAATTATCATCGCGCTTTTTGCCTCCACCCATATTGCCGGGATTGATACGGTATTTTGACAAAGCCTGAGCACAGTCAGGATACTGAGTCAGCAGCTTGTGGCCGTTGTAATGAAAGTCTCCGGCCAAGGGCACCGAAATGCCCATACGATCGAGTTGCTCTCGGATCGCAATCACCTCTCGTGCAGCCTCGGGCGTGTTGACGGTGATCCGCACAATTTCTGAGCCTGCGAGTGCGAGCTCTTTGACTTGAATAGCCGTGGCAATCGCGTCTGCCGTATCGGTGTTGGTCATGGACTGCACCACCACAGGCGCGCCACCACCGATCAATACCTTTTGACTTCCCCAAGCCACCACGGCTTGCCTGGTTGTGTGGCGTGGCAAAGGACCAATCTTTTCATCGGTCAAGGGCAAAACTAAAGGGGTGGATGCCTGACTCATTTGAACAAGGCCTCGATCCAATCCGGCACTAAAGCGGCAGGCAACAAGCCTTGCCATATCGCGACACCGAAGACTGCCGCCACAATGAGAATAATCAATACAACCCAAACCCATGCGCCAGAATGCGGCATATGTTCAACATGGTGGGTGCCCAAAGTATGGATAGAGGTATGGTTGGCTATACCGCCCTGCACGCTCCCGATCCGTGAATGAAGAGAGGCCTCCAGAGGTTTGGAGTCAATGCCAAGCAGCTTTGCGTAACTCCTGACCATGCTTCGAAGCGCCAAACCCTGGGGCAATGAATCAAAACTTTCGGATTCCAAGGCCTCAATATGTCGGGCAGAAAACTTGAGTCGAACTGCGACATCCTCGGTGGAAAATCCCTTGGAAACCCTAAGGGCCCGCAAAGAGCCTGCAGAAGTAACCAGCTCTTTCGGAGCCGGGGCAGACTCTGTCCGCAAAGGAGTGCTCAAATCAAGCTGCTCACTCATACATGCGTCTCCTTGATGGGGATCATTTTTCTTGCGGCCATCTTTTCGCTTAAGTTTGTGCGGTCCTTGACCTCGCCCGCAAGCTGACCGCAAGCCGCATCAATATCGTCGCCGCGTGTTTTTCGGACCGTTGTCACGATCCCCGCATCCATGAGGTGTTGCGCAAAAATCCTAATGCGCGAAGCCGAGGAGCGCTGAAGACCCGACGCAGGGAAAGGATTGAAAGGAATCAAATTGAGTTTGCAATTGATCCGACGTGCGATATCGATCAACTGTTTGGCATGCTGATCGCTGTCATTGACGCCATCAAGCATCACATATTCAAAAGTAATAAAGTCCCTGGGTGCAAACTCCAGATAACGCTCGCACGCGGCAAGGAGCTCATTGATTGGATATTTTTTATTGAGGGGAACCAACTCATCACGCAGCGCATCATTCGGAGCGTGCAGAGAAACCGCAAGCGCGACCGGACAGTCCTGGGATAAACGATCCATCATGGGCACAACCCCTGAGGTCGACACCGTTACCCGCCTACGTGATAAACCGTAAGCATTGTCATCGAGCATCATGCGCAAGGCGGCAAGTACTGGCTCATAGTTGAGCAAAGGCTCGCCCATACCCATCATGACAACATTGCTAATCAGACGCGTATCGCTTGTCACGCCCGAGCCCAGAAGCGCACCACTCTCAGCGTTGGAGGACTTGATGGAAGCGGGTATGCGGGCAGAGTCCAGATCTTGCATCAACTCGTGCCTTGCCCACCAAAGCTGTCCAATAATCTCTGCCGCAGTGAGGTTGCGATTAAAGCCCTGATGCCCGGTCGAACAAAATCTGCAGGCGACATTACAGCCTGCTTGACTCGAGATACACAGCGTTCCGCGATCATCTTCAGGAATAAAAACTGACTCGATCGCATTGCCCTGCCCCACATCAAACAGCCACTTTCGGGTGCCATCAGCAGAGCGGTGCTGGGTTAAAACCTTGGGTGCTTGAACGACGCATGATTGGGCGAGTTGCGCGCGGAAATCGCGCGCAAGATCGGTCATGTCGTCGAATTGACTCGTGCCTCTCTGATGCACCCATTTTTGCAACTGCCGGGCACGAAATGGCTTGCCCCCCCACTGACCCACTAACTGGGTCAGTGCCGGAGCGTCGAGCCCAAGCAAGTTGATCGGTTCAGGATGCATGCGCGATGTGCCACGAGCCAAGCAACCGAATTAACGGCTGTGGATGTTAATTTCAGGGAAAAAGAAGGCAATCTCTGCCTTGGCTGTTTCAGGTGCATCTGAACCGTGAACAGCGTTGGCGTCAATGCTGTCAGCGAAGTCAGCACGGATCGTGCCTTTTTCTGCTTTCTTGGGATCTGTTGCACCCATCAGATCGCGGTTTGTCTGAATCGCGTTTTGACCCTCGAGGGCTTGAACGAAGACAGGACCAGAGATCATGAAGTCCACCAGGTCCTTGAAAAAAGGACGGGCACTGTGCACAGCGTAAAAACGCTCAGCGTCAGCACGTGACAAATGCATCATGCGTGCAGCAATCACTTTTAAGCCAGCGCCTTCAAAGCGGGCAATAATCTGACCAATGACATTTTTTGCCACGGCATCAGGCTTGATAATCGAGAGGGTACGTTCGACTGACATGTAAAACTCCAATAAATCTCAATAAAAACAGGGACTTTGCTTGTGCTAACCCTAGCCCATGATTCTAGCACGCCACATCTGCCCGCAACACCCTAAAATAGCGAGTTATTCGCCCAACGGCGACGCCTTGCGATCTCACTTTTGACCGGATATTTTGATGAATCAGCCCAACACCCCCACCGACGGTGAACTTTCTAAAAGTTTTGAACCTGCCACACTCGAGGCACGCTGGTATCAGGAGTGGGAAAAACGAGGCTACTTTGCCGCAGGACAGCACACGCAGGGGGGGCCCGCTGCGGGCATCCCCTATGCCATTCAGTTTCCCCCACCCAATGTGACGGGCACCCTGCATATGGGTCATGCTTTTAACCAAACCATCATGGATGGTTTAATCCGCTATCACCGCATGCTCGGTCATGACACCGTTTTTGTTCCCGGCACCGATCACGCGGGCATCGCGACCCAGATCGTGGTCGAACGCCAACTCGATGCCCAAAAGTCCTCGCGCCATGACCTCGGTCGCGAAAAATTCATTGAAAAGGTCTGGGAGTGGAAAGAGCTCTCCGGAAATACCATCACGAGTCAGGTGCGTCGCTTAGGCGCTTCCGCCGACTGGCCTCGTGAATACTTCACGATGGACCAGCAAATGTCAGCCGGGGTGGTTGAAACATTTGTCCGCCTCTTTAAGCAAGGGCTCATTTATCGCGGCAAACGCCTCGTCAACTGGGACCCCAAGCTGCTGACCGCCGTTTCAGACCTCGAAGTGCAGTCCGTTGAGACCGATGGTCACCTCTGGCATATCACCTACCCCTTCGTCGATGGCCCTCAAACCATTACGCATGAGGATGGCACCCAAGAAAGTATTCGAGGGATGACAATTGCCACTACCCGTCCCGAAACGATGCTGGCCGACGGTGCGTTGTGCGTTCATCCCGAGGATGCCCGCTACCAACATCTGGTTGGCAAAATGGTCGATCTCCCCCTTTGCGACCGCCAGATTCCCATTATTGCGGACGATTTTGTAGACCCCGCCTTCGGCACAGGCTGCGTCAAAATCACGGGTGCGCATGACTTTAATGACTATGCCTGCGCCATGCGTCACAACCTTCCCTTAATTGTGATTTTCACACTTGACGCAAAAATCAATGAACAAGGTCCCGCACAGTTTCGTGGTCTCGACCGCTATGAAGCGCGCAAGGCCGTTGTCGCCGAGCTCGACGCAAAAGGATTTTTAGTCAAAGTCGACGCCCACAAAATGATGCAGCCTCGAGGCGACCGGACTGGCGAGGTTCTCGAACCCATGCTCACCGATCAATGGTTCGTGGCCATGAGCAAACCTGCGCCGGCAAATACGCTACACCCTGGAAAGAGTATTACCGAAGTGGCGCTGGAAGTTGTGGCCAAAGGAGAAGTTGAGTTCTTTCCCAGCAACTGGACAACCACCTATAACCAGTGGCTCGAAAATATTCAAGATTGGTGTATTTCCCGTCAGCTGTGGTGGGGGCATCAAATCCCGGCTTGGTATGCGCCCGACGGTCAAGTGTTCGTGGCGCACGACGAACAAGATGCACTGAAACAAGCCCAAGCCGCCG
>Ga0247844_1008516_pt1 | contig 11083 bp, 8 predicted proteins | sample LaCtaG_FD_192421 | JGI IMG/M metagenome (GOLD analysis project Ga0247844, IMG submission 192421) | Freshwater microbial communities from meromictic Lake La Cruz, Castile-La Mancha, Spain - LaCruzMarch201714.5m_1 | ecosystem: Environmental > Aquatic > Freshwater > Lake | place: Spain: Castile-La...
CTTGATCTTGACGATCCAGTCGAATTGCAGCGTGTTCTCCGCCATCGGGGCTCCGTCGCTGTCGGGATAGGGGTCGGCGGGGTCGAAACGGGGCACTGGGTTCATGGTGCTGGCTCCGGGCCGGGGGCCCTCTGTCGGTCGGAGTATGTCGGTCTGACTCGCTGCTCAGAATAGCAGCGGCACGGGGGGAACGACACCGCGTTGGCGGTGTGACCCGTAGGGCGGAACGCGCAGCGGTTCCGCCATCTGCGTTGCGGGGAACGGCGGATCAGCCTGCGGGCATCCACGGCGCTGGGTGCGAACAGAACCGATGGATGGGGCGACCCCGGTAGCGCCGGGCGCGCACGCCGCACTAAAGGACGGCCGCCGCCGGTCCTTGGCCGGTGCGATGGCCGTGATCATCGTTCCGGCCACCGGGCATCGTAGGGTGGACAAGCGCAGCGCAGTCCACCAGCGGCGGCGCGGGCTTCGGCGGACTGCGGCTGGCGCTTGTCCACCCTACGGCCGGAACCACGATCAAGGCCAGTGCGATGATCGAGGGCCACCGGCACTGGCGAGGCGCCGGTGGTTCTGAAGCCCTGATGGCGCGGCTACTGGACCTTGATGCGCAGCAGCTCCTCCCCGTTGGGGTCGGTCAGGTGGACAGCGCAGGCGATGCAGGGGTCGAAGCTGTGGATGGTGCGCAGGATCTCCAGCGGCCGCTCTGGGTCGTGCAGGGTCTGACCCTCCAGGGAAGCCTCGTAGGGACCGCATTGGCCTTGCGGATCGCGCGGGCCGGCGTTCCAGGTGCTGGGCACCACCGCCTGGTAATTGGCAATCTTGCCGTCCTCGATCACCATCCAATGGGCCAGCGCGCCGCGCGGGGCCTCCATGTGGCCCACGCCCTGGGCCTTCTTGGGCCAAGTCTTGGGATCCCAGAGGGCGTCGTTGAAGGTGCGCGTATCGCCGGCCCGGATATTGGCCAGCAATTGCGCGTACCAGCCGTCCATGGCGTCGACCATGACCTTGGTCTCCAGGGTGCGGGCGGCGGTGCGCCCCATGGTGGAGTACAGTGCCTCGATCGGCAGGTCGAGGGTCTGGAGGGTCGAGTCCACCAGGGCCTTGGTCTGTTCGTGCCCGGTGGTGTAGAGCATCAGCACCCGCGCCAGCGGGCCGACCTCCACCGGTTTGCCGCGCCAGCGCGGGGACTTGAGCCAGGAGTATTCCTGGTCCACATTGAGTTGCTCATAGGGCGGCTGCGGCCCGGTGAAGGCGAAGGTGGTCTCGCCCTTGTAGGGGTGTAATCCGACCTCCTTGCCGCCCTCGTAGGCGTACCAGGCGCGTGCGACGAACTCCTGGATCTCGTCCTCCTGGTGCAGGTCCACGGGCTCGATATGCGAGAGGTCGCGGTTCAGGATGACCCCGCCCGGTACCAGATAAGTGCTCGGGTCGCCGAAGCCATCGGCGGGGAAATCGCCGTAACACATGAAGTTGCCGACGCCCTCCCCGACCTTGAACCAGTCCTTGTAATAGCCGGCGATGGCCAGGGTGTCCGGCAGATAGACCTGATCCACGAAGTCGCGCATCTGGGTGATGACGTTGCGGACCGTTTCCAGGCCGATCACATCCAGGGCGGTGCCGGCCTGACTGCCGGACGCCAGACTGATGGCGCAGGGCATACCGCCGACCACCATGTTCGGGTGTGGGTTCTTGCCGCCGAAGATGGCGTGGAGCTTGACGACATCGCGCTGCCAGGCCAGGGCGTCCAGATAGTGGGCGACGGCCATCAGGTTGGCCTCCGGGGGCAGCTGATAGCCCGGGTGGCCCCAGTAGCCGTTGGCGAAGATGCCGAGCTGGCCGGCCTCGACAAACCCCTTGAGCCGCTTTTGCACGTCCGCGAAATAGCCCGGCGAGGAGCGGGGGTAGCTGCTGAGCGACTGGGCCAGGGCGGAGGTCGCCTTGGGGTCGGCGCTCAAGGAGGAGACCAGGTCCACCCAGTCCAGGGCATGCAGGTGATAGAAGTGCATGACATGGTCGTGGACATACTGGGCGCCGATCATCAGGTTGCGGATGAGTTGCGCATTGGGCGGGATCTCGTAGTGCAGCGCATCCTCCGCCGCGCGCACCCCGGCCAGGCCGTGGACCAGGGTGCAGACGCCGCAGATGCGCTGCACGAAGGCCCAGGCGTCGCGCGGGTCACGGCCGCGCACGATGGTCTCGATGCCGCGTACCATGGTGCCCGACGAATAGGCCTGCTGGATGACCCCGCCGTCCATCTGTGCCTCGATGCGCAGATGGCCCTCGATGCGGGTGATGGGGTCGACGACGATACGTTCGCTCATGCCGGTACTCCAGGCTGGGATGCGGTTGCGGCGGGGGCCGGCGGGTCGATGAGATGGTCGGCGACCAGTTCCACCAGGCTGGCCACCTGCTTGTCCCAGTGGTTCTTGATCCGGCCGGCCTCGAAGTTCAGCCGGCAGCTCGCGCAGCTCACCACCACGGTGGTGGCACCGGTGGCATTGACCTGATTGATCTTGATCTTGAACGACTCATCCCGCAGCCGGGTGGCCCGCTCCAGGAGGAAGATGCCGGCCCCGCCGCCGCAGCACCAGTTGTATTCACGGCCCGAGGGCAGTTCCACGTAGTCGGCGTTCATCGCCTGGAGCACCGCCCGCGGTTGCTCGAAGGCACCGCCGCGGCGGCCGGTCTTGCACGGGTCGTGGTAGGTGATCTTCCCCTCGATCGGGGTGAGATTGAGCCGGCCCGCCTTGGCCTGGCGGCCCAGGTACTCGGACATGTACACCATCTCGAAGGGCAAGGCGCCGCCCGCGACCATCGGGTTCCAACGCAGGGCCGGGTAGGCGTGGCCGCACTCGGCGATCACCAGGGTCTTGGCCCCGATGCGCTGGGCCGCGGCCGTGATGGAGGCCGACTGCTGCCGCCACAGGGCCATGTCACCGGAGAGCAGACCGAAGTTGGCACTCTCGAAGCCGTCGCTGCAGATGGTCCAGTCCACCCCCAGGTGGTTCATGATCCTGGCCGTCGCCAGCAGGCCGTTGCCGTTGGCCACCAGGTCGACCGCGGAACTCAGCACCATGACCTCGGCGCTGGGCTTGTCCAGCGGGATCGCGACCCCGTAATGGTCGCGGATGGTGTCGACTATCTTCAGCAGGGCGTCGCTGGAGGCGCCGAAGATGGTCCCGCGATGCTTTTGCTCCGCGGTCAGGGCCGCCAGTTCCGGCGGCACCAGTTCCGCGGCCACCAGGGCGCTGCGCAGGTGATGGACCAGGGAGGCGGTGTCGATGCCCATCGGGCAGACCATGGTGCAGCGTCCGCACTCCGAGCAGGAGTCGTAGACCAACTCCTGCAAGGCCTCCAGGTCCTTGAGCTTGACTGGACTCGTGATCAGCTTGAACCACCAGCGGAAGGGGCCGATCTCACGCTGATAGATGCGTCGGTAGAGCTCCATCTTGCGCATGGGGGCGTACTTGGCCTCGCCCGTCGCCTGGAAGAAGTGGCAGGCGGTGGTGCATTGGCCGCAATGGATGCAGCTCTCCAGCCACACCGCCTCGCCGGCGTTGGTCTCCGCGATCAGGGTGTCGATGGCGCGCTCGACCCGGACGTCATCCGCCAGGGTGGGCTTGGGCGCCATCTCGCGCAGCATCCCGATCTGGCCCGCGAAGCCCTGGCAGACCTGCTCGAAGGTCGGAAAGATCGCTGTCACGGCGGTTGACGTGCTCATATCTGGACCCCCTTGTGGGCGTAGGTGAGACCGCTTTGGGCGCGGGAGAAGACAAACCAGATGGAGTGCATCAGCTTGCTGAAGGGGAACCAGATGAACAGCAAGGCCACGCTCAGGATGTGGATCGCCAGCATGGTCTCGTAGCGCGGCCCCAGATGGGCAAAGGCCATGAGCCCGGTGATCAGCGGGGCGGCGACCAGGACCCAGGTGATGTAGTCACCCCGATTGGAGCAGTAGATGGACGGCTTGGTCACGCGTCGCATGATCAGGGCGAACAATGAGACCAGGGCGACGATGCCGACCGCCACCCCGGCCGCGTTGGGGAGCGCCGGCCAGGAGGTGCCGGTGAGGCTCTGGATGAATTCGATGTGCGCCGTGATGCCGACGACCACGATCAGGGTAGCGAAATGAAAGACATAGGCGACAACCGTCTGGTAACGGGTGGCGACGTTGAACTCGCCGCTGGGCCAGGCGCGGCTGAACACGGTACGATAGCCTTTGTAGTTGCCGAAGGCGTCCCGCGGGCGGGACAGGTCAGCCCCGCGGGTCAGTGCCAAGACGCCGAGCAGGCGCCAGATGGTGCCGGCGACCAGGATGATCAGCGCCCAATGGATCGCTGGGCCGCGTGCAAACTCTAACAATGTCATGGGGATGTCCTCCACTTGATCCGTTGATCGGATCGCTTTGTTATTCGTTGGCCGCGTGGGCGGCCGCCTTCTTTTCCTTCTTGCCGCGGGCGAGCACTGCGGCACCGGCACCGGCCACGGCACCCACCACCGCGGCCGAGGCGATCTTGGGTGTGGTTCCGAACTGGCCGTCGGCGATCGATTCATAGATCCCGGCGCTATCCCAGAAGCCGGACTCGGAGCAGCCGATGCAGCCGTGGCCGGACTGGATCGGGAAACTCACCCCCTGATTCCATTTCACATGGGCGCAGGCGTTGTAGGCCACCGGGCCCTTGCAGCCCAGCTTGAAGAGACACCAGCCCTTGCGTGCGCCCTCATCGTCGAAGGTCTCGGCGAAGAGTCCGCGGTCATAAAAGGGGCGGCGGTAGCAGCGGTCGTGGATGGTCTCGCCGAAGAAGGCGAGCGGCCGCCCCATGGCGTCGAGGGCCGGCAGGGTCCCCAGGGTCAGGTAGTGGGCGATCACCCCGGTGATCGCCTGCGGCAAGGGGGGGCAGCCCGGGATGTTGATGATCGGCTTATCCTTGATGATGTCCGAGACCGGGACGGCGCTGGTGGGGTTGGGTGCGGCCATGGGCAGGCCGCCGTAGGCCGCGCAGGTGCCGACGGCGATCAACGCCGCCGCGTTGGCCGCGGAGTCCTTGAGCATGTCCAGGTTGCTGATGCCGGCGATGGTCGAGTAGGCCTTCACCGTCGGGATGGAGCCGTCCACCAGCAGCAGGTACTTGCCCGCGTGCTCGCGCATCGCCTCCTCCCGTGCGGCCTCGGCGGCCCGTCCGGACGCGGCCTGCAGGGTGTGGTGATAGTCCAGCGAGATGAAGTCGAACATCAGCCCCTCGATCGTCGGGGCGTGGGAGCGGGTCAGGGCCTCGGTGCAGCCGGTGCATTCCTGGAAGGACAGCCAGATCACCGACTGGCGTCGGGCCTGCTCCAAGGCATCGGCCATCACCGGGATCAGGGATGCCGGCAGGGCCATTACCGTGGCGGTAGTGGTGCAGAACTTGAGAAAGTCGCGGCGACTGACCCCTTGGCTGCGCAGCAGTTCGCCAAGGGTTGACGTGTGGGCCATGGGTGTTCCTCCTCATCTTATTTAGTATTTTCTCAACGGGCATCAGCGTGCGGGGCCTGCGACTGCGAAGCGCCGCGTGCCGTGCCTGGTGAGTGGTGACCGGCCAAAGTCACAGTAATTGATTATTCGCAATCGTTCTGAATAGGCGCCTCCGGGTTCTCGCTTGGTTGAACAAAAGACGCGCCTTGGTGTGCGGTGCGGCGTGGCGTCTTTTTTATTCCGTCAATGCGGCTTGATACTATAGGGGCAGGTGCCGGCCCGGGTTGATCTGGATCAGTTCAACGACGCAAATTGCATCGCAGCGCGCATTCTTCATAGTCCGCGGCCGGAGCATTGGAAAACGCGGACTGAATGCTGGATAAGCAAATAATTATACGATTAATTGCTTATTAAATAATCAGCTTAATTGCTTATGTGTTTTATTGCCGGTGCCGAGTGGCAGCCAGGGCCATGGCAGCGGCAGGCGCAATGGCCCGCGCGAGTGCTGAGGCAGGCTACTTGTGGTGGGGGCGCAGTCCTTGCGGGCGCTGGGGCCAAAGTACATCAGGCAACGCTTGTCGCGTCGTTGTCGTTGTCGTCGTCGATGGGCAAAGCGCAGCGTGCCCATCCTCCAGACCTCGACGCGGCCTGGATGGGCACGCCCGGTCGACGCCACGACAGGTCCGCACCATCGCGCGCGGGCTTTGCCCATCCTACGGGGTTCGCGTGACCACATCACTCTGGAGGGGCGCGACCTTCGCTTCCGGATCGCGCGGTAGGGCGGATGCCCGCAGGGCGATCCGCCATCGCGGTGGCACCTAAGAGGCCGAACCGCCTACGGAGCCCCGCAGGCTGCCCGAAATTCCGACCGGTTGGCCCATGAGCTTCGCCAGACGCATGGTGCTGGATACGGAATCGGTGCCGGCCTTGGCCTTTTTGCCGGGAGGAATAAGGCCTCGATCATCGTTCCGGCCAGTGGCTGATGCGCACCCAGCGTCTCACGGTGGGGGTTGGCAGCAAGCTCAAGCCCCCACAGAGACGCAGGTTAGAAGAAATCTCTCACGGAGACACAAAGACACGGAGATCCGGACCTGTCTTTCTCCGTGTCTTTGTGTCTCCGTGAGAGAAATTCCTGGACCAGGGGTGAGCAGCGATGGCCGGAACGATGACCAAGGCCAGGAATAAGTCAAGACCTGACCCCATCCGTTTCAAGACCTGACCCCATCCGTTTCGCTTCCACCCGTGCCCACGCTGTTTCAGGGCTCATTGCCTTCTCGTGTCCCAACACTGACGGTTTCATCGTTTCACCTCGTCCGGGAGCCCCCGGGGCTTCCCGAGTTCTCCAGCGTCTCTGTTCCTGCATGCCACGGCCTGAGGACTCCGGCGGATCTCCCCACCCAAGCCATTGCGGGTGGTTCGTGTTGCCTTCCAGCAAGTTAAGACTGTCGGCTTCCGCATCTTGGCCTTTCGAAGCTGTACCAGCACTTCAGGGAGCGCGACCTCCCCTGCGGCCTACAGGATTCTCTGTGTACGCTTGCCCCGTCTGTTGTTCGCAGGTTACCCTACTCCGCAACGGGACCAACACTCGATACGGGCGGGCGGCCTACCCTTACCCGACGGGGACTTTCACCCCGCAAGAGACGCCGAGCTTTGCTCGGCGCTATAACCTACGCCTCAAAAGCGAGCGCGCGCCACGGGCGTCGTGCTAACTCGCAAGGTCATCAGCTCATCAGCGGCGCGCGCCGCTTTAGGCTGCACGTTATGGGTCAACGGGAAAGACGTTGTGGCATTTTCGAATGTAAACATAAGAAATACAGCATACGCGAGCGACCCAGAAACTGGCGCGAGTGTTTTAGAAGTTCAAGATCACCATGCCCTTATAATGGCAGCGGGATATCTCAAGTTTCGATTTGCGAATAATGGGGGTGAGGGGATATATTTTAGAGGCCAACGGAAACTGTACGGCAGTTTGTCTCCTACCCTTTTTAGAGGCATTAAAACACAAGAGACATGTGATAAATGTATATCTTATTTAAGCGAAGTTATGGATCAATATAGGGAAACATGTGGCATTTTTCAAGAGTTCGGAAGTTGGTCGCACGAGGCGTTGTTACAACATTACGGTATTTCGACTACTTGGATAGATTTAGTTGATAACGTTTGGGTTGCTCTTTGGTTTGCTTGCCATCGTGCGGTATCTTCTGGAAAGAACGACGAATTTTTACATTTTGAGAAGCGTGTATATGGGAATAACGATGTTTATGCATATATATTATTAATCGGAGTAGACATAAAGAAGAGAAACAGCAGGAGGCCGGGCTATTATACGGGGGACAATACGGAGTTGTTAGATCTAAGGATGGCAGCGCCATCGATATTTCTTAGGCCACATGCACAACACGGATTGCTATTCAGATGCAAAGGATGCGTTAATGGGCGTAGCACTGATTACTCCGATCGAATAAGGGGAATACTAAGGATAAGGTTAAACGATGCCATGGAGTGGCTGGGCAGTGGCAAGATGCTAAGCACGCATTCCTTATTTCCTCCCCCTTATTATGACGAGGGCTATAAGATCTTGGTTAGTAATGCTGCCGCTATCACCTCAAATGTTGGAAAAATTCAATACATAGGGGCATAGTCATAACAGATTAAATTACGGACAAAATTGCGGTGACAGTTTACTAAATGCACTGAATGCGGATGGGCCTTGAACGCAACCAGGTTGCTGCCGATCTAAGGTTGGCTCCAATAGGTACGTGAAGTAACGTCACATTATTTGCATTTAGTAAACTGTCACCGTAATGCGCGTAATGCGGGGGACTTGCGGATGGGGTCAGGTCTTGACTTGCGGATGGGGTCATGACTTGTGGATGGGGTCAGGTCTTGAGTTCTCCCTGTAGCACAAGTCAAGACCTGATCCTGCCGTTTCTTGACCCTGCGGTTTCTGCACCGGCGTCACTGCGAGGCATAAGTCAAGACCTGACTCCATCCTCTGCGCCGGATAAACGCTTATTTGTCAGCCAATTAGAAATTTTTGGAGAATCACAGCATGTGGCAAGAGAGACTCAAACTTCAAGAAGGTGAGTCATTGCGTTTCGATAGTTCGCACAGCAAAGGATCGCATGGACAAGAAGATATCGAAACCTACTCTATAGTAAATCTTAAAGGCGAAATCGTTGGCTCCGTAGTTCTTAGAGATCATACTGCGCTCAATGGCTTTGGGCGCACAATCAGCGTCATACAAAAGGACACTGCCGGAAATACTATAGTCATTGCGGAGTGCGGCTGAGCTCTACTGAAAGAAGTCGCGGCCGTGCCATGTCGACTGGCCGGCTACGAATTGCAGATGATCAAAAAATTTTCATGGTAACTAAAGCATGGTGTGCTTGAAGAATCCCGCCTCGATTAGGAAATATCTAGTAACCGGAAGCGAGCATTGGAAGATTGCGATTATTGGAGGGTGTGCGCTGGCTCTTGGAATAACAGTATATCTGCTAATTCGCGATCCACCGTCTTTACTTCTTAATCAGTTGCTTCCCCTGCCATCACACTCCACGTGGGCAGCCGACCACCTACCCCAAAACTTTATAAAATTGACGGGGTCGTTGCCAACTGCAACACACGCGTTCGCTTTTTCGCTATTTACGGCGCTGGCATTAGGCTTGACAAAAGCGCGAATCGCGATCGCTTGCGCCATATGGGCTATCATTGAGACATTCTTTGAATTTCTGCAAGCCCTTTCCGAATGCCAGGTATTCTTTTTTCACGACGATAAAATATTCTCACCGATGGTCTGTTCATATATCTTAAATGGGGTTTTCGACTGGGCAGATGTCTTCGCCATACTTCTTGGCGTGACGCTTGCCCACCAAGTGTTACGGCACTATCTTCATACCCGCGGAGACATCAATGAGTAATACTCGTGCGCTTCTCGTTTTTTTGTCGGTTAGTATTGGCATTATGACAATTCTTGGGAGCGCGAGCGAGTCGCCAGTTCTGGATTCACAGCGGCGGGGAACTTCATCTACTAATGGAGTGGAAACGGTACATATTCCTAAAGCGAGCATGGTGAAGTTTAAAGTCTCGCAGAATATGGTAAATGCTTGCTACAAAATGGCTCGCGTCGATATTCCTTGGAAAGATCCAGATAGTGTAAAGTTTGTTTCAGCACACCATGAAGGAATTCAATGGTATTATGACGGGCAGTTAGGTGAGCGCAGATTTTTAATCAAAGTAAACGCAAAGAACTCTTTTGGCGGATATTCAGGTCCTCAATTACTAGAATGTCATGTGGTTGATGATGCCGTGGTCTCCGTCAAACCGTAGCACCTTCCGGAGCGGATGGGTTCACGAAGCGGATGGGGTCAGAAGCGGATGGGGTCAGGTCTTGACCTATGCCTCAAGAATGAAAAGCGCTAACAAGCGGGCTCAAAAGCGAGCGCGCGCCACGGGCGTCGTGCTAGCTCGCAAGGTCATCAGGGGAAACCAGAGGGAAACCAGGGACAGACCATGGGGATGGGGTCCATGGGGATGGGGTCAGGTCTTGACTTATTTCAGGCATAAGTTAAGACCTGACCCCATGACTTTAGACCTGACCCCATGACTTTGCATGACTTTGTGACTTTGAATCGCATCTATATTCCTGGGCTCTATCTGAGTCTCAATGGGCAACAGAGGGTGGCAAAATGAAACAATATCGCTCGGTAACTATACAAATCCTTTTTGGTTCTGCCGTTCTAGCAACAGGCGTTTTATCAATCATTGGATCAGGAGGCGGCGAAAATTATACTACTCGCAGCGACGCCGAAGCAATTCGAGGAAAGGAAAAACAGTCGTGCCAAGCGTTGCTGGAGACGGCAGATATTGGAAGCAAGCCGAAAGACTATCGCTCTTTAATTGTTTCGTATATGAGCGAAAAATTAAAGGACCCTGATTCAGCCAAATATTCATGGGATCGAGCTGATGGTCCACGCAAAGGTTTTGGCGCTTATGCCCCTCCAGACGACGACTGTCGTATTGGCTGGGCTGTATGCGTTTCAATCAATGCGAAGAATTCGTATGGTGGGTATGTCGGACCAGGAAAATGGTTTTTCATAATTCGGGATAATGAAGTAAAGCTTGGCTTTAAATATAATTCCATAGAGAACACGAGCGGATGCTTGTAGAGAGCGAACGGATGCGAACGGATGGGGTCACGAACGGAGGGGATGGGGTCGAGGGGATGGGGTCAGGTCGAGGGGATGGGGTCCAGGTCGAGGGGATGGGGTCCGAGGGGATGGGGTCAGGTCTTGACTTATTCCAGGCATAAGTCAAGACCTGACCCCATGACTTGCATGACCCCATGACTTGCATGACTTGCATGACCCCACGACTTGTGCGAGAACCGGGGACCGAGAACCGGGGACAGACCACGGTTTCGGCCTTGGAAATAAATTGGCTCAACGTCAACAATCGGAGTGGTCAGAATGAAATATACGGTTATTCTACATCGTACAGAAGATGGTATTAGCGTTTCGGTTCCTGGCCTTCCCGGGTGTTGGTCTGAGGGAGATACCGATGCAGAAGCCATCGAGAACATTCAGGACGCTATTCAGGAGTATCTGGCTGCGGTTAAAGAAATGAGCCGGG
>Ga0247844_1008520_pt1 | contig 11080 bp, 10 predicted proteins | sample LaCtaG_FD_192421 | JGI IMG/M metagenome (GOLD analysis project Ga0247844, IMG submission 192421) | Freshwater microbial communities from meromictic Lake La Cruz, Castile-La Mancha, Spain - LaCruzMarch201714.5m_1 | ecosystem: Environmental > Aquatic > Freshwater > Lake | place: Spain: Castile-La...
CTATTCCGTCGAACAACTGGTTGAGGACGGTGGTTCGTTCTTGATCGCGGCGTTTTTGATAGGCTCGGAGATCGGAAAGGCGGATTCGGCGGTGGGTGCCGACTCGCCGATACAAGAGGTTGTTTTCTTGCAGGAGTTTGACAACATGGGGGCGAGACACGCCGAGGATGTCGGCGGCTTGCTGGGTGGTGACTTCCTCGTTTTCTGGCACGAGGAGGATGGAGCGGCCCTGTCGCACGGAGGTTAGGACCTCGATTAGGAGTTCGTACAGGGGCTGCGGCAGTTCAATCGATTGGTCGCCGCCGACGAGGCGGGGCCGTTCGATTTGCGACTGCAGCATTTGCATGATTCGTTCAACGCTTTCGGGCGGGAACTCCGATGCCTCGATTCGATCTGGGGCGTGGGTCATTTTTATCCTCTGACAAGAGTATAAACGAAATAAACGAAACGGCGGTTCCTTGGGCTGGAACCGCCTGGCTGCAGGTTAGCGGTCGGTGCCGGTGAAGGTGAATTTGCCTTCTTCGGCGGTGATGGTTACGAGTTGGCCGTCGCGGATTTCGCCTCGGAGGAGGAGGGTGGCGAGGGGGTTCATGATCTCTTTTTGGATCGCTCGCTTTAGGGGGCGGGCGCCGTAGACGGGGTCGTAGCCGGCGGCGGCGACGAGGTCCATGGCTTCGGGGGAGATTTCGATTTCGATGCGGCGTTCGGCGAGGCGGTGGCGAAGGCCGGCGAGTTGGATGCCGACGATTTCTCGGATTTGGGCGGAGCCGAGGGGGTGGAAGACGACCATGTCGTCGAGTCGGTTAATGAATTCGGGCCGCAGGTGGAGCCGGACTTCGTCGAGGACTTGTTGTTGGACTTCGGCGAAATCTTTGCCGTCTAATGGGTCGCCGTAGTAGTGCGAGCCAATATTACTGGTCAGGATGAGGACGGTGTTTTTGAAGTCCACGGTTCGGCCTTGACCGTCGGTGAGGCGGCCATCGTCTAGCACCTGCAGGAGGACGTTGAAGATTTCTGGGTGCGCCTTTTCGATTTCGTCGAGGAGGATGACGGAGTAGGGGCGGCGGCGGACGGCCTCGGTAAGCTGACCGCCTTCGTCGTAACCGACGTATCCCGGAGGGGCACCGAGGAGGCGCGAGACGGCGTGCTTTTCGCTGTATTCGCTCATGTCGATGCGGACGAGGTTGTGCTCGTCGTCGAAGAGGAATTCGGCGAGGGCCTTGGCGGTTTCGGTTTTTCCGACGCCGGTGGGGCCGAGGAAGAGGAACGAGCCGATGGGGCGGTTGGGGTCGGAGAGGCCGGATCGGGATCGGCGGATGGCGTCGGCAACGGCTTGGAGGGCTTCTTGTTGGCCGACGACGCGCTGGTGGAGGCGGTCTTCCATGAGGACGAGCTTCTCCATTTCGCCTTGAAGGAGTCGGCTGACGGGGACGCCGGTCCACTTGGCGACGACTTCGGCGATGTCTTCGCTATCGACCTCTTCTTTCAGCATTTTGCCGGCGGTTTGGAGGGTGGCGACTTCTTCTAGGTCGGCATTTAGCTTGGCTTCTAGGCGCGGGATGAGGCCGTGTTGGATTTCGGCGGCGCGGGCCCAGTCGAGCTCGCGTTGGGCAGCTTCGAGCTGGGTTCGGAGCTGCTCGATTTCCTGCTTGCTGGCGCGGACAGTTTCGATCTTGTCCTTTTCTTGTTGCCAGCGGGCGCGGAAGGTGCTGGATTTTTCGGAGAGCTCGGCGAGTTTGCGCTCGATGGCTTCGAGGCGGGCTTTGCTGGCGGCGTCGGTTTCCTTTTTGAGGGCTTCGCGGTCGATTTCGGCTTGGACGATCTGGCGTTCGACTTCGTCGATTTCGGCAGGGACGCTGTCGATTTCAATTTTCAGGCGCGAGGCCGCTTCGTCAATGAGGTCGATGGCTTTGTCGGGGAGGAAGCGGGCGGTGATGTAGCGATTGGAGAGGGTGGCGGCGGCGACGATCGCGCCGTCGGTGATGCGGACGCCGTGGTGGATTTCGTAGCGCTCTTTGAGACCGCGGAGGATGGAGATGGTTTCTTCGACGGTGGGTTCGTCGACGAGGACCATTTGGAATCGGCGCTCAAGGGCTTTGTCTTTCTCGATGTACTTGCGGTATTCGTCGAGGGTGGTGGCGCCGATGCAGCGGAGTTCGCCGCGGGCGAGCATGGGCTTGAGCATGTTGGCGGCGTCCATTGCGCCTTCGGCTTTTCCAGCACCGACGAGGGTGTGGAGTTCATCGATGAAGAGGATGATTTCGCCGTTGGTGCTCTTGATCTCTTCTAGCACGGCTTTGAGGCGTTCTTCGAATTCGCCGCGATACTTGGCACCGGCGACGAGGGCGCCCATGTCTAGGGAGATGACGGACTTTCCGCGGAGGCCCTCGGGGATGTCGCCGCTGACGATGCGTTGGGCGAGGCCTTCAGCGACGGCGGTTTTGCCTACGCCGGGTTCTCCGATGAGGACGGGGTTGTTTTTGGTTCGGCGGGAGAGTACTTGGATGACGCGGCGGATCTCTTCATCTCGGCCGATGACGGGGTCGAGCTTGCCAGATCGGGCGGCGGCGGTTAGGTCTTGGCCATATTTTTCGAGGGCTTGATAGGACTCTTCGGCGTTGGGGGAGGTCACGCGGCGGCCGCCTCGGATTTCGGAGATCGCCTTTTGGACGATGGCTTTGTTCGCGCCGAGGGACTTCAGGAGTCGGCCGGTGAAGCCGCTGTCTTCCGTCGCTGCAAGGAGGATGTGCTCGGAGGAGACGTATTCGTCCTTCAGCGCGTCGGCTTCCTTGAAGGCGGCGTTGAGAAGATTCTGCAGGCGGGAGGACATGGCGGAGCCGTAGCTGGTGCCGCCTTGGACCTTTGGCGTTTTGGCGAGTTCGGCCTCGACTTCGGTTAGGATTTGGTCGGGGTTGAGGCCGATCTTTTTGAGGAGCGGGGCGACGACGCCGTCGCCTTTTGCCAGGAGGGCAGAGATGAGGTGCTCGACGTCGATGGTGGTGTGCTGGAGTCTTTCGGCAACGGATTGCGCCTCCTGCACGGCTTCTTGGGCCTTGAGGGTCAGTTTGTCCAATCGCATATGGACATTAGTGTAACAGGCTCAAGTGACCTTATTTGATTGGAGTCAAAGGATTGGGACCTTTGTCAATAGTCGCCCATGACGAAGTTGAGGAGGTAGAGCATGAATCCGGTTAGGCCGAGCATGGCTGCACCTACGAGGATGACAAAGATGTTGCCAGAGAAGAGGCTGATGATGAAACCCATGCCGGTAAGAAATAGGTTTAGGTACAGAACCCACTTTGCCCAAATGCCGCAGAACTCGTTACGAAAAAGCAGGCCGATGCACATTCCGACTCGAGCTACTCCGAAAAGACCGGCAACGGCAAAGAAGCCAGCTTCCCACTTCACTTGCGCCCAGGCGACGATGTCCCAAACGGCGGCAAGGCCCCAGATGACGCAGATGATATTGAATGCAATTTCTTACCAAACGTGGTCGGGGCCGTCTTGGCGGCCGGCGAAGGTGCCGACGGCGCGGTTTTGGAAGTTGCAGTGGGGGCAGATGGCGGCGTGGGCCATGATGGGCTGACGGCAGCTCGGGCATGGCATCGTTGCCAGCGTCTGAGGCGCTTGGTTGCCGGTGTAGACGTGGCCAGTGGGGCCGGTCGATACCTGTTGTGGCCGTGCGGCCTGCTGCGGCGAACTTGCGAGGGGGGCGGCGGTGCTGCCAGCGGCGAAGAGCTGAGGACTGGCGCCCATGGGCGGCATTGCGACTTGCGGCTGAATCGGGACGCTGGAAATTGGAGTCGACGAGGCAGGACCGCCGATGGCCTGATACTGCGGATCCATCTTTACTTTGCCAACGAAGGTCACCAGAGGGGGCAAGCTCTTGATCGACTCATCCAGGCTGGAGAGTTCGCGGACAACCTTTCCTCGCTGACCCGTGCGGTGGAGAAACTGTAGGTAGGCATTTGCCGTGGCCGGGTTACGCTGATCCATTTTGTAGGCGCGGTTCAGGACCTGTTCGGCGTGCTCCTTGTCGTCGGCTTCGCTGGCTTCGCCATCCATTACAAGGGAGGCCACGAGGGCGAGTTTTGCCGGGACGTGGTTGGTTTTGAGGATCAGCGTGGTGTCGAGCTCACCCACGGCGGCGCGATGATCGCCGGAAAGGCCGAGAAGGTAGCCCAGGGTGTAGCGGACTTCGGGGTCGGCCGGCTGAATTTTGGCGGCCTTGCGGGCGGACTCGAGGGCTTCGGTGTGATTACCAAGGAGGCCTTGCGATAGGGCATAGCCACGCAGCAGGGAAGAGCTGTTTGGCTCCTTGGAAAGCAACTCGCCGTAGATGCGAGCGGCCGTTGAATAGTCGCCCGCTTGATACGCGGCTTCGGCTTCCGGTTGAGTCACCATCGAATTACTCAGGATACAACTCGAAGGTTGCAAATGGGTCGATTCTTAACAAAGACTTAATCATTGGCATTGAAGTCAGATTGGTTGAAGGCAGTTTGCGCTTAGATTACGGAATGAAGAAGCTGTTGGCTCTTCGCGTCGAGGGCGTTGATATCGCTTAACTCAAAGCGATTTCCGTCTACGTCGATGAGCATGAGGTGGGTTGGGGAGAGCCACTGGGCGTTTTCTTGGAGCGATTGGGTCACTAGTTCTCGGGTGCCACGTTCGGTCTCCACGGTCCAGTACGTTGCGCCGAATTCAGTTCGTGCGTCGAGAATCGTTTGGACTTGGGCAGTTAAGTAGCGGCGGGCGAGTTCTTCGTTAGCGGCCTTAAGGCTCTCTGGATTGAGGTCTTCGAGGTTTGGCACGAGGAGGATCTCTTCTCCTTTTCCGTTCATCAAAGAGAGGTACTTGGTTGGGTGACTCAGTGGTGCCGACCAGACTGGCTTAACGGTTACAAAGGACCGGTCCTCCGCAGTTAGGCGGAGGCGGTCTTTGGGTTCGTGAAAGAGGCGAATGGTTTGCGGAGTCATGGCTTTCTCAGTTCTGAATGAGTTCTACCCATCGCTCGCCCGAGCTCGAAAGAAGGCGGAGGGCATGGGCACGGAGCCCTTGCTCTAGTCCGCATCTCTCGAAGTCTGGGTCGACGATCGGTGCGCCAATCCTTGGCTGGCCAGGGGTGACATCCAGCAGAAGTTCGGCGATGGTTCGATCATTCAGCCGTGCTTCGAGTCGGATGTATGACCCTTCGGCTCGTTTTACCACGGCGATGCCGAGCATGGCGAGCAGACCTTCGTAGGCTCTTTGCGATCTCAGCGCAGCGGCGATGGGCCGTGCACGGAGAGGATATGGAATCGCCTGACTTTCGGTCAGGGCAGACGTCAAAGTGGGTTCGGGTTTGTTAAGTGTTTCCGTCAAAATCGTGCGAGTTGGGTTAGAGTTTCGCGCGATCGGACCGACGCGCGAGGGGGTTGAATTCAATTTTCATTAACTTGATCATTTTGTTCACCTCCGGTACTTGCTTCAGAACCGCTTGCGTCGTTAGGCTTCGTAGCCAGATTGCAGTCAATTGGCAACATTGCCTGACTTTTGACGATGAGATAGTACCGTGCTTTGGCCCTTGATGCAAACCATCATTAGGGCCAAAACACTACTACACACTTCCGAGCCCGATGATTTCGTTAATGGCGGTTTGCGTTTCTACCAAGGTGTAGAACGCTCCCTTCTTGTCCATCAATTCTTCGTGGGTACCAATTTCGGCAATCTCGCCTTTATCGAGAACGATGAGGCGATTTGCGTTTCGTAGGGTGGAGAGACGGTGGGCGATCGCAAAGGTTGTTCGCCCCTTGATGAGGCGTCCAATGGCTTCTTGAATCTGCTTTTCCGTTTCGACGTCAACGGATGATGTGGCTTCATCAAGGATGAGGATGCGCGGATTGTGGAGGATGGCACGGGCGATGGAAACGCGCTGGCGCTCACCTCCGGATAGTTTTGCTCCTCGCTCGCCAACCATGCTGTCGTATCCATCGGGCTTTGACAGAATGAAGTTGTGCGCGTTTGCGGCCCGGGCGGCTTCGATGATTTCATCGAGCGATGCACCCGGTTTGCCGTAGGCGATGTTCTCGGCGATCGTGCCGTTGAACAGGAACGGTTCCTGCAAGACGATGCCGATTTGGCGGCGCAGGTCTTGCAGCGAGATGTCGCGATAGTCGATGCCGTCGATTTTGATGATGCCCGCATCGGGTTCGTAGAAACGACAGATCAGGTTGATAGTCGTGGACTTTCCAGCGCCAGACTTTCCGACGAGGCCGATCATTTCGCCGGCTTCGGCGGTGAAGTCGATCCCCTTGAGGACCGGGTTCGATTTGTCGTAGCCAAAGCGGACGTTTTCGAACTTGACCTGACCACTGATGTCCATCTTCTTACCGAGGTCGCCGTAGTTTTCGGCTTCGGTATCAATGATTTCGAAGATACGGTCGGCACCGGCCATCGCACGACTGAACCACTGGTTGATGGCGGAGAACCACATGAGCGGTCCATACACCAACTGCAGGAAGGCGTTGATTCGCCAGAACTCGCCGAGGGTGAGTTGGCGATCATAGACCATGTACCCGCCGACGGTCCAGCAGATGAGTCCGCCGAGTGCGGTGAAGAAGGTCATGGCACCGAAGATCGTGTGCCAGCGAGTATCGGCCTGAACACCGGCATCGCGGAGTTCGTAGTTTCGATCTCGGAACTTGCTGTACTCCTTGTCTTCGTTCGCAAAGGCCTTTACGACGCGGATGCCGTGGAGCGATTCGTTGAGGTGGGTATGGAACCGGGCCCACTTCTGTCCGACGCGGTGGAACATCTGGGACATCGGCTTCCAGAAGAAGGCACCGATTCCCAGGATGACGGGCACCGGGGCCAGGATGCAGGCGGCCAGGAAGGCATTTGTCCAGAAGAGGAAGCCCATTATCCCGATGAGGGTGAGGCCGTTGAGTAGCAGGTAGGGAACGCCTTCTACAAGGAAGCCCCAAACGCGGTCGGTATCGCTGGTGACGCGCGAGGCGATCGCACCGACCTGCTTCTTATCGAAGAAGCTGAGCTGTAAGAACTCAATCGAGCGATACACCGCGGCTCGCAAGTCGGCGGCGATGGAGCCAGCGAGGAAGCTAATGGTTCGGCCGTTGAGAATCTGAAGGCCAGAGTTCACAACGAGAACGCCGAGCCAGGCGCCCATCAGCTGCCAAAGCATCGGAAGCTCTTCGTGCTTTTGCAACACGCGGTCGATCAACTGCCCTTGAATCATCGGAGGGAGCAAGTTGAGGATGGTGGTGAGCAGCGAAATGAAAGTGAGAAGGAGCGCTTGCTTCGTGTACGGGTGGAGGAACTTTCCGATGCGGAGCATCGTTCGACCGCGGTTAACGCATGCAGGGCAGACTCCGTCCTTCTCGGGAAGCAGGCGATTGCACTTGGCGCAGCGAAGGCGTTCTTGTTTGAGATTGATCGATAGTGGCTCGCCTTTGGCTAGCTGCTCGATGCCGCGGGCGGCTTCGCTGAACTTGGCCGCGACGGTGAGGGAGTATGAGATGATCGGGAGGATTTCGCCGGTCTTTGTGGTGACCTCAAGGCGACCGCCGCCGACGAGGGGCTCGTTGCGGGCACTCTTAATATCGGCGATGGGAATTTGGAACGAGACCTCGCCGCTGGTTTCTAGGACGCGAACTTGGGTGGCATCGACGATGAGGGTGCGGCTGCCGAAGCGGCCGTTCTCGGCAAAGTCTCCGATGAGCTCGATGAGGGTTTCTGAACTTGCGAGGGGGGCATCCCCGGTGCGCAGTGCGGGCGCGGTATCCATTAATGGGCTCCTAACTGGGAAGTGAAGACGGCAAAAGGAGACGATTCGAGCGTCAAAATTCGTGGCCCCGGCTGGCAACGCTCGGAGTGATGTATACCGTCTCAAAAGGTGCTTGTCAATGTCTCGGTGGCCGGTAGGATGTTGTAACGTAAGGACAAGATGAAACCGAACGAAATTGCCTTTGTCGCCTTGCCTATCGAAGCCGCCGAGGCAGAAGGAGTGCGGATTCGCCGCAGCATTGGTAGCGAGCGGCTGATCATGCTTGACCCTTTTCTATTGCTGGATCACCTCACGGTTCCGGCGGGTGAGGGCTCTGAGTCAGTCGGGTTTCCGCGTCACCCACACCGCGGAATTGAGACGTTAACGATTGTTTTGCGCGGGCAAGTGAACCACCGAGACTCGATTGGCAACGACGATACGATTTCGGCAGGAGACGTGCAGTGGATGACGGCGGGTGCGGGCATCTGGCATTCCGAGATGTTGGTTGGTCATGCAGACGGGAATGATTCGATTCAACTTTGGTTCAATTTGCCAGCGAGCCAGAAGTTTGTCTCTCCGAGTTACTTGGCGAAGTCGGCGGCGGAGATTCCGGTTGTGGACATTCCGTGTGGATCGGTTCGCGTAGTTGCCGGGGAATACGCGGGAGTTTTTGGCGCGCTAGACGGGATCGCGGTGGATCCTTTGGTCTTGCATATTCACCTTAGCCCTGGTGCTAGCGTTTCGATTCCGATCCCGGCGGGCTACTCTGGCGGTGCTTATGCGGCGCGGGGAAGTTTTGGTTCGGGCGATCGGGTCTTGGAAGAAGCTCAGCTCGGGGTTTTGGGTTCAGCGGATGAAGTAGAAGTTCGAGCTTTGGAAAGTTCTGTCGATGTCGTCTTGTTTGCGGCAAAGCCGCTCAATGAGCCGGTGATGCAGTACCGGTCAGTTGTTTTGAACACGGCGGATCAGATGGCGGAGGCGGTCGACCAGATTGCGGCGGGGACTTTTCCGGATTAGGGTTCCCCAACATTTGGGGTCAGGTTCAAAATCGTTGTACACTCCTTGGCACGGTGCCATTAGGGCATGGTGGCGAGAATGAAAGCGCAAGAATTGCTTCAGCATGAGGTCAGGAAAGTCGACACCTCGGGTCGATTGAGCCTTGGTCGGGACAAGGTCGGTGAGCAATACGATGTGGACGAAGCATCGGACGGGACGATTACGCTGACCCCGGTGGCGGTGATTCCGAAGCGTGAACTATGGTTGCATCAGAATCTGGATGCGAAAGCGAGCGTGCTACAAGGACTTGCTGATTCGGCCGCTGGTCGCTGTGAGGACGGCGGCGACTTCGCCCAGTATCTGGACGAATCCGACGAGGGCTAGTTGGAATGCCGTTTAAGATCAAACTTACGGACACCGCTAAGAAGCAATTAAAAGCACTTGAGGAAGGCGAAGATTCTAAAGATCTCGTTAAGCTGAAAAAGGTCCGGAAGTGTCTGGGATACCTTCAGACGAATCCCAAGCATCCAAGCCTTGAAACTCACGAGTGCCGTTCGATTTCTGGAGAGCGGGGTGAGAAGGTTTGGGAAGCCTATGTTGAGAACAGAACTTCGGCGGCCTGGCGAGTGTTTTGGCACTACGGACCGGAGCAAGGCGAGATTACGATCATTGCGATTACGCCGCAACCATAAAGGAAGGCCCTGACCTTTGGTCGCGGTCAGGGCCATCGAGGTTATCAGTGAGGCATCAGGACAGCGTCGATCACGTGGATCACGCCGTTGCTGGCAAGAACGTCCGTGGCGATGATCCGGCTGCTGTTGACCCGGAGGGTGCCCTTGTTTCGGATTCTAACGGTCTTGCCATTGACCGTCTTTACGTGAGCACCGTCTTGGAGTCGAAGCACGTTTGCGGCGAGGACTTCGGTGGGCAGAACGTGATAGGTGAGAATGCTGGTGAGGGTGTCTCGATTTTGGGGCTTGAGCAGGTCAGCGACCGTGTGACCGAGCTTTGCAAAGGCTTCATCGGTTGGGGCAAAGACGGTGAATGGACCATCGCCCATCAGCGTTTTGGCTAAGCCAGCGGCTTCTACAGCCTTGATGAGGGTTTTGAATTGGCCGGCACCTTCCGCGACTTCGACGAGATTGCTGCTTTCTCGTGCTTCCGTGTCTGGAGCTTCGTTGAGTTTCGGCAGGTTTGGAGGAAGAAGAACGGCATCAATGACGTGGATGACGCCGTTATCGGTGAGGATGTCTCTCGTGACAATGCGGGCGTTTCCGATTTTTGAACCGCGCTTCTCAAAGTTCAGGCTCGCGCCGTTGAGGGTGTCGAAACTTGTTTTGGATTTGACTCGATCGAGGTTTGCGCCGAGGACTTCCTTTGGCAAAACGTGGAAGGTGAGAATCTGGGTCAGCGCGCCTTTGTTGTTTGGCTGGATGAGCTTCTCAAGCGTGCCCTTTGGAAGCGCTGCGAAAGCGGCGTCAGTTGGAGCGAATACGGTGAGGTTGTTGCCTTTGCGGAGGCTCGATTCCAACCCGGCCTTCTGGACGGCGGCGACGAGGGTTTTGAAGTTTCCAGCTTTTACGGCGGTATCGACGATGTCAGCAGCATTTGCACAAGCAACGGTTGCTCCGAGAAGAATGAGGGTTTGTAGAGTTTTCATCTGAGTTTCGCCACCCTCATGGCGGTGGCGAAACATCATACGAAACTGATGGGTTGTGATGTTCCCATCAGTACATTTTGTTTTTGGATCGAAGTCTTCTAGCCGCCAAAGGCCTTCTTTGCTTCATCAAGGGTGACTTTGCCGTCTTTGTTTGCATCGGCGGCCCTTACTTGATCCCACATGGATATAGCTTCGGACGCGGTTACGAAACCGTCGCTGTTTCGGTCGAGTCGTCCGAAGGTTGCTTCGACGACGTTGGCGACGCCTTGTCGGCGGCGAGCGCCGATACCGGGTGTGTCACCGCCCGGCGTGGCGCCTGGGACGATGTACTCGACGTAGCCCAGATGCATTTCTTCGTAGGTTTGGTCTCCCCATCGAACTCGCTTGGTTGGGTCTGGGTTCGCCGGGTTCTTGTCGCTGTTGTCGAACCAAACGCTGAACTCGATCTTCTGTCCCTTTTCAAGCTTCTTCCACTTTGCGTACTCGTAGCTCAACTGCCAGTTGAAGTCGTATCGCGGGACGTCCAGCAGCGTCTCCCGTTTCCCGTCCGGAGAGACGACATCGTAGCGGCAGGCTTTGCCGCGAACGTGCATGTGGGGCAGGAAGGAAAGGACTTCGACATCCGATGGCACGGTGACGGTGGCAACTTCTTTGTGGTTGTC
>Ga0247844_1008525_pt1 | contig 11077 bp, 8 predicted proteins | sample LaCtaG_FD_192421 | JGI IMG/M metagenome (GOLD analysis project Ga0247844, IMG submission 192421) | Freshwater microbial communities from meromictic Lake La Cruz, Castile-La Mancha, Spain - LaCruzMarch201714.5m_1 | ecosystem: Environmental > Aquatic > Freshwater > Lake | place: Spain: Castile-La...
GACAGCCTGCTTCACGCCAGGAGCGCGGTGATTGGTGCAGATCACGACAGCAAAGTGGGCCAATCGTTCGAGGGAAGTATCGTTCGAATCCATTGTGCGCGTGATTTCACTCCGTTTAATGCGGCGGGGCTTTTTCGGAGACGAGGATGTCGGTGCCGGAGTGCTTTTTGTCGGGGGAGAGGACTTGCTCTTCGTAGTAGCTGCGCTCGGTGTTGACTTCCCAAGGGTCGAGCTCGGGGCGGCCGAGGAGGCGTAGCGCGGCGTGGTGGCCGGCGAGCATGGAGTGGTCCTGGTTGTTGTAGCGGTGCATGCCGTTGCGGCCGACGGTTTGCAGGTTGGCGAAGCCTTGGAAGTAGGCACGCAGGGTGTCCACATGGGGACGGTATTCGGCGTCGTAAACGGGGTAGGCGTTGAGTTCGCGGATCACATGACCTTCGAGGCCGAGGTCGGATTTTTCGGCGAGGCCCAGGCCGGCGATTTCTTTTTTTGCAAGCGCGACGAGTTCGGCATCGGGCATCGTCCAGAGGCCGTCGCCGCGCGAGCAGAAGTATTCCATGCCGAGAACGGTGCCGGTGCCTTCGGCGACCATGTCGGGGGACCAGTTGCGGAAATTCTGGATGCGGCCGACGCGGACTTCGGGGCTGTGGATGTAGATCCAGTTGTCGGGGAAAATGTCGGGCTTGCGGCAGGTGAGTGCGACGATGAGGAAGTCGCGGTAGCGCAGGCCACAGGCGGCTTCGAGGACTATCGGGGGCGCGGCGGGGGTGAGGTTTTTGACGAGCGTGGAAATGGGCATCGAGGAGATGATCTCGCCGCAACGGAGGGTGTGGGTGTTTCCCTCGTGCTCGACTTCGACAGCGGTGGCGCGGCCAGCTTCGTGGTGGATGCGGATGGCGCGGGCGTTTGTGATGACGCGGCCGCCGAGTTTTTCGATTTTGCGCGCGCAGCTTTCCCAGAGCATGCCGGGGCCGAGGCGCGGGTAGTCGAAGGTTTTGATGAGGGATTTCACCTTGCCGCTATTGCGCAGGGCGTTGAGGACGGCGGTGAAAAAACTGAGGCCGTGGATGCGCTGCGCGGCCCAGTCGGCGCGGATTTCCGTGCAGGGGATGCCCCAGACTTTTTCGGTGTAGGTTTTGAAAAAGGTGCGGTAGAGGCGGTCGCCGAAACGGTTTCGCACCCAGTTTTCAAAGGAGTCTTCGGGCAGAAATGGCTGGAGACGCGCCTTGAGGTAGCTGGCAAACATGAGGAAGCTCTCGAGGAGGCCGAGGTTGCCGACGGTGTTCGAAATTTGGAGGGGGTATTGGTAAAATTTGTCGCGGTAAAAAATGCGGGAGAGGCGCGGGACCTTGAGCATCGGCTCGTCCATCATCTCGGCCCAGAGGCGGTTCACATCCTCGCTCTTGGTGAAAAATCGGTGGCCGCCGATATCGATCCGATTGTCACCCCAGCGGTGGGTGCGCGAGATGCCGCCGATGTGGGGCGAGGCTTCGAGGACGAGCGGACGGAGGCCGGCCTTGGCGAGTTCGAACGCGGCCGTGAGTCCTGCGGGGCCGGCTCCGATGACGAGGTGAGATGTGTGGTCGGGAAGTGGATGCAAAATTGAGCCAGGAAGCGGAGTGGGGCGTGAGGCCCAGCGACGGTCGCAATAGAATGCTTGAGAGAGCCGAAATCAAGTTCGATCAATGCTGTGTCGCTGCATCCGCCCCCCCGTTTCTGCAAGGAATTCTGCGCGGCATGCCACGCGAAGTAGCCCGAGGCATCTACCCGTGCCGGCGAGGAAACTATCGTGCGCGTTGTCGTGGAACTCTCCGCCTAGGTCGACCAAATCAATAGCCGAAACTTAAGGGGTCAGGAATTAATTATTGACTTCTCAAACCTCAAACACCAGCCCGGGGTAACACCAAAATCCGATCGTTTTTGGCCTTCTGGAATGTCGCGCTGGCGTCTCTCCGATCCGTAGGCTCTACGAGCCGGAGGCACCGCCAGCGGGGCGGAAGTCGTTCGTTGTCAAGCGAGAAGCCTGACCTCCATGCGGGCCTTCGAGAATCCACACTCTTGGAGCCATTGGTATAACACACCAGGGCATCCATCAACCAAAACACCGGAGCTGAAAGCTCGACTTATCATCTCCCCCGAGGGTTCGGGAATGAGCTCAAGTCAAGAATTAATTCCTGACCCCTGATTCTATTGATATTTTTCACCATTTTACTGAAAGCAAACATGTTGAAACCGAAAATGATTGCGCTTGCCATAAGCGCGCACGAATCCTCCCCCGCTCGTTTATCAGGCGTAAAAAGGCACGAACCGTGCATCCCGAGAACAATCGGCGCGGAATCGCCTATGGGAAAACCACTGGAGAGTGATGATTTGTCAGCCCACACTTTTGCGGCGCAACCGCCCCAATAAAAAAACGGGCGGCCGTTTCCAGCCCGCCCGCGAAGCATTCTTAAATTCCTGCATTTAAACCTCAATGTGCTTGCCGATAATTCCCCTGATTGTTTCGGCCAGAACTAGGGTTTTAGGCGGTCGGAGCAAATCCAAGTGGTTATTGCTAGCAATGCTGTGAATCTGAATTTTGGCTCCCGAAGTTCTTTGCCAGCCATAGTCTCTCTTGGAATTTTGTATACCCCCTGTATCTAGTGGAGTTGTTTGGGTCCAAGCTGCGGTTGCGCGAATGAGGTGGACTTCCAAATGCGGCTCTTCGGTAGCCTGGAAATTATCCGTTAATCCGAGGAAATGGTCCGAAATCGATTTGGAGGTTCGGTATATGGTTTTGTGGTCTTTTGGCTCAGGCTTAGAATTTGAAAACAAGATGCGCTTAAGAGAGCGAATCCAACCGCGCGGTCCCGTGCGCATGGCCCACCGAGGGATGCTTCTCAGGATATGAAGAAGGAAGTCGATCCTATGAAAGCGTGGCACCGGAGCAACCGTATCGATCATGATAACGAGCGGCTTGGCGTTGAATTCTCGGCAACACCGGACTGCCACTTCGTAGGCAAGAATGCCTGCCCATGAGTAGCCGATAAGAATCTTCGGCGGTTTCCCTCCCTGCCCAATGATCGAATCCAAAACTTCTGCAGCTGCTTTTTCCATGGTTGCTGGAAGACCCTCTGTTCCAAGAATTGCGCGAGACCTGACTCCAAAAATGGGCTGATGCGAACCAAGGCTTTTGATCAACTCTGAATAGCCCCCGACATCACCATCGAAACTGTGAACAATGTATATGAGCGGACTTTTCCCTTCCGGTTGAAGCGGGATAACCGGCTCGTTTGCGCAATCCGATTGGTCCGAAGCAATCAGCTTCCGGAGACCCGCCTGGCTTGGTTCCCTGAAAAACGATGAGACTGGAATATGGGCTCCGCTGTCCTGCTCGATTCGCAGCAATAAACGCACAGCTAGCAGCGAATCTCCCCCAAGATTGAAAAAAGATTCGTGCGTGTCGCTTGGGTCGCACCACGGGAAAAAATCCTGCCAAACATGCGAAACCGCATCCTCTCCGTTACCTCGTCCCTTGCCTTCCGCTCCGGAGGATTTCTCAAGCTGGGTTGTAAGCGCAGCGTAATCGGTCTTTCCCCTGTCGTTCACAGGGAAAACCTCAACGCCAATCAAGCGCCGGGGTCTCATGGCTTCCGGAAGTCTCTGCTCCAAATGCCGTCTTAATCTCTCGCCAAGCCCCTCGCGGGCGGGAGAAAAAAATCCTGCAAAGATTTCTCTGCTGTTTTTCGTTCGATGCAAAACCACGGCGGCGTGCGCGACATCCGGATGAGCGAGCATTGCGCGCTCGATTTCCTCGAGTTCAATGCGGACTCCGTTGACCTTGACCTGTCGATCTACTCGCCCCGCGAAATACAAACTACCGCCTGGTGAAGACCGCACGAAATCCCCGGTGCGAAACCACCTTGTTCCATCTGCAGGATCGATGAAGAAGCGTTGGGAGGTAATGGCACCCCTGTTCCAATAGGCTCGGGCAAGTTGAGGTCCGGCCAGCAACAGTTCGCCGATCTCGCCCACAGGAACATCCGCGAGATTGTCGTCCACGATTCTAGCCATGTTTCCAGGCAGGGGCGTGCCGATCGGCACATCATCGGCAAACTCACCGGGCAGGGATAGGTCCGCGGTGAAATTCGCGACCGTCGTTTCGGTCAGGCCATAGACATTGAGGAGGCGGGGCGGAAGCAAGGATCGCTTCGCGAAAAAATCCCGCCATCTCTGCGCGTCACCAGCGTTGACCATTTCACCGCCGGTCGTCGCCAACCGCACGCTTTCCGGAAACCGTCCGCTACGCTCCATGGCAACAGTCAAGTCTCCTAACATGGAGGCATAAATCCCAATGATCGTCAGGCGAGACTCCTCACAAAAATTCAGAAACGATTGCGCGGAATCGAGCAGCGTCGCGGGCCTGACAACGAGGTTGGCTCCCGAGCAAAGCGCCGAAAAAATCTCTTCCACTGAGGCATCAAAGCCCAAGGAACAGAGCTGCAAAATGCGATCCCCCGGCCCAATCGAGTTGCGCTTGATATCGGCATCGATGAAATGCGCAAGGGCCCGATGCTCGATCATGCTGGCCTTGGGTTCACCGGTGCTTCCCGAGGTGTAGATCAAATAGGCCAAGTCTTCAGGATCTATCAAAACCTCGCCATCGAAAGGCACCGTCCCTTCTTCAAAATCCGCGACTATGACATCCTCGATGAGTTGCCGGGCAATATGGAGATGGGCTTGGTCCGTGATCACTCCGAGCGGCCTAGCATCCCTCACGATCGAGCGGAGGCGGTGCAGCGGCATCGAGGTTTCCAGCGGAATATAGGCCGAACCCGACTTGAGCACACCGACCACTGCGGCGGGAAAATGGATTCCCTGGGGCAAGAGCAACGCGAAGGCGCTTTCCCGTCCAGCCCCGTGGATGCGCAACTTGGCTGCGAGGAAATTTGAGCGTCTTTCGAGTGTGCCATAGGTCATGACCTCCATGCCGGAGACGACCGCGATGGCATCCGGCGCATTCGCTGCCTGTTCGGAAATGCGCTGATGAACCAACTGGAGGGAGTCTGGGTTTTGTGAACGCGGAGCGGAGGCTTCACCAAAAAGAAAGGCTGCCATCTCTGCTGCATCGCTCCTGCCAATTTGCGAAGCAGCAAAACGCAGCACCAACCGTCCCTTGGCAGAGCAAACCAACAAACCGGGATTGGCGACTTCCGGCTCTGAATCGTTTGCAAGACACACGGCGATGGACTCGATTCGCATCCATGCTCCGCGAGCTTCAGGAAAGCGGGCAGGAAGATCCACTGGCACTGCTGGCGCCGCGAATTGGCGATCTATGGAATGAGCGAGTGCCTTACAATTTCCGCTGCGGGAAATAAAGGGCTGCACTGCCATGAATCCAATGAGGGGTTTTTTGTAAAGACCGACTAAGGAAGGTCGGCCCTCCTCCTCGCTCAGCAACAAATCGAGAGCTGGAGCCAAAATTTCACCAGCCGTGGCGTGGCTTTCGAATGCTTTTTCAAAAACATGCTCGCCATGGTTATGGAATTTGAATGGTCGGAGACCCCAGGGGCGCAAGGGCGCGGGAAGATTTTTGAAACAGGCGAGCAGCTCGACTTCGCGCTTTGCGGCATCAAGGCCTGCTTTTTCAGTCTCCTCCTCTTGTTCTGGAGACAACAAAGGCAACTTCGAGCCAAGAAGTGATTCCGGGGGATCGAATACGCGACCATCAAGCTCGGACAACTCCGAGATTCGCACTACTCGACCATCGCCCCCGATAATCGAAAGGACTCCCGCATCACGGGCAAAGATCGTTCCTGCCGCCACCCCCTCCAGCACTGCCCCGACCGCGGCATGGCCGACCGCCATGAGCCCGCCGTTTGGCAGGAGAATTTTCGGAAGGCCGAAATCATTGGCATACGGACCGAGTTGCCCTGCGCGAACGAAGCGGCAAATCTGTGCCGCACTCTCGGTCCAGCAGATGATTCCCTGCCGGGGCAGGCGCTTGCTTCGCGGGAAAAGCGTTCTCCGCGATATGTCCTGTGGAACCCCGGAAATATTACCGGCCTCAATTTTCCCAATCAATTCCAGAAATCCATCCAAGCCTTGTTCGAAGCACTTCGCGGACAGAGAGAGCGCCGTTTCATCCTCCGCCATTGGAAATTGGCGTTGGACAAGGATGTTTCCCGCATCCACCTCGGGGCGCATGAGGTGCCAAGTGACACCGTGGCTGGTTTCCCCATAAAAAATCGCCCAAGAAGGGGCATTGACCCCGGCGTAAGCGGGAAGCGGGGAGTCGTGGAAATTGATCGCCGCCAGTTTGGGGAATGCGATTTCTTCCGGCTTCAAAACCACCCGGTTGACGATGCTGAAAAGAAAATCCGGTCGCTCTTCCAACCTCAACCTCGCGTCACCCAAGGAGGGATAAACATTCTCGCCAACAGCAATTGATGCGTCGGGGGTAACGGTCGCCACCACGCGATGTCCCCGGCCAGTCAGGGCTTCCGCGCAGCGAGGCAGAAGACTCGACTCGCCAATCAGAAGGCAGGTGAAGGTTTGGCGCTCCATTTTACTCTCCGCCCGTCCGAATGAGGGCCTGCACGAGAAGATTGTCAGCAAGGGACTGCGCCTCGTCGGCAGATTTTCCGAGCGCCAGGAATTCAAAAAGGGTGTTATTGAAGTCGAACGGAGGCCCCGCAAGTTCTCTGTCTATTTTTGCTGGCGATGTAGGCCAGACAAGCTTCACGCGATCACTGGCAAACAAGCTCTCGCCATTTTCCAGAGATCTCTTCCGGGAGGGCCCGTAAACAACAACTCGGCGAGCGGCGGCGTGAACCCTTGGAATGGGTTTCACCATCGGCTTGTCATCTAGAAAAAGTGCAAGCAACGCATCCATCCGGTTGAGACCGTAAACCTCGCAGAAAAGATTCTCGAAATACCCGCCACCCATTCTGGCTGCGCACTCAACGACAACAGCCGCCGTTCCTTGGAGTTTGATTTCGGTGTGCGTCCAACCGTTCCGAATTCCCATTGAGCGAATCGCCCGTTCCGTGGCTGCTAGGCACACCCCTTTGCTCCCTTCAGGCAGACGACTGGGCATATTGTCTCCAACCTCCACAAAAAAGGGCGGAGACATCGGCAACTTGTCCGAGATCAGGTGAAAAAGCGGGGCACCATCTTTCACGAGCGTCTCAACCGTGTGCTCCGAGCCAGAGATCAATTCCTCGACCACGAAATCGCCATTGGTGCGGTCCTGTTTCGGAAGCCCGGAATAGAATTCGTATTGTTCGCGATAGGCTGCAGCCAGTTCCATGCGATCGCGCACCAGAACGGCCGAGCGGCTGTTGAAACCAAAGCGAGGCTTCAAAACACACGGGAACATATTTTCTTCAACGCCCTCCAAATCGCGCAAGGCTGCAACAAGCACTGTTCGGGGAAAATCCCCGCCTAAGTTCAAGGTTTGCCGCATGGCATATTTGTCCCGTGCCAACTCCGGCTTGCAGGTGATTGGAGGAAGACCAAGCGCCAAAGCCAGTCGGGCAGCGGGAATCACACACTTCTCCTTGCGGTTCAGAACCGCAGTAAAAGCTCTCTGCTTGTGCAGTCGGTAAAAAATGGCAACCGCATCATCCATTCGTAGAGGATCGATCCGCACCGCATCGGCTCCAAGATCGGAGAAGGAGGCGAAGGCGAAATCCACCTTTGGTCGCAGACTTGTGTAGTCCGCGATTTCCTCCCGCCGACTGATGAAGGCGATAAATCGTGGTTGTGCCGGATCAGGCACCGGCTTCGTAAGACAATTTGGTCATTCCGATCGGTCTCCGGACCGATTCCAGAGAAACCCCGCTGCGAAGGGCTGTCATTACACCAACCGCTTCGAGGTAGTTGTCAACTTTGAAAACCCCTGCCTGCGCGCCCGGCAAATTCTCTAAATCGTTTTTCATGCAATTCCTGTTTCCACGAACCGCGATGATCGGGATTTTTTGTGCGAGAGCGGCAAGCGTCGGCAGGCCAATACACCCATCTGGTATCACGAGGCAGTGTATGTTTTCCGCTCCGATGCGACCCGATGCCCCAGGATTGCCGCTCGCCGCACAAATCCCGGGACTGCGCTGCAATCCTTTGAGCACACTGAAAAGATAGGTGCACGAAACAGGTTCCGCTGCCTTACGGGGATCCACGGGGCCGAAATCCATCGTCTGCACCTCGCGTGAGGTCATCATCGGGGCGTGGGCGGTCGGGAGACGATATTTTCTGGAAAGCGTGTGGGTGAGCATCGCCTCAACACCACCCCAAGGATTTACCATGATGTCGGCGCTGTCGGCGAAGTAGTCCTCATGGTAATGCGAAGGAACTTTGATCAGCGAAGCGACTGCCACGGCATCGTATTCCCCGCGTCTCCGATCCAAAGCTTCAAACACACTTTCCAAACCCTCGACCACACCTGCCGCACGACCCGAGGGCGCGTAAACAGAGCGCATGGAAAAATTCTTGGAGAGCACCACAACCTCACGAATATCGAACCCCGCTGCAGCCCGTGCCGCCGAGGCCATATTCAGGGTGGCATCCATGAACCAAGGATCCGTGTGCTGCTCCATGAGAAGCACGAGTCTGTTGGCACGAACCGGACGCAGTTCGACATTTCCCATGAGAAGGTCGGCGATCACGCTGCCCTCGACATAAAGAGAATTTGCGGGGAGTTCATTGATGTCCGCAGCGTTGCCCACATTCGGATGGGTAATCAGATTGTCACAAGCCGCAGCAAGCAACTTTCCAACAGGGCCCGAATCCCCGCTATGGCCGCCGATTTCCGCTCCTATTCCGGTTGGAACAAGGAAAACCGCGTTGAAATCTCGGTCGTCTCGTTCAGTCCGGGTCCTAAAATCGAACAGTCCAGGTAGGTCGGCAGCGGGTGGCATCTCGAAAATCCCGAGTTCGCAGGCAAAGTCATTTCTGGAGCGACTGTTGGCGACAAAGCGAACTACTTGATTGCTTTCGCCAGCATGGTTGTTTGCAGCTTTTCCGAGGGTAGAGATCAGTTCGGCCGCGCTTTTCGCACCGGTGATTTTTGCTGTGAGTGAGGTTTCGCTAACTTTCATTCAATTCCAAAAGTTTTAGGCAAGCACACCATCGGCAAGCATCGCATTTTACGATGAGGAACTTGCCTTGGCGGAACTGCTGACAAAAATCTAATTGTTTTGTATTGCATCGTCGTCTGGGTCAATGACGATTGATTAGCTCCCACGGCTCGCCAACCGGAATCCTGAAACCGGACTGGCGCCGCCTTGCGGAATGGAGGATGGGGAAGATCGGCAAGTAGCCTGTTACGGCAAGCCCCCAGAGGTGGATGGAAAGGCTTTCGAGGGCGATGTGGACGCCGGTGGAATCGTCGATTTCCTCGGCGGCGAGGTTGAACTCGCCGAACTTCTCCATCGAGTAGGTGAAGGCGGGTTCGTCGGAACCGTGGCCGACCATGATTTTCCACCAGCGCTCGTCCATGTAGAAGTCGATCCAGAGGTGGATGACCCGCGGGCCGTGCTGGATTCGGAGGCCGGGCCTGCGGCGGCGGAACTCGAACCCTTCGGAGGCGAGACCGGATTCGATTTTGCGAAGGATTCCGCTACGGAATTTCTCCATCAAGTAATCGGGCAGCGGGTAGTGGATGCGCTGGAATTTCGGATCGGGCGGGGTGTGGAGTAGCGTGTCCATTTGGTTTTTGATTAGTTTTTGGGCTTGGGGCAAAGGCTCTTGGCGGCGCGTTCGATATCGCAGACCTGGGCGCGGAGAGCGCGGAACGCGAAATCGGCGGCGGCTGCGAGAGTTCCGGCAAAAACGAATGGGCAGTAGCGGGTGGTCCAGGCGGCGATTGTTCCGGTGATGGCCTGCTCGGTGAGTCCGCGGGATGCGCGGCAGACATCCGAAAGGCTGCCCTCGCAGACGACGAGGAACCGCCCGCAATACCTGGAGCGTTTGAGCTCGCGCTCGAATCGTTCCCGAGAGGCTCCGATGCACCCTGCTAGATCGGATGGTGTTTTGCGTTCGATGACGACTCCATCTGGCAGGCAGGAAAGTGTTATATCGCCGGTCTCCAATGTGCCGAGCTCCACGCTCCAGCCGTCCGGGAGGTAGCGCAGCCACGGGTGTGGATTGGGTTCGCGGGTATCGATGAGGACGGTCATTTTGAGTTGGCATGGAAGTCGGCGGCGGCGCGGCTGACGAAGACGCCGCGGAACCAGTCCTTGAGGTGGAGACCGGCGAGAGTGCGGACGCGCGAGAGGGCGACATAGGCCTGGCCGGGTTCGCGCGCCGCCCGCACATCGATGAGGGCGGAGTCGAGGGTAAGGCCCTGGGATTTGTGAATCGTGATCGCGTAGGCGAGGCGAAGGGGAAGCTGGACGAATGTGGCGGAACGTGGATCGCGAGGATCGAACTGCCACTTGAAGGACTCGACGCGGATCAATTGGCCTTCGGATTCGACGAGGACCGAACCGCCCGAGAGATCGACCACGGTGCCGGTCTGGCCGTTGACGAACGATCCGTCGGTCGCGTTCACGGTGAACATGACGCTCACGCCGCGCTTTAGGACGAGGATCGAGGGGGTGAGGAGATTGTTGACGAGGAATTGGCGCTGGGCCTCGGTGCCGGTGAGGTCGGCGTTGAAGACGCGGGGCTCGGAGTCGATGGATTCGAGCCGGTAGGCGTTCCATTTATCGACCATCGCGTTGTGGGTGAGGAGCCGGGTCAGGTTCGCATCGGGGAAGCGGGCGACGCGGGGTTGGAGGAGCGCAGCGGTGGAGCCGCGGATGTGGCCAAGGCGCATGTCCGCGAGGGCGTGGATAAAGGCGGGATCGTCTTGCCGGTGGATCTTGGTGAGTTCGACCACTTGAAATCCCGCCTCGCGCCAAGCCCGTGATTGGAACGCCCAGTCGTAGTCGCCGTGGGAGCCGCGGGACACGGGCGGGAGTTGGAGGAAATCGCCAAGGACGATCATCTGGATTCCTCCGAACGGGCGGTCGTCGCGGCGGAGCGTGCGGGCGAGATGGTCAAGGAAATCGAGAGCGCGCCCGGCGAGCATGCTCACCTCGTCGATGATGAGCGTGCG
>Ga0247844_1008527_pt1 | contig 11074 bp, 11 predicted proteins | sample LaCtaG_FD_192421 | JGI IMG/M metagenome (GOLD analysis project Ga0247844, IMG submission 192421) | Freshwater microbial communities from meromictic Lake La Cruz, Castile-La Mancha, Spain - LaCruzMarch201714.5m_1 | ecosystem: Environmental > Aquatic > Freshwater > Lake | place: Spain: Castile-La...
ACCACGCGGCCGGTCGGCTGCGCGACGTGAATAGCTGCGCCGCCCGGCCGCTCCCACCGGAGCCCAGGATCAGCTATGAAGCCTGCGGACTCCCATTATGACCGCGGGACCGGAGGGGGGCAGGTCAAAGTCTCTTGGGACCGGTTATCGAGCGGATGCCATTCGTGAGGCCCGGATCGTTGCAGCAGCATTGGAGCAGGAGTGGCGGGAAATTGAGGTTCACGGCATCCGGCCGGGCATTGCCCTTCCGCCCGAGCGGCCGAAGCCCACGCCGCCGCCTCCGGCATCGCCAGCGGACAAGACGCTGCGTCAAGCATTCGAAATGTTTCGATCCGATCCCGCGAAACAGCGCACTCGAAAGACTGACCTCCACTATCTCAACCTCATTGAGTTGACGGTCGGCCTATGGGGTGAACACCGCACGATCCGTTCCATCGACCGTGAAGCGTCACGCGAGCTTCTCGATTTGCTCCTCTGGTTGCCATCGAACGCCGAGAAGAAGTTCCCGAAGCTCTCGCCGCTCGCGGCTGCGAGGATGGCAAAGGAGAAGGGACTGACCGGAAGGCTCTCGCCCGCCTCCGTCAACGGCTACATGTGCAAGTTCCGGGCTGTGATGAACTTCTGCCAGAACGAGGGCTGGATCGAACGGAACCCAGCCAAGGGGCTTCAAGTCATCGACCGGGTGAGACGGCGCGATAAACGTCTGCCTTTTTCCACCGAGCAGCTACGCCTGATCTTCAATGCTCCGATCTATCGCGGTTGCCTCGACGACTGGGCCGGATACTCCACGCCCGGCCCCGAACGTCCGCGTCGCGGGCGTTTCTGGGTGCCTCTCATCGCCCTATTCTCTGGCATGCGAATGAACGAGATTTGCCAGCTACACGTCGCAGACATCCATCGGCTTGATGGCGTGGACTGCTTCTTCGTGACGGAAGGACCGTCCGACGCCGACAATGGGAAACGCCTCAAGACGGCTGCCAGCGAACGGTTCATCCCGATCCATCCCACGTTGATCGAGATCGGGTTTATGCCCTTCGTAGAGCAGCGGAGAGCCGCTGGCGCTGTTCGTCTGTTCTCCGAACTCCAGAAGTCCAGCACTGGTTATTACAGCGACCCGTTCAGCAAATGGTTCAGACGCTTTCTTGAGCGCGCTGGCGCAACCCGAGAGAAGACGTGCTTCCATTCGTTTCGCCACTGCTATCGGGACGCCCTGCGCGAGTCCCGCATTGAGTATGAGGTCGCTCTCGCCCTTGGGGGTTGGGCTTCGGGCAACGGAAACGAAGGGGGTGAAACCGCCGCTGCCTACGGACGGGGCTATCGCGCTCAGACCCTTTATGACGCTATGGGGCGGATCGCTTACCCTGACCTCGACCTCTCCCATCTGTGTTCGAGGTCTGATTGAAATCTTGCGCGGCGGATTCCAATTGATAGTTCACTCCCAAAAGCTCCACGCGCGGATAGTGACCCGGCTATAGGCGAGGGATTGCATGTCATGGGCGGAAAAGAAAAAAGGCGCTCACAAGGAGCGCCTTCTTGTATGGCATCGGGGGGCCGTTAACGAACAAAGCGCGCAGCCGCCCTTGGTCCCGATGTTTCGCCTATGAAGTTAGTGCTACATCAGGCGAATGTCAAAGGGATTGTCTGATCAAGAAATTAAGGCAGCAGCCTCACTGCTCTCGGGAGACCGATTGGCGGCGCTGCTTCGTATCACCGGAACGGAACGGGATGCCTTTGAGGTGCATCAGCAGATGATGGCCGTTGCAGCGGCGCTCATGCCCGTGACCGGCCTCATTGAGATCACTCTCCGAAACGCTATTTGTGACCGACTTCGCCAAATGTTCGGCACGCCTGATTGGCTGAATAATCCACCAGCGCCATTCTCATGGAGAGGTGAGGAAGCCAGTAGTTTGAAGCGAGCTACGAGGCAGGGGCAGCGGGCGGAATACGCAAAGAAGTCCAACGCCGACAAAAAGGCACTCGATGCAACTGCTTACCCCAATGGTGTTCCTCAGAATGTGAGCCACGAAGACCGAGCGAAATGTCGGCAAAAAGCCATTCAAATCAATGCTGGACAGCAGATCGCCCAGCTTACGATCCACTTTTGGAAGCGGCTCTTCTCAAGCGATTACGAAGCAACCCTTTGGGACCGGTCCTTGAAGCGCTTGTTTCCGAACAAGCGACTGACACGGGCTGACGTCGCGACGCAGTTGGAAGCAATTTATCAGGCCCGGAACCGGATCGCGCATCACGAGCCGCTCTACGGCACACGTCTCGACAAGACCATTGAGGCCATTGATTTCGTCGCAGAGTCCTTCGGTGAAAAGCAACGCAACCCCGACGCCATTCTCTGCAAAATGATAGGCCCACAGAGGGTCGCCTTGCAGCAAGAGGCCGATAAGTTGGCAGCAATGCTTGCAGCATTCTCGGTGACTACTGGCACTCCTTAGCGCCGACGATCAGACCAGACGATTGCCGCCGCCCAGCATCAGAGGAGCGTTGAGACGGTCGAAGGGGCCGTTTGGACGGTGTGTGCGCCGAAGTGGTGCTACACCCTCGGCTCCACCACCCTGCTTCGCGCGGCGCGCTTCGCAGGGCAGGATGTGCAAGAACCGAACAGGGACGCATCCGTGCGCTACGTCTATCTGCTTGGGAGCAGTTGATCTGCTCCCCGGAAACTGGATCACGGGACGTTGGAGTTTTCTGCTGAGATTTCCCTGGGCGGGAAGGAGTGGAAGACCATGAAGGCGTCGGCATTCTCGGACGCCAAGCAGGCGTTGATTTTGAAGCAGGCTTAGCCTGGGGATGGGCTCAGCGGCGCGCATCGCGCCTGGCTGCGGACAGGGTCCACGGTGGCTGCCTCTGAGGGATCGGCGAGCAGGACACGCTGCAGGACAATCCCCTTTGGCGTACCCAACCTGACCACTTCCACCCCGGCAGGAACCTGCTGGCCCGCCAGCGCAAGCACGATGCGCATCGGCTGACCGGCCATCTGCTCGTCATTCTTCACGAACACGACATCGGTACGCGAATCGAACACGCTGATCGAACTGTAGCGATCCGGCACCGGAACCGCTGTCACCTCCACGGGTCCGGCTGACAGGTCGAACGGGCAGGTGGAATAGAGGAGATCGGGACTCGGCCGCACAACGAACTGCCGGCGCGCATCGACCGGAGGGGCGTGGGTGAAGCTGTTCCAGGGCGACTGCGTGGTGATGCGCCGGGTCGCCATCTCCATCAGCACATAGGGCGTCACGGACATGGTGAAATACCATGCGCCGGCAGCGCATGCGATACCGACAACCGTTGGGACAATCCAGCGCATCATGGGCGGCACTGCCCGCGGGTGATAGTGGGCAGGCGTGCCGCTCCCGGATCGGTGGCAAGGCCGCCGCTCGGACGATAGGCACGCAGCGTCAGGTCGAAATTGCCGTCAGTGGACGTCGGGATCCAGCTGCCATCCCGTTGTTCGGGCGAGACGGTGAAGGACCAGTTGCCCGCTGCATCAGGCGTGACCGCCGCGCTGCCGACCGAGTGGCGGTTCCAACGGTTGACGACCAGCCATCCGCGCGGATCATAAAGGGTAATGCTCCACCAGCGGGCCTCAATGGGGCCGCCCGCGATTGCATAGCTGCATTTGCCGGAAAGCGGCTGACCTGCGCTGTCGGTGCGGGTGATGAAATAGCGCGCTTCCTCCTTCGGAAGGGCGAGCAGACCGCGCAGCGCGACGACGGCGCGGGTCTTGAGATCGGTCGTCTCCGTCCCGATGTCGCGGCCGGTCGTCCAGGGGCCGATGCTGATATCCTCTCCCATCCCCGAGTTGCGGATCTGCCAGATGGCAACGCCGGTCCCGACCGCGAGGCCGACGAGGACGATGCCCAGCCACTTCAAAAACGCGCGCATGGATTAAGCGCCCCTCCCCCTTATCTGTATGCCGCCATCGAAGCAGAAAGACGGTGGTTCGACAATCTGGCGACGGCTCAGCCCCTCAATGCCGCCTGTGCTGCTGCCAGCCGCGCGATGGGCACGCGGTAAGGCGAGGCGCTGACATAATCGAGGCCCTGTTCCTCGCAGAAGGCGATGCTGGCCGGATCGCCGCAGATGCCAAGCTTGAGGCCATCGCGCGCTATCTCAAGTCTGGCTCCGGGCTTGCATTTGCGCGAAAGCATCTCTGGTGAACCTTGCCCCGCCATCCACCCCCATCCGCGTCGCCGCCCTCTACCGGTTCGCGACCATCGCTGACTGCGCCGCCGTGCGCGATCGCCTCGACGCCCTGTGCCGCCCGGATGTGCGCGGCACCCTGCTGGTCGCCCGTGAGGGGCTGAACGGCACCATCGCCGGCCCCGAGGCGTCCATCGACCGCGTGCTGACGGGCATCCGCGCCCTGCCCGGTTTCGCTGACCTCGACGTCAAATTCGCAGACGCCGACGCCATGCCGTTCCACCGGCTGAAGGTCCGGATCAAGCCCGAGATCGTCACCATGGGCCAGCCGGACCTCGACCCGGCCGCCAATGCCGGAACCTATGTCGCGCCCGCTGACTGGAACGCCCTGATCCGGGAGCCGGGCGTCGTGGTGATCGACACCCGCAACGACTATGAGGCCGCCGTCGGTGCCTTCGAGGGGGCGGTCCAGCCCAACACCCGGGCTTTTCGTGACTTTCCCGACTGGTTCCACGCCGAGGGCCGCGCCCTGCTGGACGGGCCGAACCCGCCCAAGGTCGCCATGTACTGCACCGGCGGAATCCGCTGTGAAAAGGCCACCGCCTTCCTCAAGGCCGAGGGCGTTCAGGACGTCTTCCATCTGGAAGGCGGCATCCTGCGCTATCTCGAAACGACGCCGGAGGCCGAAAGCCTTTGGCAGGGCGAATGTTTCGTCTTCGACGAACGGGTCGCGGTCGGCCACGGCCTCAGCGAGGGGACCCACAGTCTCTGCCGGGGTTGCCGCATGCCGATCAGCGAAGCCGGACGGGCCTCGCCCCGCTACATCGAGGGGATCGCTTGCGACCGCTGCGCCGACAGCCGGACCGAAGAGGACCGGGCCCGCTATCTGGAACGGGCAAAACAGGTTGAGATCGCTGCGCTGCGGGGCGTCGACCATGTGGGCGCGGTCTTGCCTGATCGACCAAAGGACCAGGGCGGTTCGGCCGCGAACCGGGATCACGCCTCCGGGCGAAGCGGGCGGTCAGAAGGTTCAGCACAGCGAACACAACGGGGTCACAACGGACACCACGGACCTGTGCCACGGTCTTGACCGCCGGAATGCGGCGAACGCCGCGATCTCAAGACGCGCGGAAAAGGCGCCGACAAGGACATGTCCACGGTCCCGTCGTGTCCGTCGTGACCCCGTTGTGGCCGTTGTGATGAACCCGCTTCCTGAAGAGCAAGGGAGCCGAAGGTGCCCGCTCACCAACCGCCACTACTGGTCCTCGTCGAACTTCCGGTCCACCAGATCGACCAGACCCGCCACCGCGGCCTCGGCCTCCGCACCCTCGGCCGAGATGTCGATGGAGCAGCCGTTACCGGCTCCCAGCATCAGCAGGCCCATGATCGACAGGGCGTTCACCGTGACGCCGTCACGGGTGACATGGACCTCGGCGTCGAAGGTCGAGGCCAGTTTGACGAATTTGGCGGAGGCTCGGGCATGCAGGCCGCGGGTGTTGCAGATGTTCGCGGTCGCGATGACGGTCATTTCTCGCCCTGGAGCACCCAGCTGGCGACCGAAATATACTTCCGTCCGGCGTCCTGGGCATGGGCGACGCAGGCCTCCAGCGGCTCGCGGCCGCGCACACTGGCCAGCTTGATCAGCATGGGCAGGTTCAGCCCGGCAATGACCTCGGCGCCGGTCTCTTCCATCACCGATATGGCCAGGTTGGACGGCGTGCCCCCGAACATGTCGGTCAGCAGGATGACGCCGTCTCCGTCATTGACCGCAGCAGCGGCATCGACGATGTCGCGGCGCCGCCGCTCCATGTCGTCCTCGGGCCCGATACAGATGGCCGCGACCCCGCGCTGGGGCCCCACCACATGCTCCATGGCGGCGAGAAACTCGGAGGCCAGCCCTCCGTGGGTGACAATCACCAGCCCGATCATGAAGGCATTACCAAAGCTCGCGCCCCAAAATTCGCCCCGCGTCCGGTCCCTGTCGGGGCGACCGCAAGCCGGGCGGAATAGCCCAAGTCCGCGCCCGGTTAAAGCGCGGCAATGGCCGCCGCGACCTTTTCGACCGCAGAGGCCTCGAATCCTGTCAGCCGCAGCCGTGGCAAGGCCCGGCCCGCGAGCATCCGCGAATCCGGATCCGGCAGCCGTTCCGGGGCCGGTCCACCCAGATCAACGGCGAGAACCAGCCGCGCGACGCCACGGGCACCGGCTCCGGTAATCCCGACCCCGCGCACCTCGATCCGCCCGGCAATCGTCTCCGGGGCGACGGCATGGAGCGCCTCGCCCGAGGCGAAGACATGGACGTAGTCATCGGCCACCAGCCGCCAGCCCCGCCCGATCAGCCGCAAGGCCAGGTCGCTCTTGCCTGCACCGGAGGGGCCGCTGATCAGGATGGCGCGCCAGCCGGACCCCGGGACCCATTGCGCCACGGCGGTGGCATGAACCGGCTGGGCGGGGGTCATGTCCTGCGGCCGGAGGCCGGCACCGCGGGCAGGGCGACCTCGAAGCGGGCCCCGACGACACCCCCGTCGGCGTCGGCCCGATTGGCGGCCGTCACCCGCCCGCCGTGCGCCTCGACGATCTGGCGCACGATCGACAGGCCCAGCCCCGAATTGGCCCCGAAGGCGGTGCCCCTCGGACGGGCCGTATAGAACCGCTCGAACACCGTCTCCAGATTCTCTGGCGGAATCCCCGGGCCGTCGTCGTCGATCCGCACCCGGATCGGCCGATGCGGGTCGATGTCGTCGCGGCCCAGCGACAGCCGCACCGTCCCGCCCGGCGGGCTGAACGAGCGGGCATTGTCGATCAGATTGCGGAACACCTGCCCCAGTGGTCCGTCGCGGCCCATGATCTGGACGCGATCCCCGCCGGGGACCGCAAAGGTCACATGGGCCTCGCCCGGCTTCACCCCCGCCTCATAGACGCCGACGATCTCGGTCAGCAGCTGGGTCAGGTCGATGGCGCGCGGCCGGTCGCGGTTCAGCTCGGCGTCCAGCCGCGAGGCATTGGAGATGTCGGTGATCAGCCGGTCCAGCCGGCGCACATCCTGTTGCAGCAGATTGGTTAGCGTCTCCCGCTGGGCCGGCGTCTTGACCAGCGGCAGGGTCTCCAGTGCCGAGCGGATCGAGGTCAGCGGGTTCTTGATCTCGTGCGAGACGTCGGCGGCGAAGGCCTCGATGGCGTCCATCCGGTCCGACAGGGTCTCGGTCATGGTCTCCAGCGACCGCGCCAGATCGCCGATCTCGTCCTTGCGGCTCTCCAGATCGGGCAGGGAGATGGCCCGCGCCCTTTGCAGCCGCACCTCGTCCGCCGCCGCCGACAGCCGCATCACCGGCCGCGCAACGAACAGGTGCATCAGCAACGACCCCAGCAGGTTCACCGCCAGCGCCACCAGGGCGAAGGGCATCAGGGCCCGGCGCTGGGCGGACAGGGTCTTGTCGACGTCGCCGGCCTCCAGCGTCAGCACACCCAGAACCTGCTGCACATGCCGCACAGGGATGGACACGGACACCACCCGGTCGCCGCTTTCAGAAAGCCGCAAGGTCGCCTGCGGCTCGCCGTCCAACGCCGCTTCAACCTCGGCCGCGAGGGCGGCGCGGGCGCGCTCGAGCCCCGCCGCATCGCGGTTCTCCGAATCGGGATCAGGCGCGGGCGGGGCCGTGCCGGCGGGCAGGGCCGGAGGCAGGGGCTGCCCCGGGATCACCTCGGTCACAGAATAGCTGTCGGCGACCAGCAGGCCGTCGATGTCGAACAGTCGCGCCCGTTGCCCTTCGGGAATGAAGTTGTCGATCAGCAGCTCACCCGCCTTGAACGGATCCAGCGCCGGCTGTGGATCGCCCCGGGTGATTTCCTCATTGCCCAGCACGGTGACCAGCAGTTCCCCCTGGGCCTTCAGGGTTTGCTGCCGCGCTTCGATCAACCCCCGCTGCCATTCGTTCAGCAACAGGGCCCCGACGAACAGGATCAGCAGGCTGAGCAGGTTCAGCGCAAGGATCAGCCCGCCCAGCCGCGATCCGCTGAAGCGTTTCAGGCGACGGCGCGTTTCAACCTCTCCCGGCGGGAGCGGCGGATCAGCTTTCGCGGTAGCGGTATCCAACGCCATACAGGGTCTCGATGGCGTCGAACTCGGGGTCGACCACCCGGAACTTCTTCCGCATGCGTTTGACGTGGCTGTCGATGGTGCGGTCATCGACATAGACCTGATCGTCGTAGGCGGCGTCCATCAGATTGTCGCGGCTCTTCACGAAGCCGGGCCGCTGGGCCAGGGCCTGCAGCAGCAGGAATTCGGTTACGGTCAGCTTGACCGGCCGGCCTTCCCATGTGCTCTCGTGGCGGGCGGGATCCATCGACAGCTTGCCGCGCCGGATCGCCTTGGTGGAGCCTTCGCCCGAGGGCTCGGGCTCGGCCCCGTCGGCACCGGTCCGGCGCAGCAGGGCCTTGACCCGCTCGATCAGCAGACGCTGGCTGAACGGCTTGTGGATATAGTCGTCGGCACCGAGGTTGAACCCGAGGATCTCGTCGATCTCCTCGTCCTTGGACGTCAGCATGATGACCGGGATCTGCGAGGTCTGGCGCAGCCGGCGCAGCACCTCCATCCCGTCCATGCGCGGCATCTTCACATCGAGGATGACCAGATCGGGCGGACTGGCTTCAAGCGCCTCAAGGCCCGAAGCCCCGTCGTGCCAGGCCGTGACCTTGTGGCCATGGCTTTCCAGCGCCAGTGAGACGGAGGCGACGATGTTCTCGTCGTCATCGACCAGGGTGATGTTGGCCAAGTCAGGCTCCTTGCAGACGGTTCGTTCGCCAACTCAACGCGCGGCAAGCGGTACCGTTGTAGAACATCGTGGAGAGATTACGGCGTAAAACATGGGCTGCGCCGCCTTAATTCACAACGAAACGCAAGCTTAAAGCCTTGGCGCCATGCTGGAGGTTCCCCGTGTGAGTGTCCTGATGGTCGGCCCCGTCCACTACGAAATCTATATCCGCAAGTCCGCGCCGGCAGCCTGGAGCCTCCACATGGCGACAGAGGACCGCGCCGTGGCCGTGCGGACCGCCGAGGATGTACTGGCTGACCACAGTGCTGTCGCTGTCCGTGTGACCAAGGAAACCCTCGACCTGGACACCATGTTGTTCAACAGCGTGACCGTGCTGACGCGTGGGGCACCCGAGGTCCGACGCAAGCGGCGCGTAACCGCTCAAGCGGCCGGGCCGCGCTGCTCGGCGCCGCAGGATTTCTACGCCCCCCAGGCGCGCGAGACGATCGGCCGGGTGCTGGAGGATTGGCTGGCACGCCAGGGCGTTACGGCTTTCGAACTGCTGCACCGCCCTGATCTGGCCGAAAAGCTGGAAGCCTCGGGTGTCGAGCTTCAGCATGCCATCCAGAAAGTCGCCGTGCCCGAGAGCCAGAACGGGGGACAGACGGTCCATCAACTCGTTCGCTACTACCAGAAACTGGCCGACCAGGCCCTCGAACGCCTCGTCATCGCCGGGCGTCGCAACCTGTTCCCGAGCCTTGAGGATTGTTCGATCGCTGATATCGCCCACAGGATGGCCGGCCAGCCGGAGCGAGCCTTCATCATGGCCGGTGTTGTTTGCGGTGCCTTGCAGGACGTGCGCGGTGGACGCGCCCGCCTCAACCGGCTGATGGACCTGGCGGACGAGGCACCGCCAGAGGGCGCGCCCCATGCCATGATCATGGTGCAGATCGAACAACTGCTGTGCGAGATGGTCGGGCTCCGGACCTTTATGGCCGATGTACTGGGCCCCTCCCTCGACCAGGGCGCTTCGCTGGCCGCCGTGGTCCGGATGGTGGCACCGAGCGAGATCAAGGCCCTGACCTCGCAGAGTTCCCGCCTGGCGCTGCAGATACCGGCCGTTGATGGCCCCGCCGCGCGTCTCAGCGCCCGGCTGGAGGCCGGTCAGTTTCCACTGCTCTCTGCCGCCCTGGCCCGGATGATCCTGCGGGAGCTGATGAGCCCACGCCGTCTGCGCCCCAGCGATGCCACCGGCGAGATCGACATCCTGCGCAGCCTGGCGACGGCCCTGACCATGACCGCCGGGCGACTGCTGACCCCTGAAGAGGTGCATACCGCCTTCAATGAACGTTCCAAGGCCATTGTCACCGCCGATTTCGTTGCCGCCTACGTCAAGCCCTGCAACACCGTCCTGGATGAAGCCGAGGCCCTGACCCGGCTATGCGAAAACGTCACCGGGACTGCCAACAAGCGCTCTGCCGCCGGCTGGCTTTCGGCCTGCGTGGGCTCCTTGCGCTTCGAGAGCGAGCTGCGCGCCGCATCCGCTACCCGGACATCGGGTCAGAAGCTGGGTGCGCTGGCCGGGCTCCAGCGCGCGGTCAGGGCCAGCGGTCTGACGGAGCGGGACAGTCAGGAAATCAGTGCCGTCATCGGCCGGGTTGGCGGTACCATCGAGGCCGAGGCCCGGATCGTCCTGATGGTGGCCCGCTCGTCGGCACCCCTGATGCAAAAATTGCCTGTATTGCTGCGGCTTGCGGCCGGCGAGACCGCGCCCCTGGGTCCGGCGGCCGACCGGGCCAGGGTCGAGGCCGTCAAACTGTTCCGCGCGCCCGAATGCCGCGCCACCCTGACGGCTGCGCCGGAGAACCTGGCCCCGCTGAAGAGCCTGATGCAGGCCGCCGGCCTGGCGGCCTGATACGGCAACGGTTTCCGGTCACTCCGAGCACCGCGCCGCGGCGCTCCGGGACGACGCCGCCTGATCAGTCGAAGATGTCGAAGATGCTGTCGCGCTTCTTCTTCTTGTAGCGGTAGTCATCGTCGTCGCGGCTGCGATAGCGCTCATCGCGATAGGCCGGCTGCCCGCCCCAGGGTTGCTGCGGCGGCTGTTGCGGCGGATAGGGCTGGGCCTGCGGGGCCGGCGCGGCCTGGGGCGCCGATGCCCGGCC
>Ga0247844_1008530_pt1 | contig 11071 bp, 8 predicted proteins | sample LaCtaG_FD_192421 | JGI IMG/M metagenome (GOLD analysis project Ga0247844, IMG submission 192421) | Freshwater microbial communities from meromictic Lake La Cruz, Castile-La Mancha, Spain - LaCruzMarch201714.5m_1 | ecosystem: Environmental > Aquatic > Freshwater > Lake | place: Spain: Castile-La...
TGTTTTGACAAGCGTACTTTTACCGGCACCATTGACACCTAAAATGCCGATCCGATCTCCACCTCGAACCATCAAACGCACTTTACTCAAAATAGGAATGACGATTCCTAGCTCGTTGGTATAGCCGGCCTGCATATCCTCTAACACCAATAGAGGATCAGGCATTTCTTCGGGCGAAGGAATGCGGATGTCAATCCCAGACTCGGCATGAATGGGTGCGAGTAATTCCATACGCGCCAATGCTTTGACACGACTTTGAGCTTGCTTGGCTTTGGAGGCCTTGGCTTTGAAACGATCAATAAATCCTTGCAGCCTAGCCGTTTCTCTTGTTTGACGCTCCCAAGCGATTTTGGTTTGACGAAGCCGTTCAGACCGCTGGATGATAAAGTCTTGATAACCGCCCTTGTAACGGTTGAGTTTGCCTTGATCAAAGTGAAGAATCGTTTGTGCGACAGAATCCAAAAACTCAGTGTCATGAGAAATCAGCAAGACAGTGCCTGCATAGGCGCCTAACCAGCGTTCCAACCAAAGCATGGCATCAAGGTCTAAGTGATTGGTTGGTTCGTCGAGCAACAACAACTCTGAAGGGGCCATCAACGCTCTAGCCAGTGCAAGTCTCATTCGCCAGCCGCCTGAAAAGCTGTTCACAGAATGATCCCACTGCGCGGGCGTAAAGCCTAAGCCTGCCAGTAGTTGTTCCGCGCGCGAGGCTGAGGTCCATGCGCCAACCTCGATGAGTTCGGCTTCGAGTTCTGCGATACGGGCGCCAAGTATTTCTGCTTGATTTGGATTTTTTTCAAGCTCGGAAGATAGGGTATTGCGTTGACGCTGAAGTTCGCGCAAATGTGTATCGCCGTCGATCACAAAGTCACGTGCACTGTTGTCGCTTGAGGCAATTTCTTGTTTAACACTCGCCATGCGCCAGCCTTGCGGAACCTCAAGTGTTCCAGCATCAGCATCGATTTCGTGCTGAAGCAGTGCGAATAAAGTCGATTTGCCCGCCCCATTTTTACCAACGAATCCAACACGTTCGCCAGGGTGTACAACGAATTCAGTTTGATCGAGCAATACTTTGGTGCCACGACGAACCGTCAAGCCAGACGCACGAATCACGGCGTTAATTGCTCTTTGGTAAGGAGAAGAATTTGATCTGAAGCCTCTACGGTATCAAGCCAGACAGGCTCAAGCTCAGGGAATGCCAGTTCGAAAAAGCTCCGTTCGTGACCAATTTCAATGATTAGCAGACCATCGTCACGCAAGTGCGCGGGTGCTTGTTCAATAATCGTTCTCACCACGTCCATGCCGTCATCTCCACCTGCGAGCGCTAAGGAGGGCTCATGGCGATATTCTGGAGGCAAGGCCTGCATCGATGCAGCGTTGACATAAGGGGGGTTGCTAATAATCAGATCGTATTGCGCAGAAACGGGGAGTGGATCGAAAAGACTCCCATGGTGCAGATTGAGGCGATCTTTGAGTCCGTGCTGCGCCACATTGATCAGGGCGACATCGAGGGCATCTTTTGAAATGTCTGTTGCATCGACAAAAGCCTCAGGAAACTGATGCGCGGCGATGATTGCCAAGCAGCCGGAACCGGTACACAAATCAAGAATGCCCGTGACTTCGTAAGGATCAGTGATCCAAGGACTGAGCTGATTCATCAGTAATTCAGCGATCGGTGAGCGTGGCACGATCACTCTTTGATCCACATGAAAGGCATAGCCTTGTAACCATGCCTCATGGGTCAAATAAGGTGCGGGTAATCGGTGCTCACAACGCAAGTCGATCAAGCTCAGGGCCTTTTCACGTTCAGAAGGAAGAACGCGTGCATCCATGAAAGGCTCGAGTTGATCGGGAGGTAAGTGCAGTGCATGTAAAACCAAATAAACAGCTTCGTCCCACGCATTATCAGAGCCATGGCCAAAGAAAAGCTTGTGCTCATTAAAGCGTGACACAGCATATCGAATTAAATCGCGTACGCTGAGTAACGCTTCGCGTGAAACGTCTGTAAATTTGGTCATTAGGCTCTCAACAAATCGTTGATGCTTGTTTTTGCACGTGTCTGCGCATCCACGCGCTTAACGATAATGGCGCAGTTCAAGCTGTGCGAGCCGTCTGCGGAGGGCAGGGAGCCGGGTACAACCACAGAGCCGGACGGGACACGACCGTAGTGAATTTCTTTGGTTTCACGGTCATAAATACGCGTGCTTTGTGAAAGAAAAACGCCCATGGCCAGAACGGAATTTTCTTCGACGATGACGCCTTCAACAACTTCGGAGCGCGCACCAATAAAGCAATTGTCCTCAATAATGGTGGGGTTCGCTTGCAGGGGCTCGAGTACGCCACCAATGCCTACACCGCCAGACAAATGGACATTTTTCCCGATTTGCGCGCAGGAACCTACCGTCGCCCAAGTGTCAACCATGGTGCCCTCATCGACGAATGCGCCGATATTGACATAGGAGGGCATCAATACGACATTGCGACCAATAAAGGCACCTCGGCGCGCGACCGCTGGAGGGACCACTCGGTAGCCACCCGTCTTGAAGGCTGTTTCGCCATATTCAGCAAATTTGAGAGGGACTTTGTCATAAAACTGCATGGGTGCTTGACCCATGATGGCATTGTCATACAAACGGAAGGAGAGTAAGACTGCTTTTTTAATCCATTGATGAACGACCCATTTTCCGTTGATTTTTTCAGCGACGCGTAAATGCCCAGTATCCAAGGCATCAAGGGTGTGTTCAACGGCTTCGCGAACGCCTGCATCAGCGGCAGAGGGTGAAAGATTCGCGCGGTTTTCCCAGCCTTGTTCAATGGTGGTTTGAAGATCGAGAGTCATATGAGCCCTATTAAAGTCATCAAGAAAGAAATGAATACGTGTTTTTAACAACGTGACGAGACCAAAAAATCATAGGCATCTTCACGCTAACTAGCGTTTGATCTGTGTGTAGTGCTTTCGTACAAAGTCTGCAATGCGTTGTGCCCCTTCGACGCAGTCGTCTAGAGGCGCGACAAGGGCGATTCGGATGCGGTTCAGTCCGGGATTGACACCTTGAACCGTGCGTCCAACATAGCTACCAGGTAACAAGGTTACATTGGTGTGCGTGAGGAGATCCCGAACAAAAATATCATCAGGACCTGGTGTGCCGGCCCAAAGATAAAAGGAGGCATCCGGACGCTCGACCTCTAGAACGGGTTTGAGAATCGGTAATACTGCATCAAATTTTGCTCGGTATTGTTCGCGATTTTGAATGACGTGCGTCTCATCATTCCACGCAGCAATACTTGCAGTGGATACGACGGGAGACAGGGCACTGCCATGGTAAGTGCGGTAGAGCAAGAATTTTGCGATCAAATTCGCATCGCCTGCGACGAAACCCGAGCGCATGCCGGGCACGTTTGAACGCTTGGACAGACTCGAAAAGCTCATTAAGTGTCGAAAATCTGTTCGACCGAGTTGGTATGCGGCTTGCATTCCGCCTAAAGGAGGATTGTTTTCATCGAGATAAATCTCCGAATAGCATTCGTCTGAAGCAATCACAAAGCCATATTTGTCGGAGAGGTCAAACAAAACTTTCCAATCGGCTAAGGGCATGACGTTGCCGGCAGGGTTGCCAGGCGAACAGACAAATAGGAGCTGTGTGCGCGCCCAAACACTAGCAGGGACCGTCGTCCAGTCGCAACGAAAGTTTTTATCAGGATCGGAGTTGACGTAGTAGGGGGTCGCACCCCCTAAGAGCGCTGCACCTTCATAAATTTGATAAAAGGGATTTGGGCAGACAACCAGCCCGTCTTTGGTGCTATCTAAGACAACCTGACCAAAGGCAAAAAGTGCTTCGCGTGAGCCTAATGCGGGCAATATCTGTGTTTCGGGATCCGGACAAGGAATACCGTAACGTCTGCCTATCCACTGGCTGATGGCTTGGCGAAGTTTTGGATCACCTTTGGTGGGTGGGTAAACGGACAAACCGTCAAGCCCCCCGACAATTGCGGACTTTACGCATTCGGGAGCCGGGTGTTTGGGCTCACCAATGGAAAGATTAATGGGCCGCAAGCCCGAGGCGGCAGGGTTTGATTGTGCCAACAAGGCACGGAGTTTTTCAAACGGATAGGGCTGTAAAGTATCTAGGCGAGGATTCATTCCGCCATTTTAACCAGTTGGCTGGCAGGGTGGGGCGGAAAACACGCTTAGTGTGCGCTACAATGTCTGGCTATTGCGAAGGTGGCGAAATTGGTAGACGCACCAGGTTTAGGTCCTGACGCCGTAAAAGGTGTGCGGGTTCGAGTCCCGCCCTTCGCACCAACACTGTTCTTTGATTCGGCGTGGGCTGTTTGCTGCGCTTTCCGTCCTCTTTGTTTGGTAGATTTTCATGCAACCTGTGGTTGAAACCCTCGCCGGCCTCGAGCGCCGCATCGAAATCTCGGTCTTGTTGGCCGATGTAGAAAAAGCTGTTCAGTCTGAGCTCAAACGCGTCTCCCGGACTGCCAAAGCCCCTGGTTTCCGTCCTGGAAAGGTGCCGATGGCGATGCTAGAGCGTACGCATGCTGCCGGGATTCGTTACGATGCGATCAATAACAAGGTCGGACAGGCTTTTGAACAAGCGGTCGAGGCCTCGGGTCTGCGCATCGCGGGCTCCCCCAAGCTCGAACCCAAAACGGAAGGCACCCCAGAGGGAAGCTTGGCGTTTTATGCCGTTTTTGAGGTGTATCCCGAGGTCACGCTGCCTGACTTGTCGACCCTTAAAATCAAGCGTGCCGTGACGACTGTTGGCGATGCTGAGGTTCAGAGCACAGTGGATATTCTTCGCAAACAGCGTGCTGAGTATGCCGCACGCGACGGTCGCACTGCTACGGATGAGGACCGCGTCACATTGGACTTCGTAGGAACGATCGACGGAGTGCCTTTCGACGGCGGCAAAGCCGAAGATTTCCCCTTTGTACTGGGTCAGGGACGTATGTTGCCCGAATTCGAAGTCGCTGTTCGCGGCTTGAAAGCTGGCGAATCCAAAGTTTTCCCTCTGGCATTTCCTGCTGATTATGGTGGTAAAGACGTTGCAGGTAAAACTGCGGAATTCACTATTACGGTCAAGGAAGTCGCCGAGCCTGTATTGCCTGTCATCGATGCCGAGTTTGCCAAGTCCCTTGGCCAGCCCGAAGGTGATATTGAAAAACTGCTTGCGGATATTCGTGCCAATATTGAGCGCGAAGTCAAAGCCCGTACCCTTGCACGCACTAAAAATAGCGTGATGGACGCTCTGATCGGTGCGGCGACGTTTGAGGTTCCAAAATCACTTGTTGACAGTGAATGCGAGTCCCGTGTGCAAGCCGCACGCGCCGAGCTAACACAGCGTGGTGTGCCAAACGCTGACAAAATGCCCATTCCTGCCGATACCTTTACAGCCGAAGCCGAGCGTCGTGTTCGCTTGGGTCTGTTGGTGTCTGAACTCGTTCAAAAAGCGCAGCTTCAGGCCAAGCCAGAGCAAGTGCGCGCGCGCATCGAAGAATTTGCCGCAAATTACGAAAAACCCGCTGAAGTTGTGAGCTATTATCTATCGGATCGTGCTCGCCGCTCTGAAGTTGAGGGCATTGTGCTTGAGGACAACGTTGTCCAACATGCACTGGCTCAGGCTCAGGTCGAAGATGAGCAGGTTCCATTTGATCAAGTCATGGGAACAGCCTAAATGCAACGTTTTACCGATTTCTATGCATCCATGCACGGTGGCTCCTCAGTGACTCCCTCCGGGCTTGGTTACATTCCGATGGTGGTTGAACAATCGGGCCGTGGTGAACGCTCGTACGATATTTATTCACGTCTTCTCAAAGAGCGCGTGATTTTTTTGGTTGGGCCTGTCAATGACCAATCCGCCAATCTCGTCGTCGCGCAATTGTTGTTTTTAGAGTCAGAAAATCCAGACAAGGATGTTGCACTCTACATCAACTCTCCCGGCGGATCGGTTTACGCGGGTATGGCCATTTATGACACGATGCGTTTCATTAAGCCTGAAGTTTCAACGCTTTGTACAGGCTTGGCCGCTAGCATGGGTGCTTTTCTTCTCGCAGCGGGTCAACCGGGCAAGCGTTTTTCACTGCCTAACTCTCGCATCATGATTCATCAGCCTTCAGGTGGTGCACAAGGCCAAGCCTCTGATATTCAGATTCAGGCTCGTGAGATTCTTGACTTGCGCGCGCGTTTAAACCAGATGTTATCTGAGCATACGGGTCAGTCTGTGGAGCGCATTGAGATCGATACAGAACGGGACAACTTTATGTCAGCGCCAGATGCTGTTGCATATGGTTTGATTGACAAAGTGTTGACCTCACGCGCTGACTCCGTCTAATCATTGAGCCCGGCCCAAGATTTATAGGAAGCTTATGTCCGAAAAAAAAGGATCTGCAACGACTAAAGTCTTGCATTGTTCATTTTGCAACAAGGCACAGCACGAAGTTCGCAAGCTGATCGCGGGTCCTTCAGTGTTTGTTTGCGATGAGTGTATTGACCTGTGTAATGACATCATTCGCGAAGAAGCTCAGGCGAGCGCTAAAGAGTCTATCAAGACAGATTTACCGACACCTGCTGAGATTAAGGCTTTTCTTGATCAGTATGTCATTGGTCAGACAGCACCCAAGCGTGTGCTAGCAGTGGCTGTCTACAATCACTACAAACGTTTAAAGCACGGCGAACTCAAAAGTGACGGCGTCGAGTTGTCTAAAAGCAATATTTTATTGATTGGCCCCACGGGGTCTGGCAAAACCTTGCTGGCCCAGACCTTGGCACGACAGCTGAATGTTCCTTTTGTGATGGCTGATGCCACGACCTTGACCGAGGCGGGCTATGTCGGTGAGGATGTCGAAAATATTATTCAAAAGTTACTTCAGAACTGTAACTACGAAGTCGATAAAGCCCAGCGCGCCATTGTTTACATTGACGAAATTGACAAAATTTCTCGTAAAGCAGACAACCCCTCTATCACGCGTGACGTTTCTGGCGAGGGCGTTCAGCAAGCCTTGCTCAAACTGATCGAAGGCACTGTCGCCTCTGTGCCCCCTCAAGGCGGTCGAAAGCATCCCAATCAGGACTTTGTTCAAGTCGACACCACCAACATCCTTTTCATCGTCGGAGGGGCTTTCGACGGACTTGAAAAAGTGATCCGTAATCGGACTGAGCGTTCAGGTATTGGTTTTGGAGCTTCTGTCGAGTCAAAGACTGAACGCTCTACAGGGGATACTTTCCTAGAGGTAGAGCCAGAGGATTTGGTCAAATTTGGCTTGATTCCTGAGTTGGTTGGACGTTTGCCCGTGATAGCCACCTTGCAGGAACTCGACGAAGACACGCTCATGCAGATCTTGACCGAGCCCAAAAATGCCGTTGTTAAGCAGTTTCAAAAATTATTCGCGATGGAAGAGGCTGAACTCGAGATCCGTCCAGCTGCTTTAAAAGCGATCGCTCGCAAGGCAATTAAACGCAAAACAGGTGCGCGTGGTTTGCGCTCCATCCTAGAGTCTGCATTGCTCGATACGATGTATGAGTTACCAACTCAAGGTAACATTAAACGTGTTGTCCTTGATGAGGCTGCCATTACTGGCGAAGGTAAACCTTTGTTAGTCTATGCGGATGAAAACGAACCTAAACCGGCGGTCAAAAAGCCTGCTATCCGTGATGCAGCGGCTTGAGCCAAAACGGTAAATGCTTGTTTTCCCAGCCCCTTCATAGGGGCTTTGTCTTTTATACAGGTATCTAACTTGAAATTTAGGCTATTGTCCCAATAACGAAGCTATTCGTAGAAACATGGGCTTTGTATCGGCCGCCCAGTTAGGATTCGCCGAGTTTTTATTAGGAGGACATCATGTCCGGACATCAGACTTTGCCTTCTGACCCCATTAATCTGCCTTTGCTGCCGTTGCGCGACGTTGTCGTGTTCCCGCACATGGTGATCCCACTTTTCGTGGGCCGCCCCCGCTCGATTCGTGCCCTTGAGGCCGCGATGGAGGCGGGCAAAAGTATTATGTTGGCAGCTCAAAAATCTGCGGGTAAAGACGATCCGACTCCCGAGGATGTCTATGAGATCGGTTGCGTTGCCACGATTCTTCAAATGTTGAAGCTGCCTGACGGAACTGTCAAAGTCCTCGTCGAAGGCGCGCAGCGTGCGCGGGTCATCAATATTCAGGACGCTGATACGCACTTCACTTCTGAATTAGTGCCTATTGCACCGAACACCACGACAGGTGCTGAGATCGAGGCTCTTCGGCGCGCGATCGTCAGTCAGTTCGAACAGTATGTGAAACTCAATAAAAAAATTCCTCCCGAGATTTTAACTTCTCTGGCGGGGATCGATGACGCTGGTCGACTGGCTGACACCATCGCAGCGCATTTACCTCTCAAGCTCGAACAAAAGCAAAAGATGCTTGAAATCATTTCGACCTCTGAGCGTCTCGAAGCTTTATTGTCTCAACTTGAGACTGAAATTGATATTCTGCAAGTTGAAAAGCGGATTCGTGGTCGCGTCAAAAAGCAGATGGAAAAAAGTCAGCGCGACTATTATTTGAATGAGCAGGTCAAAGCCATTCAAAAGGAGTTGGGTGAGGGCGAAGAGGGCGCTGATATCGAAGAACTCGAGAAAAAAATCGAAGCGGCGCATCTGCCTAAAGACGCACGTAAAAAAGTGGATGGTGAGCTTAAAAAACTTAAGCTGATGTCGCCGATGTCAGCCGAGGCGACCGTTGTCCGCAACTATATCGATACAGTCATTGCATTACCTTGGCGGAAAAAGAGTAAGGTTAATAATTCCATTCCAAACGCCGAAAGCGTGCTTGATAATGACCATTACGGCCTGGATAAGGTTAAAGAACGCATCCTTGAGTATCTGGCTGTCCAACAGCGGGTTGACAAGGTTAAAGCCCCTATTTTGTGTTTGGTAGGTCCTCCAGGCGTGGGTAAAACCTCGTTAGGTCAATCCATTGCCAAAGCCACTAATCGCAAGTTTATTCGCATGGCCCTGGGTGGTGTGCGTGATGAAGCTGAGATTCGTGGACATCGTCGTACCTATATTGGTTCGATGCCTGGGAAGATCTTGCAAAATATGTCTAAGGTCGCCGTCCGAAACCCTCTTTTCCTGCTCGATGAAATTGATAAGTTAGGGATGGATTTTCGTGGCGATCCAGCCTCAGCATTGCTCGAGGTATTGGACCCCGAGCAGAATCATACTTTTCAGGATCACTATGTCGAAGTTGATTTTGATCTCTCTGACGTCATGTTTGTGGCGACCAGCAACACACTGAATATTCCCCCGGCATTGTTAGATCGGATGGAGGTGATTCGTCTTTCCGGTTACACAGAGGATGAAAAAATCCACATCGCTTTGGATCACCTGATCCCCAAGGTGATGAAGAATAACGGCGTCAAAGCTGAAGAGTTGATTGTCGAAGAGTCAGCGATTCGTGACATCGTTCGCTATTACACGAGAGAAGCAGGCGTGCGTTCTCTTGAGCGTGATGTTGGTAAGATTTGCCGTAAAGTCGTCAAGAAATTGCTTGCAGAGAGCGAAGCTAAAAAAGCGTCTAAATCTTCTGAGCCTATCGCTAAAGTGATTGTGACTTCTGAAAATCTCAGTGACTATTTAGGTGTGCGACGTTTCAACTTTGGCATGGCTGAAAAAGAAAATCAGATCGGCCAGGTGACTGGCTTGGCATGGACGGAGGTCGGTGGTGATTTACTGACCATCGAAGTTGCCGATATGCCCGGTAAAGGCGTTATCCAACGCACAGGCTCGATTGGTGACGTGATGAAAGAGTCCGTTGAAGCCGCAAGAAGTGTCGTGCGGGCCCGTGCCGCTCGACTGGGTATCGCAGATACCGTGTTTGAAAAACGTGACATTCACGTGCACTTCCCAGAGGGGGCAACACCCAAAGATGGTCCTTCTGCTGGTATTGCCATCACAACGGCGATCGTCTCGGCGCTCACACACATCCCAGTGCGTTCAGATGTTGCGATGACCGGAGAGATTACCTTGCGTGGCGAAGTCCTTGCGATTGGTGGCCTGAAGGAGAAATTATTGGCTGCGCATCGCGGCGGGATCAAAACGGTTTTGATTCCAGAAGAAAACGTTAAAGACTTAGCCGAGATACCAGATAATGTAAAAAATCATCTGGAAATTGTCCCGGTCCGTTGGATCGACAAGGTTCTTGAGGTTGCACTTTCTGAACCTACGAAACCTCTTCCTGAGGAGTCGGTCGTTTCAAAGGAAGTGGTTGCAAAGTCTGAGACTGTGGCCGTTACGGATCCTGTGCTTAAGCACTAAGCAGTCTTTGATGCAGGTATTTGTTGATTCCGTGCGTCTTGATAAATGGCTTTGGGCCGCACGGTTTTTTAAGTCACGTACGCTCGCTGTCGCGGCGATCGAGGCTGGGCGCGTGCTTGTTGGAGAGGATCGGGCAAAACCTGCGCGCTTGATCAAGGTAGGTGAGCGTTTAAAAATCACGCGTGAGCAAGAAAAGTTTGAGCTTGTGATTCGCGGAATCACGGAGCTGCGTAAATCAGCGCCTCTCGCTAGGTTGTTGTATGAGGAAACCCCTGAAAGTCTGCTTGCTCGGCAGACCATGGCTGAGAATAGACGTTTTTATAACGAACCTTCTCAAGACATTGCGGGTCGTCCAACAAAGCGTCATCGTAGGGCTTTAGATCGCTGGAAAGAGGGCTGAGATATTCGCAGGCTCAGTCCTTTCCTTGTCTGGGCTGATGGGGTGATTAATTTAAGGGACTGTTTCTGATCAAACCTAAGGCAATACCCTCAACGGTAAAGTCCTGGCCAGGCTGAATGATGATTGGATCAAAATCAGGATTTTCTGGCATGAGTTCGATGTGTTTCGCTTTTTTGTTTAAGCGCTTGACCGTGACCTCATCATCGATCCGTGCAACGATAATTTGTCCGTGACGAGCTTCGTTCGTTTTTTTGATTGCAAGCAAATCACCGTCCAAAATACCCACATCACGCATGCTTAAACCTTTTACCTTGAGCAGGTAATCAGGTTGCTGTGCAAAGAGGTTGGGATCAATGGATATTTCTTTTTCGATGTT
>Ga0247844_1008532_pt1 | contig 11070 bp, 12 predicted proteins | sample LaCtaG_FD_192421 | JGI IMG/M metagenome (GOLD analysis project Ga0247844, IMG submission 192421) | Freshwater microbial communities from meromictic Lake La Cruz, Castile-La Mancha, Spain - LaCruzMarch201714.5m_1 | ecosystem: Environmental > Aquatic > Freshwater > Lake | place: Spain: Castile-La...
TGCTATGAAAGCCATGCAACGGTTACGAAAGATATTTTATTTTGCTAGAAACACAGGTCTTAATATTCCTGATCCTTTCTGGGATTTCGATATGAACTTTGAAACAGTGGAAAGAGAATTCCTAAGTCAAAAAGAAATAAATGCTATTCAAAACAAAGAATTTGTAACAAAAAGGGTTGAGCAAGTAAGGGATATATTCATTTTCAGTTGCTATACAGGACTTTCTTACATAGATTTATGTAATTTGAAAGAATCCAACATCCATACCGCATTGGACAATAGCCTGTGGATTATGAGTAAACGTCAGAAAACGAATGTGCATTTTAATGTGAGGTTGCTTAACACGCCAATACAAATACTTGAGAAATATAAGGGTACTCAACTGGATGGCAAGATACTACCTGTTATCTCAAACCAAAAAGTAAATGAATACCTGAAAGAGATAGCCGATTTATGCAGTATTACTAAAAACCTGACTTTTCACATGTCCAGACATTCATTTGCCACCACAATTGCTTTATCAAATGGAGTACCCATTGAGACAGTATCCAAAATACTCGGACACAAAAGTATCAAAACTACTCAAATTTATGCCAAAATAACCGATATAAAAATGAATAATGATATGCAAAAGTTGGCAGAGATAATTGATAAAGAGACTGCTTGATATACACATGAACTGGTCACAAATTGTGACCAGATATAGGAAAGTCTAAAAAGTTTGAAGTCACAATTTGTGACCTCAAGTTTGCGAGATTATTGAATAATGTTATAAAAAGGTAAGAATGTACGTTTTTATCCGAATTTGAATGAAAGCTGTATTGTTGCACCAATACGGCTTTTTTTCATACATTATGTAGGACGTTGGTATGTATTATTCATACTTCATCCATACATGAGGGACTATCCCGCAATAAATGGGGTAACCTGGTCAATTTTTAATCCGGTGTATCGGCAGAATTCATCAACTGTTACGAACTGGTGTTCTTCTTTTTTGTTGCGATCTTTTATCTTAGCAAGCAACAACCTTCCGTAACGCTCACTTTTTCCGGTGATACGTTGGATATCTTTCGGATAGATGCAAATACGTTTTACTTCCATTTCACTTTCATTTTTATGCAAAAATACACATTTTGTTTATATACAACTATGCTCTTTTAGGAAAAAACGGAAAGGATAGGCAAACACGGAAGTGTCTGTGCTTCAAAATAGAATTTGCAACAATACTTTTGTCCGTACAATTTAAAATTTTAATTTTTATGGCAAGACAAAAAAGTATTTTAAAATTACAAGGAACCATTGGTGGAATCTCATTCTACAAGTCAAAAGATGGTTACCTTGCTCGCGAAAAAGGTGGCGTGGACGCTTCCAGAATCGCAAATGATCCGGGATTTGCACGAACCCGTGAAAATGGTGCTGAGTTTGGTAACGCCGCTTCAGCAGGTAAATTGCTGCGCGACACTTTGCGAGCTCTGGCAAAAGATGCGTCGGACGGTCGAGTTACTGCTCGTATCACGCAAATCATGGCGCAAATCAAAAACATGGACGAAGCTAACGCTCGTGGTGAACGTAGTGCAGCTGAGGGAATGGCTAAAGATGAAGCCAAAGCTTTGTTGATTGGTTTTAACTTCAATGTAAATGCTGCTCTTGGAACAGTTTTATACAAAAGCTTTGAAGTGGACCCTGAAACCGGTGAAATCAACATTGCGGCATTAAGCCCACAAAAAGATATTAGTTTGCCTAGCGGGGCAACTCATATTATTTTGAAAAGTGGTTTTGCCAGCATCAACTTCATGACCGGTGAATCGGAAATGATTGTTTCTGCACCTGTACGCCTTGCGGTTAATGCTGAAACTCAGGCTGCTCTTTTGAAGCCAGCAACAGTACCAACTATTGAAGGCACTAAGTTTATTCTGCTTTCAATCGACTTTGTTCAGGCAGTGAATAATGTTGATTATTCTCTGAATAACAATGCGTACAACGTGTTGGCAATTGTAGCAGTGGATTAAAAAACCCCCTCAACCCTTCTCAACCTCATCCGCCCTATGGGACCTTCTCCAATTGTAAAAGGAAAAAGGAAAATTGAGTTTGAGAGGGGCTTTAAATCTCTTAGAAAGGTAGAATCTAAAAAATAATTATGGATTTATGAAAACAGAAAATAATATTACAGTCGGTAACCCCAACAACATGAGTGTTGTTGAACGATTAAAAGCACCGACTCCGAAATTCTTCAAAACTTTACGAACCATTGGATTAACATTGGCGGCTGTGGGAGGTGCGATATTGGCAGCACCGGTTGCAGTTCCAGCGGCATTGGTTACCATTGCCGGATACATTACGTTAGCCGGTGGTGTAATGACAGCTGTGAGCCAAACAGCAGTTGACACAAATTCAAAGTCAGGCAAAAATGAAACTCCTTGAAACAAATAGTGACGGCCAAGTGTATGCCGGTACTTTCGGCGGTATGTTGCTATCAGTGTTTAGCAACGTGTTTGTAGCTGATTTAGTCAAAACAGTTATTCTCGCCGTCGTTGGCGCTGTTGTGAGTTTTATTGTTTCGTTAGTTTTGAAGAATTTTATCAAGCGTAAGAATCGCTAAAAAAAACTACTATTTTCAGGCTTGAAGCCTTTTGTAATAGTGAAGCCTCCCATAACCGGGAGGCTTTTTTTGTGCATACAGGTATTATAAATACTTGTAAAACAGCATCCGCTTAGCCTGAGAGATTAAAAGCAGGTTTTGTTTGTTCTGCTTTTCCATGGCTTCCAGACTTTGAAGAGCCGCGACAGCCTTTTCAAACTGCGCCGGATTTTCATCCACTTTATTTAAAGCAGCCGATAGGCATGATTTTACATCCCGAAGGACAACAAACGGAATAACCGAGCCACGTAAATAAGGATAAAAAGCATTAGACTGCCACAAGCTATACATTAGCCAGTAAACCTGCTCCTTTTCAGTTTCATTTTGAAACTGAATGACAAAGCAATTTGGACAAGGAGCTGAAAGCGGTTTTCCGCTATTATTTCCTTTGTTTAGGATAAAGAAATGATGATTTTTAATCTCTGTTTTCTGATTGTAAGACTTCAAAATAAAGGTACACATGAGGATAACGATTAAAGGGTGAATAAAAAGAGAGCTACTGCCCCCACAAATAATTTTTACCCACCAGAAAGAGAAAAAAAGAAAAAAGAAAAGAAGAAAAAAAAAGGATATACTCTTCAAACAGCCAGAGAAGTGACGGCTGTCAAGGTTTTTTGGCAGAATACTACCCGAAGTGCAACGAGGTGTGGAGATTGTGGCAAAAACACGAAGTGCGCGACCTTTACTGACGGTAAACGTAACGGCTATCTTTGTATATTCATTTTTTTTGGCGGAAAATATTTAATTCAAAAAGTCCTTATATTCATTAGGTTTTTATTTTGGTATTGTGTTTTTTTGTTGATATTGGGGACGATGAGGACAATTAAGACGATATTGAAGATTTGATTTTATATTTGGGGTAAACTCGCCGCAGGAAGGAAGGCAACCGCTGGAAATGGGTTGGAAAATGGCATGGGTATGACTGTGGGAACGTAATATATGGAGTGAGAAAAGGAATACTTATGCCGCGCGGTGCTGATGTGGATGCAAAAAATGAAGGTGGAATGCAGTGTCGGGTTGTGGGTGAGGAACGAACTGACACCCGACGCGAAATGGAAACGAATGTTTGCACCGACCGCAAGCATAAGAAATAAAACACTATTGCCTGAGTTCCTGCAACAACTAAAGGGCGGTGGGGAAATATTGAGGATATTTTTGGGGTAAACTCGTCGCAGAAAATAAAAAGATACCATTGGAAGTGCGTTGGAAATGGCTTGGGTAGTGACTGACTGAATTAATGGAGCTTGCGGAATGGAAAAGGAAGGAAACTACCGAAGATGTGCGGTGCTGAGGTGGATGCTTGTAATGAAGGAGTAATGCAGTGTAAGGTTTCGCGGTGAGGCACGAACAAGAAGCCTGAACGAAATGGAAACGGAATGGAACGCATATACCGCAAGCGCATGAAAAACACAACACTAATTTTTTTATTTTTCTGCACAACTATTGGGTGGTGGGGAATTTTGAGGACATTGCACGAAGTGCTAAACAAAAGCAAGCTGCTTGTAAAGGAGTTTGGCAACTGTCCCCATATTTGATAACCTTTTGTATTTTTTAAATTGCTACCCGAAATAAACCTTCAATAAAAAATACAAGTGGTTTTCGGGGCTTTATTCTCGGATTGGCGGTACGCCTAAACATCGCACCGATTAGGTGTAATTACTTTCAGCTCTGCCTTTAGGCGATTGATTCGAATGGGGTAAACGCGTCGCAGGAAATAAAAAAAACACCATTGGAGGTGCGTTGAAAAAGGCTTGTGGGAAAACGGAATGCATGTAGCTTGCGGAATGGAAATGAGTATTTCCCTGAAGCTGTGTGATGCTGAGGTGTATGTTTGTAATGAAGGTGAAATGAAGTGTTGGTTCGGTCGAGGTACGAAACCGACCGGAACGAATGTAGCCAGAATGGAACGCATATACCGCAAGCATAAGAATAAATCAATCCGAAATGTTTTTATTTACTGTAACAACTTTTGGGTGGTGGGGAATTCTGTGGTATTGAATGTTGGAAAGTAGGAAATAAGTTTTACGTATTCGGCACTAAATATTTTTTATGAATGGTTGCCGTAAAATTATTCTTACTTTTCAACATTCTCAACTTCTATCACAAAGCATTTTTGACATGGAATGGGGTCGTCAAAAACCCCTGAAATGGCAAAAATGTTTTGTGGCTGCTGTCCCCATATTTGAAAACCTTTTGTGTTTTTTAATTGCTGCCCGAAATAAACCTTCAATAAAAAACACAAGTGGTTTTCGGGGCATTATTCTCGGATTGGCGGTACGCCTAAACATCGCACCGTTTAGGTGTAATTACTTACCGCTCTGCCTATTTGGGCGATTAATTGGGGTAAACTCGTCGCAGTGGAAAAAAATAGACCATTGGCAATACGTTGGAAAAGGGCATGGGTAGCTTATGTAGCTACTGCAACCGCTGAAAGGGAGGAGGGGAATTTGTTGGTCTTTCGGGCAGCGCAGCGGGGAAAAGCGTTGAAAAAGCGGACAATTTTACATAATTTTATATTATAGGGGTTCACTATTAATTTGCCTTCGGGCAAGTGAATTTCTATAATGCCAAGTTATGTAACTTTGTCATCGGGTTGTTTTTTTCTGGCGTGTTTTTTTGCTTTCTTCAGCGAGGGTTGAAATAGTGGTTTTTGTAAAAAAACATCACTATGAAAGAAGGGTTGATTGCAAAAAACATGACAGAGAAAAACAACGAAGGGTTGATTGCGCGGAAGCCCCAAAAAAGACCGTGCAAGCCATGAGGTACGAATGGTGGGGATTATTTGAGGCGGGGATTTTTTTTGCAAGAATACCGGCTTCACTCGGCATAGCTCAAACAAGTTTGGCTCTGCACTCACTTGCACGGTATTAGCCCTGCAGAGCTGCCCGTAATAAACTTTCAGGCAAAGCCTGACCGCTTCAAAGCCGTTCGACAGATACGGACGATTTACTTTTGAGATTTGTATCGGCGGCAAATTCACTCACTCTTCTTACTTATTTTCACTTCATCTAAATTCTGAATCAAAACATTAATCTGAGTCGACGGATTTTCATGCATTTTTAGTTTACTTGCTCTATGCAAGGCCTTATCGTGTTTCTCAACAAGTTTGTCTTTTAATTTAGCATCAATAATGCCTTTTTTATAGGCTTTATGATGCTCCTTTAACTTTGTATTGCATTCTATTGTTGTTAATGCTGATTTTTGTTCCTGATAATGGAGCAAAAACCATAGCTCAAAACATGGATTTGATGCAATTATTATTGCATCAGGGATCTTCTGAAGTTTTGAAAGCATTTCCGGCACATCCAAATCGTATATCAGAAAAGTTTTGTCTTTCGAGTGATTTATTTTTGTTTTCTTATAATTACTGATATAGTCTGAGGTAATACGATTACCGGCAACCTTCGCATCAATGACTATTGGCAAACGGTATTTTGTCCTCAAATAACAAATATATTTTTCTTCGGTTTCACCTTCGCAAAATACAAAGAAAGTAGGATTAATCGATTTTCCTCTGGGTATTCTAATTGTGCGGCTCATTCAAAAAGTTCTTTATGTTATCTAATGAGTCATCAATATATGGGATAGCGTCAAAACGACCTTGAAGGTATGCTTTCTCAACATCCATTGTGTCTCTAAAATCTTTATAATCAAACAAAGAATATAAATCGCTTGAAGCATCATCCTTTTTATTTACAAAACAGATTTGATCCTTTCTCAACTTATTCAGATTTAATAAATTTGTATTGTGAGTTGTATAAATCAATTGAGCAGAATTACTGGCATGAAACAAACTTACGATATACTCTACAATTTTATTGTGCAAACTATTTTCAATTTCATCAATCAACAATATTTTATTATTCTTGACAATATCCAATAGAGTCAGCATAATATAAAACAATACTTGAGTTCCTTGTGATTCCTCGCTTGTGAAATCAAATGATACAGTTGGATTTGATTTATGAAAAGTAGTTATTTTGACATGTTGTTGCTGAACATCTTCAATAGAAGCTTTATTGGTTGTAAAATCTGCATTTAGATTTTTTCCCGAACGAACTTCTTTACTCATTCTAATATCAATAATGTCACTGTCGGCTATTTGTAAGGCACGAAGCAAATCAACTCTATTTTGTTTATAGAGCTCTTCTACCGATAAAGCATTATAACCAATATAACCAAGAATGAATTTTTCATTGAAAAAACGAAATATCTCTTTTGGCAACTCCCTGTCCATTTGACTGGCACGAGAAATATAAAGTGTTTTACGTGATGTATTCTCAGCTACATCTAATGGTTTTTTTACAACAGAAGAAAATGAATAAATACTGGCCTTTTCTTTACCCAGGCTTTCATCACGTGTAAAGACTTTTGCACGTCTGCCATTTGGATAATAATAAAGAGATTCGGTGATTATCTCACTTAGTTTTACTGAGAAAGAGTATTCGTATTCAACTCCATTACTAACAAACCGGATAAGAAAAGAGCTCGGTTTATTCTGATAACCATTAAATTTGAATGGTTTGAAATTAAATACTGCATTTTCATTATGGGTATGCGACATAAAAATCATACTCGCACAAAACCGAATCGCTTTTATAATATTACTTTTGCCTGAAGCATTTGCACCATATAAAACAACGGTTTTTAAAACTGAGATTTCGTCAAAATTAAAAACATTATCTTCAAGTTCTTGAGATTTTTGTGTTTTTAAATTGGCTGCCTGCAAATCGAGTACAATTTCATCTTTTATAGAGAAAAAATTACTCAAACGGATTTCTAAAATCATTTTAGTGCTGTATTTTGAAATTATTTTGCAAATATAACTAATAAAATCGTATTAAGTTCATTTTTATAATTATTTATCAATTTATTTAGTTCGAGTTGTTACATTAAAATCGTCCGACATTGTCGGGCGATTTTAATGTTGTTAAATTCAAGTTATTATTGCGGCCAAAATTTATCTCGAAATAGTTTGATATGGGAGTTGACAAGTTAAAATAATGATTTTTTATTTGAGTAATGGATAAAACTAAAAAGTGACTTAAAAATCGGTTACACTTTAGGTAATGACTTGATGAATTTTTCAACTTCGACAATATTGAACACTCGATTATCCCATGGGAAATATATTTGAATAAATTCTTTATTTTCAAGCAAATAGATTGCTCGTTTATATACACCTAATATTTTTACCAATCGGTTTATGTGAATGGGGTTATATTTATCATTTTTATTGTACTTGTTTCGGTATGCTCTGATTCGGATTAGAATTTCAGATTTGTTTGCAGAGAGCTTGAAGATTTGTTTTAAAAGATACTCGTTATCTTTAACGAGTCGGAGCTTTTTTGCTTCGATTTTTTCTTTGTAAGTCATGATTGTGTGTTAGTTTGAATGTATTAATATTCAAGTAAATTTGTTTCGATCCAATTGAAAAAGCTTACCCATGCCCTATCACAAAGTAGTTGGTTTTGGAGGGGTCTTTGAGGATAATGTCTTTTTCACGCATGAATTTGATATAGCCTTTGGCGGTGCGCTCTTTTACGTCGAGGTATTCCTGCAATTTATCGGTTAATTCCTGGTAAGTGTAATAGCGTTTTTGTGCAAAGATTGTTTTGGCAGCAACATTTAATTCATTTTCTTTGCGTTTTTCCTTTTCTTCCTTGGTTTTTTCGCCTAGATAGATATGCATTTCTTCTTTTTTATCCCATACAAATTGAATGAGCGGAACATCCAACGGGCTACCATCTCGCACTTTCAGCACTTTCACGACTGATACTCCGGGTGAATCATCTTTTTCAATGGAAAGGATACCGGCTGATTTTCGCTGGAGTTCCGAACCTAAGTGTCCGCGAAGTTTTAACCCGTTAGGGACAAAGTGAAGTACACAGACAATACAGGTTTGGTATATTCCGGCTAGTCGGTATAGTTCGTCCACAATCCGGATGCTTTCCGCTTCATCATTGGCCGAATGGATTAAATCGGCAATACCATCAATAATAACCAAATGAATTCCGCCAAATTCATAAAAGAATTTATCCATACTTTGGATAATTGCTTGAAGTCGTTCTTTTCGGGACATTCCTGTCAAGCAATAGGCTCTGAAGCTGTCAGGAAAATGTTTCTGTTTTGCCCGCTTGAGACTGTTCATGGTGTTTTTGTAAAGCTGAAGTTCGGATTGTTCGGTATCGTAAAGCAGAACAGCTTTTTTCTGTCGGTTGGGCTTGATACGTGTTCCCAAGGTGTCGATATCATCGTCTTCGGTATTCAATGTTCCTGCAACGAGAGCGCAGATATAGTTACTTTTACCTGTCCCCTCTCCTCCTGTGATACAACACAAATTGCCTTGTGTTCCAAGTGGGACTTTATTAATGGATATTATCATTTCGGCTGATATTGGTGGTTTGGTGAAATCTATTTCGCATGATTTTAATACTGCCATGGTTTCGGCATAGATAATGTCTAAAAATTGTATAAACAATTTTTGAAAATCTTCCTTCGTATTTCCGAGTTTGAAATAATCGGAAATATCTTTCTCCTCTTTGCTTCCTTTCAAAGGAAGCACCATTCTTTTTACTCCCAGCGAAGCTAATTGTTGTACATGTTTTTCTGAAGCTTCTAACCCCGTTTTGTCGCAGTCGTACAAAATAACAACGTGTTTAAAGCGATAAGTCAGTTTCCGAATCGTACTTTGAGGAATATTGGATGTTTCGCTGTTGAAGCATATAGCTGTAAAACCTTTTGCAACCAAACTTAGTACATCTTTTTCACCACCGGTGATAAAAAGGATATTTCCTTTGGGTGGCAGTTGCTCCAGTCCGAAACAATATTTGTCGCCCAAATCGCCGGCATACTGAAAACGAACATTCGAAAAAGGTTTGTAAAGTTTTAAGTGTCGTTTTCCCTGATATGCGAAGATTGGTTCTTTATCTGTTGGCGTTAGCTTGTAAGGTTTGCCTTCGTTGTTTTCGGAAGCAAATTCTTTACACGAGACAACCTGGTATCTTCTCAGTATTTCAAGCGATATTCCGTATTGTTGCCAATACGACAATTCGAGTTCCGAAAATGGTTTGACTTTAATGGAAAATGGTTTGATTTGTTTGGCTTGGTCTTCTTTTGATTCCAAGATTGGGGACTTTGAGGACAATGGTGACATTGACCTCTCCCGGCCTTCGGCCACCCTCTCGACCTCACCTGCCCTTCGGGCATCCTCTCCAAAGGAGAGGGAAAATGGATTTGAAGAGTTTGTAGAGGGAAGTGATTTGGAGGTAGAGTTTTCTAAACCGAGACATAAATCCTGATTTATTTTTTGGAGGATTTCCATGAAACTGTCTGCGTGACGGCAGTCAGTCCCCATTATTTTTCCCACAAAGTGGAAACAATCGCCGCTGTAGTTATCGTTTCCATAATCTTTCAGTTTGTATTGATCGTTTGTTCGGTCGAAATAGACATTGCACGAAGCTTTTTTATCTTCGTACAATGGATTGAGAAAATTACGACCGACCCGAAACGGAAATGGCAGGTAATGCTTGAATATATTCAATCCCTTATCGCTCCGTGCGAGTATTTCTGTCTTAGCCCCCTAATTAACTGGACTATTTTGTAGAATCAATTTAGGACATTAATTTTGTGGAATTATGAGTAAAATTAGAAGAAAATTTAGTTTATCAGAGAAGCTTCAAATATTGAGTGAAGCAGACCAGAATGGTATTGAAGTAACGATACGTAAGTATCAGTTAGCGAGAAGTTTGTATTACAAATGGAAAAGTGCATTTGATCATAAAGGTTCAGATGGTTTGGCTCCACAATACCGTAAAGTAGACCCTCAGGTTCGTGAGCTTGAGAAAGAAAATGAGCGTTTGCGTCGCATAATCGCAAAACAGGCTCTGTATATTGAGATAAAAGATGAGCTTTTAAAAAAAAGTCCGAATCGCCTGATGTAAAGCGGGAACTTTGCCGTAAGTATGCTGATAGATTAAGCCAGAAGGAACTCTGTTCTGTGTTGCTTTTGCCTAAAAGCACTCGATATTACAACCGTTCAAATAACAAACCTGGAGCAAAAGCCAGTGAGTTTACGTATTGTAAAAACGGCGAAATAGTAACGAATGGTGAGGTCGTGGATGTATTGATAAAAGATGTTTTAAGCGAGGAATTTAATCGCTATGGACACCGATTATGCAACGAAGAACTCAAAGCGATGGGTTATTTGATTAATCACAAGAAGACGTATCGGCTCATGAAAGAACATGGATTACTCCTTGAGAAGGTAGGCATATCAGGCATTAAACGTCAATGGGTAAAATACCTGTTTATATTAATTGAAAAGTGTACCAGTATTTCAATTCAAAAGTATACCAATTATTTTAATTTAAATCATCCCTGAGCAGTTTTTTTAGGGGTACCCCTAAAAAAACTGCTCAGGGATTGCGGAT
>Ga0247844_1008536_pt1 | contig 11067 bp, 11 predicted proteins | sample LaCtaG_FD_192421 | JGI IMG/M metagenome (GOLD analysis project Ga0247844, IMG submission 192421) | Freshwater microbial communities from meromictic Lake La Cruz, Castile-La Mancha, Spain - LaCruzMarch201714.5m_1 | ecosystem: Environmental > Aquatic > Freshwater > Lake | place: Spain: Castile-La...
AAACCTCCGTGGCCTCTATTTCAAAAGCTCGGCAGCTACCGGCGACAGTTTTTCTTTTGCAGGCGCCTCGACCCTGACGATTGGGCGCGGCGGGATCACGAACTACGATGCCGATCCGCAGAATTTTTCCGCGCCCATCACACTCGGGAGCCACCAATATTGGGATGCAGGCCCGGGCGGGCTGAACCTGGCGGCGATCAACACCAACGGTAAGCTCCTGGAGATCCGGACTGGCGGAACGACGACAATTTCAGGTGCGGTTTCCGGCAACGGCTCGCTGGCGCTCAGTTCCGGAGTGCTCGTGCTTTCAGGCAATTCCACCTTCAGCGGGCCGAGCTGGGTCCATGAGGGGACGCTGCGTGTGACCGGAAGCGCCGCGTCATCCTCATCCCTCATTCTGGCCTCCGCCGCCACGATTGAGGGCTACGGGCAGGCTGCTGTGATTGAGGGGAGCGGCACCGTCTCACCCGGCCCGAACCGCACCATACTCACCTCCCCGTCTCTCGATCCTTCTGGCGGGCTTGATTTTGCTTTTGAGTTTACCGCGGCCTCCCCGCCGCAGTTCGCGACCGCGTCTAGCAGCACGAACGACCTACTGCGCCTCACCGGAGCGACGCCGTTTGCGTTCCCGCTATCCGCCTCGAACCGGATCGCGATCTATCTCGATGCGGGCGCCCTGGCCGCCGGGCAAGTTTTTCGCGGTGGACTCTTCACCGACCAGGCCGCAGATTTTATTTCAGCGCTGAACGGGGCCTCCTTTGAGATCTATGTGGCCGACCCTGCCGGGACCGTCACGTTCAGTGGGAAGACCTACGCCGCCTATGCGGGACCGCTGGCATTGGTCTATTCGACAGAGGCACAACCGGCTGACTTTTCCGGCGGCACAGTAAACGGCCGCATTCTCCAGATCGAAGTCCGACCCGATCCGGCTTCCTATGAAGGCTGGGCATGGAGCGCATTTCCAGAAGGCACGCCAGCCGAAGACCGCCTGCCGGAGGCAGATCCCAACGGGGATGGGGTCACGAACCTGCTCGCCTGCGCCCTCGAAATCGATCCCCTTGCGAACCCACAGGGCAAGCTTCCGTCCGCAACATTCGACGGTGGGACAAGCGAGCTTGTCTTCCGCTTTCGCAGGAACAAATCCATCACCTCATTGACGTATGAGGTCTACTCCTCCGGCGACCTCCAGACATGGAGCCTTGTGAACACCACTCCAATTATCGTGGATGCCGATCCCGATGGCGATGGAACGGTAGAGGAAGTCGAGGTCCGAGTCCCACTGGGGTCCGGAGAATCCCGGATTTTTGCCCGCCTGAGGGTGACATACCCGTAGGGCGTTTGCGGTCCTGTCGGGAAGCATCACACGCCGCGATAAGTCCGACATGGCCTCAGGCCAACTCCTCAACACCAAAGATGTCAATACGCGGGACCCCGCGCCCGAAAATCTCTTGAGCGGGGAGGTGGATTGTGGCAATAGTTTTCTGTGCGCACATCCCTCCATATCGTGCTGCTTTTGACACTCCTCCCCTCGGCGGAGGCGATGATTCTCTATGATGGGAACAGCAATGCAAACGACTACAACAGAGCCGTTCCTTCAAGTCCAACCCCATACGACCCGACCGAGTCACTGTGGAATCACGTTGTGCAGGTCCGCAAAGCAAATGGCGCTGCCGACGCCAGCGGCGTCTACCTCGGAGGAGGATTCATCCTCACGGCTAACCACGTGTCAGGATCCCGGTATTTCATCCAAGGCCTGGAGTATTATTTGGATACCACCTTCAACGGCACTGGCTACAAAACGGTTACCAACTCCAGCAACCAAACGATCGACCTCAAGGTCATCAAAATCGCCTCACCGCTGCCAGCGCTGGATGGGATCCAAATGATGAGCAGCAGCCAGGCCGCGACATCAAGTTATTCGCTGAATATCGGGTGGGGAGTTGGGAAGGGCACGCCACAAACGACCGACCCCGCGAATCAGGGATGGGCGTGGGGCACCGAAGCCGGAACCGCCGCAAAGCGCTGGGGGCGAAACGTCACGTTCAGCTCCAGCTTCACGTTCAACGGGACGGTTGGCACCTATCTTGGGACCGCCTTTAACCGTGGGCTTTTCACCGGTCCCTACGCCGACTACAACAACGATGTCTACAGCCTGACGCTTGGGGACTCCGGCGGCGGGCTCTTCCAGTATGTCAATGGAGAATGGATGCTCGCAGGGATCGGAACCGATGTGAGTCACTTTGGCTCATCATACTATGATCGGGATTCTGTCACGGCTGGTGACCAGCCCGACCAAAGCTACTATATGAGCATGCCTGCCCACTCGGCAGATGTCTTGCGCGCTATTCCCGAACCAGAACTTCCGTGGCTTTTGTTCCTCGCCTGCTCTGCCTATCTCGTGCTTCAGAGATGGCGGGCGAGACCGGACTGATCGGGGTCTGCCAGGAATGGCGCTAAGCCCCAATGGGGCTTCATCCCATAGCCCAGGGCAAGCGCCAGCGCCGCCCTGGGTCTTGGGTGAAAAAGGAATCTGCCCTGTATGGGCAGCATCCCCAAAGGCGCTTCCCCCCATTCGGGTCTGCCTGGCTTTCCAGATGATTCGCCTGCGGCACGGAGGAAGTTCCTCAGCCTGCGGAGGTTTTGGGCTGCCGGGGCCGAGGCCGAAGCATGATAAATGTGAAAATCGCAAAAAATGAAAGGGGAAGAGGGAGAGTCAACACTCCGACGGCACCGACTCCCCAGAGCACAGGCACGGGGGTGAGAAAAAACGGCAGGAGCGATCCGGCAGCGAGCGAGAGGGGCCAGGCCCAAGACCCGAGGAACGCCAGAACTGACGCCCAGGCCGGGATATCATCAAGCGATTCCTGGCTGATCACGCCGCACGCGATCAGGGCGATGCCCTGGCAAAGGCTGATCACGGTGATCGCAACGAGGAAGCAAAGCGCCAGGGGCCACCCATAGGAGAAAAAGCCGACGATGCAGGCCAGCGGAAAAAGTGCGACCGAGGTGACCGACCTGGCATAGACTCCGGACATGAGCCGTGTGGAGAGAGCTGGCTTGGGGCGCTGGGCGGTGGTTTCCATGAGGAGCGTTTTATCTTTGGTTTTTTTGGAGCAATCCGGCAAACACGAGAATTTGTTCCGTGATGGCGAAGGGCAGCCGGGCAGCCGTAGCGACCTGGCAGATTCGGGGGAGGGGATTGGCAATGAGTCCAATCTCCATGGCAGTGAGGCAGGGGGATGTCACGACCGGCCAGGACACACACCTCCAAGCCCTGGAGTAGCTGTTCTTAAAACGCCAAGCCACCTCCTCGGGTGAGGATCGGGTTGCCCAGCACCGGTCGTTCAGGAACATGGTTCCGGAATTCTTCCCCCCGGGGAAGCTTTCGTCCAGCCAGATTTCCTGCCGGGCTCAATAAATAACTGAGGAACAATTGCTTCCCATGCCAGAACAGCGGCCAGCGCCAGTGACTCCCCGTTCCGGTTGCTTGTGATCAGGGCACCAGAGCATGAGTACCCGTTCATGAAAGAGCCCGGCGACGAGTTTCCATGCGTAGGGATCCATGAGCCTGTGCATATGGGAACAAAGCGACCCAGATAGCTGCGGGGTGCAAGGATTTCTTTGCGAAATGACAAGATATGGTAGGATAGACTTCTGATGAGAAACCTATCGGAGATTGACCCAGCTCAGAGGACTCGAGGAATCAGCCCCACTCGGGCCGTCGTTTACTTTCTGGCGCTCGTTTTCGCCGGATTGGCGATATGGGGTTGCTATTTTGCAATTCAGTGTGTTGAGCAGCCATCGGTAAACATCGCTTGGGAATTGCCGACGGAAATAACTGGGTTCACGGAAAAAATGGCAGGACGTCTACATTTCGAGCAGGATTTACTTCCGGGAGATTTACGAGTTGCGCAGAAATCCTTCACGGATTCCAACGGTGATGTTTTGGAGTGCCAGCTTGTGACAACAGGAAGTGAAAAGGCGAGCATCCGGCGTCCCGAGGACTGCCTTGCCCGATTGGGATGGAGTATTCAAGCGGGGAGTGCCCTGCCTGTTAAACTGGCCGATGGCAGGAAACTCGAAGTCATGCGCCTGTTTGCTTCACCCCGGAGCCCTGCTTCTGAAAAGAAAGAACCTGATCAAAAATGGATTTTCATGTATCTTTACCTTGGCATCAACACCACCACGCCTCACTACCTTCAGACGCTGAAGATGGACTTGGCGCGGTTGGTAGGCCATCCAGATCCCGGTTGGGCTTATATTATGGTGGGAGCGCCCGTCCTCACCGATGAAAATCGCAACGGCATTTCAGCAGAAAGAATTGAAAGCGTGCTGGCGGATTTCCTAGCGAGTTTATATCCCACGATCAAAGAGCAGGTCGATGCTCGATACACAGGGGGATGAGCGAATTCACGGTGCTGACATAATCGATGGGGCCACGTCTGCGATAAACTTGCGCAGCAGTTCTTCCGTTGCTGCCGCACTGAGGCCGTTTGGGGCGAACCCCTCAAGCACGGGGGCGCTGGCGATGATGTAGGCCCAGCGATTGTTCGTATTGTGGAGCAGCATATCGAAGTTGGTTTTCAGGATTCGCACCAGGTGGTGGGGAGTGGTCGAATCCTTGCCTACGAACCAATAGGTGAAGATGCTGGTCAGCTCCTTCTGGTCCCCATTTGGGAGGCGGACGGGCCGTCCGATCATGAGCTTCATCACTTCCAGATTCTTGCCATTCGAAAGGGTAACGGTCTCGACCTCTCCGGACTTCAGCGTCCAACCCTGACCCGGCAGGCAGACCTCGGGCCGGTGGATGCTCCGCTTTTCCGCGCCGGCAAGGACAATCTGGCAGCTAATTTCGTGTCGGCTAATTTCGTTGCCGGCCGCATTCGAGTAGAGCATCTTGGCGAATTCGGTATCCGCAGGAAGGATTTCGCGCTCGGATTCCGAGACGGGCAGCTCCTTGCCGGTGAATCCGGCGACGCTTGCGGGAAGCTCCATGTTGACACCAGATTCCGAGACCGCGCTCGGCGGCGTTCCCAAAAGGCAGACAGCCATGGTAAGACCGACCAAGCCGAGAACAACAGCGCTGCGCCAGAAAGGGATTTGGAAAGAAGTGGCGGCAGTCGCGTTCATCGATTTAAAAAGCCACAGCCTCCGGAAAAGTCAAAGGCCAAGTGCATCTAGTAGATGTCTTGCCGTTTTCCCGTGCGGGACGGTGGACCTGCCGCATTGTTTGCAGGAGGCGGGGGCTGTTGTGGACGCGGTCCGCTGCGCCCAGCAAGCGTACGCAGCCGTGCGGCAATTCCGACCGCTCCGCCGTTGAGCAGCCAGCCGATGCCGATCATTCCGCCGAGGGCGACCGCGAAGACCAGGTATCCGGCCCCCATGTGGAACCAGCTCGGTTCAGTGAGCGCGTTCTTGCCTATGGCGAACTCCGCGCCGAACGCGACCGTGCCCAGCGTGAGGGCCAGAATGCGCACGAGGTTCCCCGCGATCGCCAGCGGGGCGGAGCAGAGGAAGAGGATCCACTTTTTCCACCAGCCCACGAGCGTGAAGTGCGCGTAGAGGGCGGAGACCATCATGAGGGCAAAGAGCGAGCGGATCCCGGAGCACGGGTCCGCCACGTCCACGGAAAACTTCTTTCCCGCCGGCAGCCCCATAAGCGCGTCCGGCGCCGAGAGCAGGCCAGTGCCCTGGAGGATGACCGGAACGCCCAGCAGGTTGAGCACGAAGGCGCTGATTCGCGACATAAGCATTCTCAATGGGAAAGCAACCATCGTGTCGAGGCCGGGAAGAGGGATCGCAAAAATAAAGAATCCGATGGGGAATGAGAGCACGAGCAGTGCGCGCCAGCCCAGCGTGAACCAGACGAGCCCGACGACGACAAGCATGAGGCTGACCAGGCCGATAGTCGTGACATCCGCCTGGCTACCGGCCCAGAAAAGAAGCACGCCGCAGGCCAGTGCGGCCAGCCCCGGGAGGGCGGTTCCTGCGCGAGGCAGTTCCAGGAGGCCTTTGCGCTTCTGGTAGGCCAGGTAGGCAACAGCTGGGAGCACAAGGAATCCGTGCTGCATATCGGGGTTGGTTGTCCAGCTGACCCAGAGATACTCGGCGATCGAGTAGGATGTGGTTCCCACGCCAAAGCTATAGGGCACAGTGAGGAGCAGGGTGAGCAGGGCGGTGGATGCCACCCCGGCCGCAAGGCAGGAGGAGCTGCGAGAGAGAGGCCTCATCGGGGTGCCTCCGGAGCCGGGGATTTCCACTCAAGCACAACCTCGGGAGCGACCTCCGAGACAAATTCTTTCAAAAGCTGTTTTGTCTCCGCGAGATCCCTTCCGCCAGGAGCAAGGCCTTTTAATGCCGCGGCATTTGCTATCGCATAGGCCCAGCGGTGGTTCCTTCTGTGGACGATGCGATCCCAGCTTGTGAGGAGGATGCGCATCCAGTGGTGTGGGGTCGCCACAGAGGCCCCGACGAACCAATAGAGGAACACCGAGTTGAGCGTTCGGAACTCCCCGGGGCGTGTCTCAATCTGGCGCGAGAGGGTCAGCTGCATGACATCCAGCGTTTTCCCGTTGCGGAGCTTGACCGGGACGATCTCCCTGCCGGAAATTGTCCACCCCTGTGCGGGCAGGCAGACCTCCGGGCGGTGGATGCTGCGCTTTTCGGCCCCGGCAAGCACAATCTGAAAATTGACCTGATCGCCAGACAGGCCGGTGTAAAGCATCTTGGCAAACTCGGTATCCGAAGGCAGGACAACCCGCTCGGACTCGGAGACCTCCTGGGGCGTGCCATGGAATGCGCCGACAAGGAGCGGGGGATGCATGGAAACCCCCGACTCACCCGCTTGGTTGATCGATTGCAGCCCAAAAAACCCAAAGGCGGCCAAGCCACCCAGCAGGAGAATCGCAGTGGATTTCCATAGAGGGATGGCTGGCAGGCAGGCGGACATCCGGGGACTTGAAGCGTTTGACATGAAGGAGAGAGCTTTGAAAGGAATCCCAACCTGCGGCAAAGTCAAGGCCTGGAATTATTCCAGAAGAGAAACCGGAAACTTGAGACCTGAAGGCTGAAAACTGAACCGGTTGAAGATCGGAGATCGGAGATGGGGGTGAGAAACAATGGGAAAACGAGAGGCTACACAACTTCCACGAGACGCTCACCACCTTCCAAGTCTCGAACAATTTGGGGCCAAAGAGGAAGAAGCCACGCCAATAACTCTACATTTGTGCAGTTTCCCACACGCAGCCAAACTACCGATGGCCCCGCTCGACCGGTCAGAACCCACTCCGCGAAGTCTTCATCTTTCGATACAATGACTGCTCCATGGGTGATTGCATGCTGCCAGAGAACGTTGTCCTGGCTTTGAGCCATTGCCAAGTCCAACACATGCTCGGCTTCCTCCCCCTGTTCGCGCAAACGCTGTGCCAATATTTTTGGCAACTGAGTGTCGATCATGAATTTCACGCAGGCTGCAATCGAAAAAAACCGTGGTTGGCTTGTGCTGAAGCGTATTGGTAACAGGCACGGAGATCCTCAGATTCCAAAAAATCGTAGTCAGAAAGGATTTGCTCCTCAGTTGCCCCAGCAGCAAGAAGATCCAGCACATCTTTGACGCGAAGCCGATATCCCCGGATGCAGGGGCGCCCTCCGCACTTGCCTGATTCAACGGTGATCCGATCAAGTAAATTGGTCATCATGAAGGTAAACACTACTTCGATGCTGCCCATCCGCCAATTGGAAAGTGAAAAGCAGCGCACAACCGAAGGGGTCAGGCCTTCGGCGGTGGAAAATGGGAAGAGGAAATCGGAGTTCGAAAATGGCATTGTCGTGGAGCGACTAAACCGGTCCTCGCTCGCTTCGCTCTCTGCATTGAATGTGTTCCAAAAATTTCTGCTTTCTTTCAGACACGGGGATTTTTTACGGGATGGAGGGTCCATGCACCCAGAGCCTCCGCCTCGTCCAGTCCGCATGGCAGCTTTTCCGGCAGGTTGGTCACGAACCGGTCCTGATCCGGCAGGCCGCGGATGCGGAAGCCGAGCCTCAACGCCGTCGTGGGGATATCGAGTTCGAGATACCAGTCGGCAAACGTCTGATCCGCCGCGGAGGCCAGCCACGCCGCTCGCTTCCAGAAGTGCCCGGTGCCCAGCATCGAGAGGACCAGTTGCGTGGCGGATGCCGACCCGAGGCCGAGGGCAAGGAAGTGCGGGTTGGTTGACCCGTCAATTCGAGCCAGTTGGCAGCCCAGCAGGTCGGCATCGAGCGCCTTCATCCGCTCAAGATAGCTCGCACCAACCAAGGGGCAAACAGGAACCTGGTCGTATTCGACAAACAGGACATGGGAGAAGGCCGGGTGGTCCTCCAAATGTCGGGCAACCAGCGTGAAAAGCTCGCGGTATGACTGCTTCTCCCTTGTGTGGTCGCGCGTTCTGTGGCGGTTTCCGCGAAGCAGGACCTTGGGCCCATGCCGGATCCCCTCAAAATCGGCTTCGGAGCCTCCGAAAACAAGGAGGACCTCACCTTCCGCAAACCCATGCGCCAGCCACCGGCCAACACAGTGCCCGACAGCATCCGGGGCGCGGTGGTCCATCAGCACAAGGAGCACACGGTCCGGGCAGTCCGCAGCCTGGCCAAGAAGCGATATGGCCGGCTCCGCGCGGGGAAAGTCGGGTGTTGGATGCCGGGTGAACCCGACCTCCTGCCTCCAATAGGTGATTCGCGTTTGATCGAGCACCACGGGCACGACGGCCCCGCTCAGGCCGAGCAAGTGGATCCGCCCGCCCCAGGAAATAACCATGCCGCGTCCCAAGGGCTCGCCCGTGCGGCAGTCGAGGATCTCAGAGCCCAAAACCCGGAACATCCACACGCCAAAATCGCGGAGATGTTGCAGGATGGGTTTTGTCATAAAATAGATGCTTGCTGGACCCGCAGGGTGAGGCGCGAATCAACTGGCAGACAACTGATAGACAATGGTCTTGCCTTCGACAAGTCGCCAGGAACTCTGAACGAAGTTTTAACCACTGATAGAACACTGATATGGCGCTGGGCTGGCCTCAGACTCACGCCAATCGCCCGTTTTTCGCCAAGGACTCGCGAAGGAGATACCAGAGGAAGAGGGAGTTCCACTTGGCATATCGCGAAACCAGGCGGCGCGGCTCGGAGGCCATCCGGTAGAGCCAGGTGAGGCCGCTTTTCTGCATCCACAGGGGGGCATCCGGCTTCGTGCCCGCGTTGACATCGAAGGCAAAGCCCACGGCGAGGAGGATTCCGCGGTCAAAAGAGGATTTCCACTTTTCAATGAAGGCTTGTTGCTTCGGAGTGCCAAGGCCGATCCAGATTAGGTCCGGATTGCTCGAACGAATTTCCTGCACAATGCCTGCCTCTTCTTCACTTGAAAAATACCCATTCCTAGAGCCTGCTACTTCTAGGTGCGGATTCGCCAAAGTCAGGTTGACAAGCAAGGCATCCAGGCAGCTCTGGCTGCCACCAAAAAAGTAATGCCGGATACCAGTTGGGCTCGCGAAACAACTTTTGTTAAGGAATGTCGGCCCGTATACCCGGTCCTTCAGGGAGGCTCCCATTCGGTTCAGCACCCAGATGAGGGGCATTCCATCAGGAACGAAGAGGTCCATGGATTCGGTCATCCTTCGAAACGCGGGATCATGCCGGCGCATGGTCACAATGTGGGTATTGGAAAAATCCACCGCAAATGGCCCCGGCTGGTCGGCGCGCTCCAAGAGGAAGGCTCCGAGCGCCGAATACGCTGTTATTGCCAGGGGGGTTCCAAGAACTGGCAGTGTTTTCATGGCACCTTTCACAGGTATTTGCGTTGCCTCCAAGAGTCGACTATTTGACGGATTGTTTCGCGAAGGCCGATCGTAATATCCCAGCTTGGGTAATGGTCCTTCATCTTGCGCAGATCACTATAATAGCAGATGTGGTCTCCGATCCGATTTTCCCCGATGTAGGTGTATCTCTGTTTATTTCCGCTAAATTCTTCAGTGATTGCAAACGCCTCCAGAATCGAGCAGGAATTCGCTTTCCCGCCGCCGACATTATAAACCTCTGCAACACGAGGGGCCTGGAGGAACTCCCACATAAAGCGTGCGACATCCTCGCTGTGGATGTTGTCGCGGACCTGTTTGCCCTTGTAGCCGAAGACCCGGTATTCGCGACCTTCGAGATTGCATTTCACAAGGTAGCTGAGAAATCCGTGCAATTCGACGCCGCTATGGTTCGGCCCTGTCAGGCAGCCGCCCCGAAGGCAGCAGGTTGGGATTCCAAAATACCGGCCGTATTCCTGCACCATCACGTCAGCAGCTACTTTGGAAGCTCCGAAAAGTGAGTGTTTGGATTGGTCTATGGAAAAGCTTTCACTAATTCCGTCTTCATAGGCGGGGTCGGCATAGTCCCAGCGAGTCTCCATTTCAGCCATGGCAATGGAGTTGGGACGGTCTCCATAAACCTTGTTCGTCGACATGTGGATAAATGGCGACTCCGGGCAGGCTTGGCGCGTCGCTTCCAGCAGGTTGAGCGTGCCAACGGCATTGGTGTCGAAGTCGTCAAATGGGATTGCTGCCGCCCGGTCGTGTGAGGGTTGTGCAGCCGTATGGATGATGGCAGCCGGTCGGATTTCTTTAACCAGCCCGGCGATCCCAGCGCGATCCCGGATATCAATTTCGTGGTGAGTGTAGCCGGAAATCTCGTCAACCAAGCGGGCTTGATTCCAGCGTGTGTCGCCCTGGGGACCGAAAAAGACAGCCCGCTGATTGTTGTCAATGCCGTGGATCAGGCAGCCCATGCGGGAGAAATAGAGGGAAACCTCCGAGCCAATCAGACCCGAGGAACCGGTAACAAGGATTGTATTTTTCATGGTAGAAACTCAAAGCTCATCAAACCTCTCAAATCAGAAGAAACAGAGCCATAAGAAATTACCGATTGACGGATCCGGGCTCGTGCCTGACGACCGAGGCGAGCACGGAATCGAACCGGTCGAGCCATTGGTCGGATCCGGTATTGTCGAGGAGCCACTGGCGGCCCTGCCTGCCCATTTCGGCCCGGCGCTCGGGG
>Ga0247844_1008537_pt1 | contig 11067 bp, 12 predicted proteins | sample LaCtaG_FD_192421 | JGI IMG/M metagenome (GOLD analysis project Ga0247844, IMG submission 192421) | Freshwater microbial communities from meromictic Lake La Cruz, Castile-La Mancha, Spain - LaCruzMarch201714.5m_1 | ecosystem: Environmental > Aquatic > Freshwater > Lake | place: Spain: Castile-La...
CCAATAGTGCCTTACTGGGTATACACCCTTCATTCAGACAGACACCACCAAGTGTTGCACGCTTATCAACAACGGCGACTTTCATTCCCAACTGGGAAGCACGGATAGCCGCAACATACCCACCCGGACCGGCACCAATAATTATCAAATCGAATATCTGTTCAGACATTTTTACAACCTCCTTAGCCGGACAAACCGTGATTAAAACATTATATTTCAGAAGTATGGTCAACTCTCCAGCAGCAACGCCTCCGGTTCTTCGACGTACTCCTTCACCTTTTTCAGAAAATTGACCGCCTCTCGACCGTCGATAATCCGGTGATCATAAGATAACGCCAGGTACATCATCGGTCGTATGACAATCTGGCCGTCACGAACTACCGGTCGATCCTGGATAGCATGCATCCCCAGCACGGCACTCTGGGGAGGATTCAGAATCGGCGTAGAAAGCATCGAGCCGTAGACGCCACCGTTACTGATAGTGAAAGTCCCCCCCTCCAAATCGGATATGGCCAGATGATTTGATTTGATCTTCTCAGAGAATGCTATAATAGCCTGGTCAATTTCAAACATTTTAAGTTTGTCGGCATTTCGCAGCACCGGCACCACCAATCCTTTGTCACCACCGATGGCAACACCGATATCGTAGTAGTGATGATGGACAATATCTTCGCCATCAATCGAAGCGTTTACAAGCGGAAACTCCTTCAACGCTTCGATACATGCCCTGACAAAGAATGGCATGAGACCAAGAGGCGTGCCGTGACGCTTTATAAAATGTTCGCGATATTTACTGCGCAGGAACTTCACGTGAGACATATCTACTTCATTGAAGGTAGTCAGCATGGCTGTCTGCTGACGAGCCGCAACCAATCTGGCAGCAACACGTTTGCGAAGTGGCGACATCGGTCGGCGAACCTCGCGTCCGGATGAGTACAGCGGTGCGTCCTCCGTCCTCACGGACTGTGGTTTTAACGGTTCAACTGAAACCGTATGAGGTTGCACAGAGGCTGCTCTGAGGCTCTCCGACATTGCCAAAGGTGTATGAGGAATCACAGATGGACTGGGTGCAGGCTGCAATTGTGATTTTATCTTATTATGTGCCAGCAGATCGTCTGGCGTAATGCGCCCTCCCTTGCCGCTCCCCACGACATCAACAGGAGAGATACTCTGCTCACTCATTTCACGTCTTAATGACGGCGATGATGGCGGAACCGCAGCTTTTAATGACGGCGGAGTCACACTTTCATTAATCGGTTTTTTTTGTGTTGACATCTGCTCCACAATAGTTCCGATAGTCGTCCCGACCGGCACTGTGGTACCTTCAAATACTGATATGGAAAGCTCTCCATCGGCATCAGCATTAAGATCAAGTGTGATCTTGTCGGTTTCAATTTCGCAAATTGGCTCATCCCGCTTGACAACATCGCCGCTTTTTTTAAACCACCTGGCAAGCAGCGCCTCACGCACAGATTCACCGACCTCAGGTATTTTTATTTCCATGATGCCACTCCTTGTTCTTGTTTTTATACGTATTAAGACGGCTGGTATGGTATTTTTTGATTTGCGTACTATATACTAACAGGTGTATAAGGAGAAACAAAATATGTGAGGTAGTGTAAAGTTTGTTGACTGTTTATGTCAGTTCTGAACACTATGCTCACAAAATAATGGGAGGTTTATATGAAAAAAACATTTTTATTTGGAGTTGTTATGGCGGCACTTACTTTTGCAGTGTCTCCGGCAGTTGCAGCAGACATCAAGTTTGATAAGAGTATACCTTTTGGCAAAAGTGGCTTCGAAAGCCTGACAAAAGATTTTGGCACCGCGATTGGTTACAAAAATCTGGCACCTGCTGAATCCCTCGGCGTTACCGGTTTTGATGTAGGGCTGGAGATGTCGGCAACGAGTATCGATAAAAACAGCACCCATTGGCAGTCAGCTTTTGGTAAAGATGCGCCTGGATACCTCGTTGTACCAAAACTTCGTGTACGAAAGGGGTTACCGTTAGGCATTGATGTTGGCGCCATCTATTCCTACGTGCCAGGCAGCAATATCAAGTTATACGGAGTCGAGTTGAGCAAATCAATTATTGAGGGGGGCATTGCAACACCAGCGGTCGGGGTTAGAACTACCTACACGAAGCTGGCTGGTGTCAATGATTTGGGACTGCAGACCTACGGCGTTGATGCTTCCGTGAGCAAAGGTTTTCTGATGCTCACCCCATATGCTGGAGTTGGCATGCTGTGGGTTAAAAGCGAGGCAAGGGGGGTTCTCAAGAATCCACCATTCAGTCTGTCTGACGTATCCACATCTATACCACGCTATTTTGGCGGAGTTAAAGTCACGCCGTTTCCTCTTTTCTCTGTGACTGCTGAAGTAGAATATGCCGATACCGCCGTTTATTCTTTGAAAGCTGCCGTAAATTTCTGATTTTATAAATTCAGACTTAACACAAGAGGGCACACTTTACGGTGTGCCCTCCGAGTTTTAGCCGTGCAAGATTGACGTGATGATGCGAACCAGCTTTTACAAAGTCAATCGTCATCCAGCATACGGTGTTTCGGCTTTTCCACATCTTCAAATTCACCCTTTTTGACCGCCCAGATGAATACCAGCCAGCAACCTATACCGAGACAGAGTGATAGAACTATCAGAAAAATCATGCTTTCATCCATAGTGTTTGAACCTCATAATGATAGTTTTCCGGCGGAAGTTTATACCGCAACGGCTGCAACTCTGCTCTGACAGCAGGCTCAAGGTACCACCGAAACCGATCCTGCCGGACTGCCGTCACGCAGCAGTTGAAGAACTATCTTTTCAGGAGTGCGTGATTTATCGGTTATATGGATCATAAATATGACCTCGTTGTGCTGATTAGCTCCTACCTTTATATCGCGTGTTTGACCAAGTAATTCAATACCATTTGGCGGCTCTCCGGAAACCCTTATCGAGTAAACCTGATCCGTCTCCGATCGGTTACCGATTATCGCCCGCCAGGCGAGCGCCTGAGAACCGTCGGGAAGGATACGTGGTTCTGCTGTTGCAACGCGCTGCACGGCAAAAGCATTCTGGTTTCTACCGACAACACCCCAGATAAGAATGGCGGCAAGAAGCAGCGTCACGAACAGCAACGCGGCTGTCGTCTTCCCCAGCCTGAAACCTGTTCCTTTCACAGTGCCAAAACGATAATCAATCAGTCCTCCCCCCGTATTTTTTTTCTCCATGACCTCGCGACAGGCGTCAATACAGCGCCCACAGCCGATACATTCGATCTGAAATCCTTCACGGATATCAATTGCCATCGGGCAGACCCGTACACAGGCGTTGCAGCGGAGACAGCGGTCTCGGGTTTCCTCTAAAAATGATAGATTAAGGGTGCCCGCATCCATTAAAGCGGTCTGAAATCGGCCATATGGGCAGTAGCTACGACAAAAGCTCCGCTTGACCAGAGTCAGGTTGAGATAACCAAACAGCGTCAGGAACAGAAAGGTGATAGAGATTACCGGGTGATCATGAAAGCTGAGCAGGTGACTAGCGACCTTAGAAGGCGGCATAAACCAGCAGAACAGGTTGAATGAAATCAGCAATGAAATAGTCATAGCGACAAGATGTTCAAAAGACCGCGCGAGGGTCGGTACCTTCTGCATCAAGAATTTTCCTGATAGCAGCTCAGCAACATCGTTAAACACTGTTTGCGGACAGAGCCAGCCGCACCAAACCCGCCCTAGCAGAGCCGTTACCAGAAGAAATGAAACAACGCTCAACAGAACTACCAGCAACACGAGATAAAACTGGTCAATCCTGAGCGGAATACCGGCCAGAAAAAGTGTCATCTTTGCGATGTCCATGCGCAGAAACGGATTGCCGGACACCGAAACAAAGGGGAGCAACAGCGCGGCAGCGATCAAGAGACCCTGAACTAATTGGCGTTTCGTGGTGATGCGGGGTAGATGCATATAATTGGGGGATATTCCTTTCTAATTGATTGCACGGTTTAGGGGGACGCGCGGTTTAGCGTTTAAAGATTGGCATAGCTCAGGTGCGTATATCAGGTTGAATTATTTCACTTGTCATGGCCCGGTTTTTCCCGATTATCCCGGCATAAAAAGCCTGTATTTCAGTAAGGTCAGCATCATAGTCGCCGGTTGGAATGAATGTGCCGCCGAAACCGGCAACTTTACGTTTAAAATCGATGAATCCCAGCGAAATGGGCACCTGAGCGCCACGGGCAATATGGTAGAAGCCGCTTTTCCAACAACTAACCTGCTTCCTGGTCCCCTCAGGCGGCACTGCCAACACAAGATCTTCATATACCGAGAAGAGCTCAATCGCCTGCTCAACTAAATTATTTGTCTTGCTTCTGTCAACCGGAATGCCTCCCAGCCAGCGCACAAATATTCCGAACGGTGGGGTGAACAGTGTCTGTTTTGCGAGAAAATATACCTTGAGACGGAAGGCAAAAACTATTGCCAACGACATGGGAAGATCCCAGTTACTGGTATGGGGGGCGGCAATCACAATAGACTGGCGAGCCACAGGCGCCTCCATCACAAGTTTCCAGCCGGTAACGTTCAAATAAAACCTGGAAACAATACTCAATAGCGTATTCAATACCGGGGTGTCGAAAACGGTAAAAGCGGTCAGGCGGATGTTAGCCATAAACACCCCTTTGTTTTATTTTAATGTGCTTTCAGTGCCTTGTGATCTGAAGTTTAGACTATGTTACGAAGGAGTGCAATTTGCTTATGTTGTCATCAGCATTTTTTTGCGTGAAGATAGCAACAACTTGAAAAATCTTGACAAAAGAAGGGCGTAAACTTATAAATCAATAATTGACACAGGGGTAAAGTATGAGGCTGAGTAATGAAGACCATATGCAGATCAGTGACCTGGCAGAAATGCTCGGAATCACGACGAGAACGATTCGACTCTATGAAAAACTCGGCCTGGTGGAACCTCCCAAGCGAACCGACGGGCGCGTCAGATATTATGAAAAGACTGATGTAACACGGTTCAAGTTTGTCCTGAAAGTTAAGGAGTTGGGACTTTCATTGGAGGAGATGAAGGAGCTTGCAATGCTCTTTGACAAGGAACAAAAAGTACCGGATAAAATCATGCCGCGCTTAACGGAACTGCTCGACACCCACCTTAACAGCATCAGACAGAAAGTTTCAACGCTGCAATCACTTGAAAAAGATATTACCGCCTATCGCCAGCGGATAGTTGATCAGTACAATCTGAATAAATAGCCTGCAACCGCAGGATAGAAAGATTTTTGCTCCCCTCGTTCCGCTTTATCCACCCGTTTCAGCCGAGACTTTTTCGGATTGAGCAGCATGTGTCACTCCTTGATAATCGGTATGATCTTTTCTGACGGTTTACGGTTGAAGAAACTGCGCAGACTCTTCTTTATACCGCTGATGACAAACGGAGCAAGGCGGCGCTTCTCCCTGAGAATCCGAACATACAGATCCTTGCGCTTCAGCGGCGGCAGTGCTCTCTCGGCAGCGGGAACCATCGTGAGCGCCCCCTGTTTGCAGACGCTTATGCAGGCACCACAGCCTAGACAGAGTTTGTCCGAAACCAATGCGTAGCGATCACTACTCCCCTTCGTCAATGTCACCCCTTCCGGCAGTGCGATGGCTTTGACATTACAGGCACGGAAACAGATCCCACAGGCGTTACATTGATTCTTGTCGATTACGGCGCGAAAACCGGTTTTAGCGACGCCATCGTGATACCCCATCTGTACACCCAACAGCAGTTCACAGCAGCAGCTGCAGCAGTTGCAGATAAAGGATGGTTTGTGACGTATGTTGTCGGTTATATGCGTCAGGTTGAGTTTTCTCGCGCTGTCCAGTACCGCTAATAATTCATCGGTACTCTTCTCTTCGGCGAAGCCACGACGCGACATAAAACGTGCTGCGCTACCGAGTGAGATGCAGATGCCGTCCACCGGCGCCCCTTTGTCACACGTTTCATCAAGATGCTCTTTCTTGTGACGGCAGTAGCACATGCCGACCGCACCGAACCCGGCTTCGCGGATGATGTCACGTGCCCGCTCATAGCTGGTTACTTCCGAGGTGACCGGAATATGTTCCTCGTACAGCAGCGAACGGGTCAGCGGCGTCTTACTGCCGAAGAATTCTCCCGCCTGACTCTCTGCAAGATACTCGCGCATCAACTGGGCTAGCCGTTCCAAAGGCAGATCCGCCCGGTTCTTCATAAAGGTGAACTCGAAAAAACCGATCAGGCCGGGCAGCAGCAGGTAATACACATCGTCACCGTAGGGCATATCCATAACCAGCCCTTTATCGGCCATCCTCTCCAGCAGCGGCAGAAGTTCCGCCTCCGGAATATTCGTCAGGCGCACCAGTTCATGGAGAGTTGCCTCCTCCAGCGGAAAACGGGAGGCAACAAAGGCTTCCCGCTCATCAAAGAGGAGTGAAAGGATTTCGCGCAGCTTGTCACTGTCAACAAGGCCGATCGGGTATTTGTTGAGCCGGTCGATGAGTGGCACGATGCTGCTTTTAGAGCCGAGGTGATGTCCCAAGTGAATCTCCTTCAGGTAAACCGTGAAAAATCTGGTTTTCTCCGCTCCATGAACGCCTGAAGTGCTTCAGCCGCCTCCGGTGATTTGAGCCGTGCCATGAATTCTGCTCCCTCTTCAGCGATCGTTTCCCGTAACGGGGTCGCATAATCGCGCTTAAGCAGACTCTTGGTCAGACGCAGTGCCGATGCCGGTTGCTTCACCAGTTGTGCTGCGCGTTTCTCCGCAGTTACGAGGACGGAATCATCCGAACACACTTCAGTGACGATGCCGAGGTAGTACGCCTTTTCAGCGCTGAACGTTTCCCCGAGAAGCAGCAACTCAGCAGCACGCTGGTGCCCCATGATATGCGGCAGCAGAAGGCTTGAACCGGCTTCCGGGCAGAGGCCGAGATTGACAAACGGCATCTGGAAAGTGGCGCTGCTCCCGGCATACACCAGGTCACAATGCAGCAGCATGGTGACACCCACCCCAACCGCCAGCCCGTTCACTGCGGCGACAAGCGGCTTGCGGGTCTCGCTGATGGCGAACAGAAACTGCATAACCGGGCTTTCCGGACCGGTGGGGGGACCGGTGAGAAAATCGGCAAGATCATTGCCGCTGGTGAAACAGTCCGCCCCGCCCCTGATCAGAATCACCCGTACCGAATCATCACCATCGGCCTCTTTGAGGCCATCAGCCAGAGACTGATACATAGCCAGATTAAGGGCGTTTTTCTTGTCTGGACGGTTGATGCGCAGTGTCAAAATGCCGTCGCTAAGTATTCTTTGGATATTTGCTAATTCGCTCATCGTTTGTGAACTCCTTACTATTCAAGCCATCGCCTTGATAATTTCCGGAATAGCTACGGTTTTGTTCTTTATGCTGTCAAAGCAGACCATTGTGGTGTGAGCGGTAGCGTAGGTTTTCTCCCCGCCATCATGGATCCGGTATTCGAAAGTGAAGCTTGAACGACCCGTTTTTGCTATCCAGAGTGTAACAATAACCGGGTCATACAGCAGTATCGGGATTTTGTAGTCGCATTCCGCCCGTGCTACCAGGGTAAAAATGCCCTGTTTCGATACTTCCCGGAAAAAATCATGGAACAGCTTGACCCTCGCAGTTTCGAGATAGCTGAAGTAGATGGCACTGTTTACATGGCCATAAGCGTCAAGATCACAAAAGCGTAATTCGATTGGGGTGGAGAACATTTGTGCCATAAATATAATTTCCTTTAATTACCGAGCATCCCTTTTTTAAGTGAGTCATCAGCCGGTTTGTCGCCGAGATAGATTGCAAGAACTGCTTTTGCAAGTTTGGTGGAGGAGACTGTTCCCAATGACTTGCCGTTGTGGCTGGCCGTAACACTGCCATCGGCGGAAAGGGTCAGATCAACTACATCACCTTTCATAAAATCGGCGGTAAACAGCGCGAGAACCTTTTTCAGCTCGGGTGCGCCGACCATGTCTGGAGAATTGTTGGCAAAACCCTCGCTGAAGGCTTCGATAATTTTTTCTTTTTCAACTTTTGAATGCAGGAAGTTCATTCTGATCAGCTTGTCTCCGCCGTCGCTCAGTGCTGCAGCAGCAGTGGCAAGCTTCTTGCCGGAATAGAGCGAACCGATGTAGACCTTGACAAAGAATTTCTTCCTGATTCCGGAACCGTTCAATTTCAACTGCTGGCTGTTGACCGTCACGGTCTGGTCAAGCTTCACTCCCGCAACTTCAACTGCATGAGACCGGGAGACAAAAAACAGTGTAAGAATAAGTGCCGCACATAGATTTTTCATACCAACTCCTCCGAAAAAATGGTTTCATACAACTCGCTGACTGTGTCAAACAGCCCAACCTGCTCCAGTGAAGATTTAAGCAACGCCGGGTTCTCCAGAAAATCCAGCATAAATACAATTTCTGATACTTTCAGATATACGAAAAACGGGTCGGTCAATCTCCCCTTAAAGAGCTGATGGATGATTCTGTCTACCGGCTGCCCTCTGAAGGGGAGCAGTTGTACGGCCCGTTCCACTAACGTTCTGATATAAAAGATAAGTGCGTCATCGACACTTTTAACAGAGGTGCGGTGACCCGGCATGATCCGGTGTCCGCGCAGTTTAATCAGGTTAAAGAGCGAGTTGCAGTAAACATCGTAATTTCTGAAACGGTCGCTGAACGTTTCCAGATTAATGTCAAGAAGAGGCGCCTGGAAAATATTTCTCAGCAGGATATCACCGGTTATCGCAGCATCTCCAAGCAGATAGACCATGTCACTCTGGGAGTGCCCCGGACAGGGGAGATACGTAATTCCCAGAGAGTTCAGTTCATCGGCTTCCTCAACGATGCGGAAGCGCGCAGGGTCTTGCGGGAATACTTTGTTTCGATCAAACGATTCCCGTAACTGCGAGGCAAAATTTTCATCAAAGCCGTACCCGGCCAATATTTCACCCATCTGTTTCATGCGATCCGGGTGCCGATGAAACTTGATGGCGTCACGGCGCGGGATGAGTACCTCGGCGTCACTCTGTTGGAGAATAAAATTAGCCAGACCGTAATGATCCACATGGCAATGAGTGATACAGACGTACTTCAAGCGTTTGAGATCAACCTCATCAATAAGGCACGCCTCACCCTCCGGTGTCGGCGGGCCGGTATCGAACAACACCAAGCCACCGCCGATTTCGGCGCTATAGAAATGAACCTCTCCAACTATGTAGGGTGTTTGTACGGTATGCTGGTGCATGGTGCTCCGGTATGCTTAATAAAAATACTTGTCTGCTTCAATCGAAGCCGCTGCCAGTTGGCGTTTCGCCTTGAGCAGGCCGGTCGCATCGTACTTGGTAAATCTGCGGATACCGGCAAGCAGCATGGTCAGGGTATCCCCCTCTTCGATGTAGTAGGCGGCACGGCGCGCAGCGGATGCCGCTTTTTCAGTGCCATTGAAGGTGAATATCTTCACTGCAGAGCAGACGGAAGCCTTTTTGCCCTCGCTCAGTTTCGGCAGTATCTTCTCGGCGCGCAGTACAGTGCTTTCAATCGCAAATATGTTGATTACCAGATCGGCTACGGCCAGCAGAATCTCCTGTTCATCCTTGATTTATCCCATGAATTTCTGCACACCGCTGCCGGCAAGAACCAGGAACGCCTGTTTCAGACTGGCGACCAGCGCTTTTTCTGCTGCAAACGGGACAGAATCGTCAAGCTCATCAAATGATGGCGACATCAGGGATTCAAAGGCTTTCATCGCCTCTTTCTGGAGCGGGATCTCCCCTTTCATGGCGCGGCGGAGAATGATGCCGGGAATCAGCAGACGGTTAATCTCGTTCGTCCCCTCCCAGATCCTGTTAATGCGCTCATCACGATAATACCCTTCTGCGGCATATTCCTGAATAAAACCGTAGCCGCCATGAATCTGGACCACAGCATCGACAACATCCGCCAGCACCTCACTGCAGAAAACCTTGGTGATAGCACATTCAACAGAATATTCCTCGATTCCCTGCTGATAGGCCTCGTAATAGTTGGCGGTTTCTTTTGGTACAGTGGCAAGACGATCATCAATAAGGCCGGCCAGGCGATAGACAACCGATTCCGAAGCGAAGGCGGCAGCGCTCATGTCGGCGATCTTCTCTTGGATGGCACCGAATGTGCCTATCGTAACGCCGAACGCCTTGCGCTCATTGGCATATCTAATGCCGGTGGTAAGCGAGGTTTTAGCGGCACCGGTGGTCCCTGCTCCCAGCTTGAAACGGCCGACGTTGAGGACATTGAAGGCAATTTTGTGCCCCTTACCGATCTCGCCCAGCAGGTTTTCAACCGGTACTTTGGCATCCTCCAGAATAATCTGGGTGGTGGATGAGCCCCTGACGCCCATTTTGTTCTCTTCCGGTCCGACGCTCAGCCCCTCGGTCGTCCGTTCTACCAGGAACCCGGTGAAGTGCTGCTTGTCGATCTTGGCAAAAACCGTATAAAAATCGGCGATGCCGCCATTGGTGATGAACTGTTTGGTGCCGTTGAGGATGTAGTGTTTGCCGTCCGGGGAGAGAATGGCGGTTGCCGATGCGCCAAGTGCATCGCTCCCTGAGCCCGGTTCGGTCAGGCAGTAGGCTGCTATCCACTCGCCGGAAATGATCTTGTGCAGATACCGCTCTTTCTGTTCTTTGGTGCCGTAATAGACAAGCGGTAGCGTGCCAATACCGGTATGAGCCGAATAGGTTACAGAAAAGGAACCGGCTTGAGCCAGCTTCTCGGCCGCCAGCATACTGGTGGCTTTATCAAGTTCCAAGCCGCCATACTCCTCGGGGGCATCGATCATCAGCAGCCCGAGTTCACCGCACTTCCTCATTAACTCAACGGTCAGCGGAAGATCGTGATGCTCAATCGCTTCACGGTTCGGGACAACTTCATTCAGGACAAACTGCTCGGTAGTATCGCCGATCTGTCGCTGCTCGTCAGTAAAATCCTCTGGTGTGAAAATGTCATTTTTATCAGCCTCGGTAATCAGATATTCGGCACCTTTAAATAGTTTTGCGGACATTGTGT
>Ga0247844_1008538_pt1 | contig 11066 bp, 7 predicted proteins | sample LaCtaG_FD_192421 | JGI IMG/M metagenome (GOLD analysis project Ga0247844, IMG submission 192421) | Freshwater microbial communities from meromictic Lake La Cruz, Castile-La Mancha, Spain - LaCruzMarch201714.5m_1 | ecosystem: Environmental > Aquatic > Freshwater > Lake | place: Spain: Castile-La...
ATGGTGCGCTTTGACTCCTTCGACGCCGACTCCACCTTTAAAAAGACCCTGACCGCGCTCAGCCCCACAGCCAAAGTACCCTTGCTGGTGGACGGCGATCTGGCGGTGTGGGACACGCTGGCTATTGCCGAGTATGTGGCCGAATACGTGGCCGAACAGCACCCCAACAAACACCTCTGGCCCACTGATCGCACCGCACGGGCAACCGCACGCAGCCTTTGCGCTGAAATGCACAGCGGCTTTACCGCGCTGCGCAGCCATTGCCCGATGAACATCGAGGCCGATCTGGCAGACACGGGCGCACTGATCTGGCGCGACAAGCCGGGCGTGCGCGCCGACGTGCAGCGCATCGTGTCCATGTGGAGCGCCTTGTTGCAAGAGCATGGCGGCCCCATGCTGTTTGGCGCGTTCACCGTGGCTGACGCCTACTTCGCCCCGGTCTGCATGCGTTTGACGACCTACGCCCTGCCGGTGCCCGCCCCGATTGCCGCCTACATCGAACGCGTGTGCGCACTGCCCGGCGTGCAGGCCTGGATAGCGGGTGCGCTGGCCGAAAAGGACTTTCTGGACTTTGAAGAGCCTTACCGCATGAAGCCTGGCAATAAAACCTGACGCTTGCCGTTCATGAAAACCTACCTGGTCGGCGGTGCGGTGCGGGATGCCCTGATGGGCCTGCCCGTGCAGGACCGCGATTGGGTGGTGGTGGGTGCCAGCCCGCAGCAGCTACTGGACCAGGGCTATATCCCGGTGGGGCGGGACTTCCCGGTGTTTTTGCACCCGAAGACCAAGGAGGAATACGCCCTGGCCCGCACCGAGCGCAAGACGGCGCCCGGCTACCACGGCTTTGCGGTGCACGCGGCCCCGGATGTGACGCTGGAGGAAGACCTGGCGCGGCGCGACCTTACTATCAATTCCATAGCTGCTTGCGCACACCCCACGGGGGCTACAGGCACTTTTGACCTTAAAAATGCCATAGACCCCTTTGGCGGTAAACAAGACATTGCCGACAAGGTGCTGCGCCACGTCACCCCGGCGTTTCGCGAAGACCCGGTGCGCATCTTGCGGCTGGCCCGTTTTGCCGCCCGCTTTACCGATTTCACCGTGGCGCCGGACACCCAGGCCCTGATGCGGGAAATGGTGGAACACGGCGAGGTGGACCATTTGGTGGCCGAACGCGTCTGGCAGGAGCTTGCCAAAGGGCTGATGGAAGCCCAGCCGTCGCGCATGTTTGCAGTGCTGCGCGACTGCGGCGCGCTGGTGCGGCTATTGCCCGAGCTGGACCGCCTGTGGGGCGTGCAGCAAAACCCCGAGTACCACCCGGAGGTGGACACCGGTGTGCATGTGATGCTGGTGATCGACATGGCGGCGCGCCTGAACACCAGTCTAGCGGTGCGTTTTGCCGCTTTGACGCACGATCTGGGCAAAGGAGTCACGCCTGCCGACGTGCTGCCGCGCCACATCGGCCACGAAGAGCGCAGCGTGCGGCTGCTCAAGGGCGTGTGCCAGCGCCTGCGCGTGCCGGTGGAGTGCACTGAGCTGGCGCAGGTGGTGGCGCGCGAACACGGCAACATCCACCGCTCGGGCACGCTCAACGCCGCGGCGCTGGTGCGCCTGCTGGAGCGCTGCGACGCGATCCGCAAGCCAGAGCGTTTTGCCGAAATTTTGCAGGCCTGCGAATGCGACGCCCGGGGGCGCCTGGGGTTCCAGGACGCACCCTACCCGCAGGCCGAACGGTTGGGCAACGCCCTGCACCAGGCACTCTCCGTTGCTACACATTTAGTAGCTGCTCACGCAATATCCACGGGGGCTACAGGCCCAAAGATAGGTGAATTTATCCAGACCGCACGAATCGAGGCGGTGGCATCGGGTTTATAGGGTGGCGCGCCCGGGGTGCATCTTGGTATGCTCGTGCCATGTCCCATTTATTGATAGTTGAAGACGACGATTTGCTGCGCGACGGCCTGTGCGCACAACTCACGCACGCCGGCCACAGTGTCAGCAGCGCCAGCGATGGAGCGCAGGCCCAAACCATGCTGGAGTCGACCCGCTTTGACGGCGTGATTCTCGACCTCGGGCTGCCGGTGGTGGACGGTGTCAGCGTGCTGCGCTGGATTCGCCAACGGTTGACCGCCTTGCCCGTGCTGGTACTCACAGCGCGCGACGGCGTGGAGGATCGGGTGCAGGGCCTGAACGCCGGTGCCGACGACTACCTCACCAAACCCTTCAACATGGCCGAGCTGCTGGCGCGCCTACAAGCCATGCTGCGCCGCTCACGCCTGCCCGCCTTTGGCGGCTCATTGGAGGCGGAAGGCGCTGCTGCCCAGCGCCTGCGCGTCGACCCCACCTTGCCGCTGGCCTGGCTGGACGATGAGGCGCTGGACCTGACGCAGCGGGAGTGGGCCTTGCTCTCCCTGTTGGTCAACAACCAGGGGCAGGTCGTGGGGCGCGAAGACGTTTTGGCGGTGTGGCAAACGCAGCCCACGGACGGCGCGACCAGCGGCTCCAACGCGCTGGAGGTCTATGTGCACCGCCTGCGCCGTAAGCTGCAGGATTCCGGGCTGACCATCCGCAATGTGCGCGGCCTGGGCTACATGCTAGAGGTTGAGGTGGCGTGAAGACCGCCGCCAGCTTCTCGCTGCGCCGGCAACTGCTGGTGTGGTTGCTGGTGCCGCAACTGGTACTGTGGTTGATGGGTGGCGTACTGGCGTTTCGGGTGGCGCTGGCCTATGCCGAAAAAGCCATTGACCAATCGCTGACCCAATCGGTGCGCTCGCTGGCGCGCCAGGTTAAGCCACTGGGCTCCGGCCTGTTGGTGGACTTTCCGCGTGCGGCGCAAGACATTCTGGAACAAGACCCCACGGACCGCGTGTCCTATATGGTGTCCTCCCCGCCTGGCAGCTTTTTGCTGGGCAACGGCAAACTGCCTCCCCCACCCGCGCAGCGGGTGATGCCCGACAACGAGCCACTGCTCTATGACCTAGTCATGGACGGCAAGCCGATGCGCGTAGCCTCGATCGAGCTGGGGTTTGGTGATGGCCTGACGCCCCAGCGCTTGCGCGTGCAGGTGGCCAAAAGCCTGGCCGTGCAACAGGGCATTGCCCGCGAACTGGTGCGTGACGTGCTCTTCCCGCTGTTGCTGCTGGGTGCCGTGCTCAGCTTTTTGGTCTACGCCGGCATTCGCCGTGGGTTGGCGCCGTTGCAGCGGCTGGAAGCGCAACTGGCCCACCGCACCGCAGCATCCCTCTCCCCGATAGAGATGACCGAGGCACCACGGGAAGTGCATTCTCTGGCCAATGCGGTGAACCAGTTGCTGACCACCTTGCGGCGCAGTCTGAGCCAGGAAAAGCGTTTTTTGAACGACGCGGCACACCAGCTGCGCACGCCCTTGGCAGGGTTGATCAGCCAGACCGAAATGGCCCTGCAGGAGACCGAGCCCCAAGCCGTGAAGCGGCGGCTGGAAAAGGTCCACACCGGCGCCCTGCGCAGCGCGCACCTGGTGCACCAACTGCTGTCGCTGGCCCGCACCGAGGCAGAAGTGGCCCTGCACCCGGTGGATGCCGCGTCTTTGGCGCGGGAGGTGGCGCGGGAGTGGACGCCGCGTGCCGTGGCCGCTGGCGTCGACCTGGGCTATGAGGGCGAAGACACGCTGACCGTGCCCGGCGACAAGCTGCTGCTGCGCGAGGCCCTGAGCAACCTGATCGACAACGCCTTGCGCTACGCCGGACGCGGTGCCACCGTGACGCTGCGCACTCGCGCCTTGGAGGGCCACTGCCTGCTGGAAGTGGAGGACAACGGGCCCGGCTTGAGCGCCCCCGATCTGGAGCGGGTTTTTGAGCGCTTCTGGCGCGCCAGCGAGCTGCCCGGCGGCTGTGGCCTGGGCTTGGCGATTGTGGCCGAGATCGCCCAGCGCCACGGCGGCACTGCGACAGCCATGGCGGTCCGTGGGCAGGGTTTGCGCGTACAACTGCGCCTGCCTTTGGCCCGTTGATCATGGGATACTGCCAACCGTGAACGACGCCATCACACCCCCCTTTGCAGACGAAAACCACTGGAAGCTGGCGCTGGAAGGCTCCGGGGTGGGTGTGTGGGACTGGAACATTGCCACGGACCAACAGCGCCACTCCGGGCATTGGGAAGAAATGCTGGGATACAGCGCCGGCGAACTCGACCAGCAGTACCAGGCGTTTTCCACACGGGTGCATCCAGACGACCTCGCAGCGGTGCAAGCGGCGGCCAAGTCGTACCTGGAGGGTCGCACACCCAACTATGCAGCCGACTTTCGGATCCGCTGCAAAGACGGCTCCTGGAAGTGGATTCTGACGCGCGGCACGGTCGTGGAGCGCGACGCACAGGGCAAGCCGCTGCGCATGATTGGCACCCACACCGATATCTCCGGGCCCAAACAGGCACAGGCGGAGCTGCACGCGCTGAACGCGAGGTTGCTCGAAAACACCGAGCTGCTGCAAACAACGCTGACCAGTATCAGCCAGGGCATTTTGTTGATCGACTCGCAGGAGCAGGTGCGCATGTTCAACCCCCGCGTCTGTGCGCTGCTGGACCTGCCCGAGAGTTTTCTGGCCACCCGCCCCACGATCCAGGAAGTGACCCGGCGCCAGCTGGAGCAGGGTGATTTCGGCATTGACGGAACGCTGATTGACGGTGCGGCACGTAGCTTGGTAATGAACGTTGCCGCGGGCCAGTCAGACCTGGTTCCGAACCACTACCTGCGCGAGACCCCGACGGGTCGCACACTGGAAGTGCGGTCACAGCCGGTGCCTGGTGGGGGCCTCGTGCGCACCTTTGCCGATGTCACCGACTATGTGCAGGCCGAGGCGGCCCGCAAACGGCTGGACTTGCTGCTGGCCTCCACCCAGTCCATCGCCCGCGTCGGCGGTTGGGAGCGCGATTTTGTCAGTGGCACGGTGTTCTGGACCGAAGGCATTTACCGGATGCTGGAAATATCGCCACAGGAATTCACCCCAGGCGACCTGGACACGACACAGCGTTTTTTTACGCCACAGGCCCTGGAGTTGATCAGGGCCGTTCCACCTGAAGGCCCCAACGCCAGCACGATCACCACCCACGACATGGAGCTTGAGATGGTGACGGCCAAGGGGCGCCCCATCTGGGTTCGTTTCAAGGGCACGACCACTTGGGAGCTGGGGCGTCCACAAAAGCGCACATCGGTACTGCAAGACATTACCGAACATAAGCACAGTGAAGCGGCGCTGCGGGAAACCGAAAGTCGCTGGAAACTGGCGCTGGAGAGCACGGGCGACGGCGTGTGGGACTGGTACGTCCAGACCGGCGAGGAGTTCTTCTCCAAGCGCTTGATAGAAAGCTATGGCTACAGCGCAGACGAGATTCAAAACCACCCAGGCGAACTCGACAAACGCACCCACCCAGACGATGCCGCGCAGATGGCGCACGATCGCCAGGCCCACTTTGACGGGCTGACCCCCACCTACATGAATGAACACCGGGTGCGTTGCAAGGACGGCAGCTGGAAATGGGTTTTGAGCCGCGGCATGGTCATCAGTCGGGATGCAAAGGGCCAACCGCTGCGCATGATCGGCACCCACACCGACATCACCGAGCGTAAAAATTCGGAAGCCATGATCTGGCAGCAGGCTTTTTATGACGCGCTCACCGGCCTGCCCAACCGCCGCATGCTGCGCGACCGGCTGGAACAGGAGATCAAGAAAACCCGCCGTGACGACCAGCAACTCGCCATATTGTTCATCGACCTGGACCATTTCAAGGAGGTCAACGACACGCTGGGGCATGACAGCGGGGACCTGCTGCTGGTGGAGGCGGCCCGCCGCATTCAGGGTTGTGTGCGCGAGTCCGACACGGTAGCCCGCATGGGCGGCGATGAGTTCACCGTGATTTTGAACGAACTCAGCAGCACCAGCCACCTGGAAGGCATCTTGGACAAGCTGCTGCAAGCCATGGGCGAAGTGTTCCAGCTGGGCGAAGAACAGGTGTTTGTATCGGCCAGCATTGGCATCACGATGTATCCAACCGACGCCACGGACATAGAGAATCTTTACAAGAATGCAGACCAGGCGCTGTATGTCGCCAAAGGCGCAGGGCGCAACCGCTTCAGCTTCTTCACCCCTGCACTGCAAGAAGCCGCACAAACGCGGGTGCGCCTGGCAAGCGACCTGCGCACGGCCTTGGTGGAGCAGCAATTCAGGGTGGTGTACCAACCGATTGTGAACCTGACCAACGGCGCAATCCACAAGGCGGAGGCACTGATTCGCTGGCAGCACCCGACCCGCGGGCTGGTCAGCCCTGCAGCGTTTATCCCGATTGCGGAGGCCAGCGGCCTCATTGTCGACATTGGTGAATGGGTGTTCCAACAGGCCATGGCGCAGGTACAACGCTGGCGCGCCGCGCTGGCCCAGAATTTCCAGATCAGTGTGAACAAATCCCCGGTGCAGTTTCACCATACCGCCGCAGGCCGGGCGCCGTGGGACATGCAACTGCAAGCGCAGGGTTTGCCTGGCTCATGCATCGTGGTGGAAATTACCGAAGGGCTGTTGCTGGACACGTCCACCAGCGTGGCTGACCAACTGCTGGAGCTGCGGGACTCGGGCATTCAGGTGTCGCTGGACGACTTTGGCACCGGTTATTCGTCCTTGTCCTACCTGCAAAAGTTTGACATCGACTTTGTCAAGATCGACCAGTCTTTTGTGCGCCATCTGATTGATCACTCGACCGATCTGGCGCTGTGCAAGGCCATTATTGTGATGGCGCACGCCTTGGGCATGAAGGTGATCGCCGAAGGCGTTGAAACCCAGCTCCAGCGCGACCTGCTGGCCGCTGCGGGCTGTGACTTTGCCCAAGGTTATTTTTACGCCCGGCCCATGTCGGCACCGGACTTTGAGGCCTTCGTGGCCGACTACACCAAGCGCACGCCGGTCTGAGCGTTAAACCAGTTGTTGTGGCGACTGCTCACGGTTAGGCCCGTTTGCTCACCCACCTTCATGATCGAATTCGGAGCCACGCGCACCGTCATCAAGCCCACCGAGGTCTTGACCACCACATAGGTATCCGCGCCAGTGGGCTCCACCAGCACCACTTCACCACGCCACGGCGCGTTGGGGTCAATGTGAATGTGTTCCGGGCGCTGACCCAGGGTGACCTCTTTGGCGTCGGGGCAGACGATGTCCAGCGAGCCGCCCAAAAACACGAATTTTCCGTTTTCACCAGCAGTTTCAATTTTCCCGGGGATAAAGTTCATGTTGGGCGATCCAATGAAGCCCGCCACATAGGTGTTGGCCGGACGGCGGTAGATGTCGTCGGGTGTGCCGATTTGCTGCAGGATGCCGTCTTTCATCACCGCAATGCGGCTGCCCAGCGTCATGGCCTCGATCTGATCGTGGGTGACGTAGACACTGGTGATGCCGGACAAATGGTGCAGGCGCTTGATTTCGGCGCGCATTTCCACCCGCAGTTTGGCATCCAAATTGGAGAGCGGCTCATCAAACAAAAACAGTTGCGGGTCACGCGCCAAGGCTCGGCCCATGGCCACACGCTGGCGCTGACCGCCAGACAACTGCGCGGGGCGGCGATCCAGCAAATGTTCGATTTGCAGCATGCCAGCCACTTCATGGATGCGCTTGGTGCGCACATCCTTGGGCACCTTGCGCATTTCCAGCGCGAAGCCGATGTTGTCGGCCACGCTCATGGTCGGGTACAGCGCATAGCTCTGGAACACCATAGCGATGTCGCGCTGGGCCGGTGCCACGCCAATGACGTCTTTGCCATTGATGCGCAGTTCGCCTTCAGTCGGCTCTTCAAGCCCCGCGATGATGTTGAGCAGTGTGGATTTGCCGCAGCCGGAAGGCCCAACCAGAATCAAAAACTCGCCGGGGGCGACGTCAATCTCAATTTTTTTCAGGACCTCAACGGCCTTGTCGCCCTTGCCATAAACTTTGCGAATGCCCGCGATGTGGAGTGAAGCTGCCATGATTTTTATCCTTTCACCGCGCCAGCGGTGAGACCTTTAACGAAATATTGCCCTGCCAGCACATAGACCAGCATGGTTGGAAGACCGGCGATCACGGCAGCCGCCATGTCGACGTTGTAGCTCTTGACGCTGCTCGACGTGTTGGCCATGTTGTTCAAGCCCACTGTGATGGGCTTGCTGTCGGCGCCACTGAAGGCGACACCAAACAAAAAGTCGTTCCAGATGTTGGTGAACTGCCAGATCAGTGTGACCATCAGAATCGGCGTGGACATCGGCACCACGATACGGTAGAAAATGCGCCAAAAGCCAGCACCGTCAATGCGTGCTGCATTTACCAACTCTTTCGGAATCGCGGTGTAGTAGTTGCGAAAAAACAGCGTGGTGCCCGCCAAACCGGCAATGCAGTGCACCAGGATCAAACCTCCCAGCGAGCTGGACAGACCAAAAAAGCCCAGCACCTGGCTCATGGGCAGCAGCACCACCTGAAACGGCATGAACACGCCAAACAGCATGAAGCCAAACAGCACTTCGCTGCCCTTGAACTTCCACATACTCAGTACGTAACCGTTGATGGCACCCCAGGCGGTCGAGATCAGCACCGCAGGCACGGCCATGATCACCGAGTTGACAAAATAGGGTTTCAAACCACGGCAGTCCACGCCGGTGCAGGCGCTGGACCAGGCCAACGCCCAGGACTCGAAATTGAGCGAGGTGGGCAGGCTCAGCAGGTTGCCCGAGCGGATCTGGTCGGCATCTTTGAACGAGGTGGCCAGCATCACGTACAGCGGGGCCAGGAAAAAGAAGGCGGCGATCAGCAGCACGCCGTAGATCAGCACGCGGGGGAGGTGTTTAGCGTTCATGGTGGGCCTGTCGAATTAGCGGTCGTGCGGCTTGGCGCGCAACTCGCTGTAAAGGTAGGGGACCACAATGGCGGCCACGGTGGCCAGCATCATGGTGGCGCTGGCAGCGCCCAGACCGATCTGGCCGCGGGTAAAGCTCATCACATACATGAAGGTAGCGGGCACGTCGGTGGCATAGCCCGGGCCACCGGCCGTCAGGGCCATCACCAGATCGAAACTCTTGATAGACAGGTGCGACAACACCAGCACGGTAGAGAACACCACCGGGCGCAGGATGGGCAAAATAATGCGCCAGTAAATCAGCGGCAGTGATGCGCCATCAATTTGCGCCGCCTTGATGATGCTGTCGTCAATGCCACGCAAGCCGGCCAAGGACAAGGCCATGGCAAACCCGGCGGACTGCCAAATGCCGGCAATCACCACGCAGTAAATGGCGGTGTCGCTTTGCACCAGCCAGTCGAAGTGGAAGCTGGCCCACCCCAAGTCATGCATCAGCTTTTCCAGCCCGAGGCTGGGGTTCAAAATCCATTTCCAGGCGGTGCCCGTCACAATAAAGGACAGCGCCATGGGGTACAGGTAAATGGTGCGCAACACGCCTTCAAAGCGCACCTTCTGGTCCAGAAAAATAGCAATGCCCATACCCAAAGCCATGGAGCCGCCCACATACAGCACCGAGAACAGGCCCAGGTTTTTCAGGGCAACATACCAGCGGTCCATGTCCCAAAGGTTGACGTACTGCTCCAGCCCCACAAACTCGTCGTAGTTGGGCAGCATGCGCGAGCCGGTCATGGACAGCACGCCATTCCAGATCATGAAGCCGTAGATGAAGGCGAACCCGAGCACAAAGCCCGGCGCTATCACCAGCTTGGGAATAATATTTTCAAGAGATTTCATATGCAGGCTCTCGTATGGCAATGAGCGCACCTCAAGCAGACGGCCTGGGGTGCGTGCCAAAGCGAAGTAAAGGAGGAGGCCGAAGGCCGGGGGACATGAGCGGCGGCACGTACCCCAGGCCTTCTGCGGTCAAACGAACCGATTACTTGGTCGCAGCAGCTTTAGCGATGCTAGTCATACCGTCAGCCACAGACATTTTGTCGTCATTCCAGAACTGGGACACGGCATCCATGATCGCACCTTTGGCAGCTGGCTTGATGGCCATCTCATGCGCAACCGAAGGAACCAAGCCGCCAGTTTTAGCGGTGTCCACAAAGTCTTTGGCTGACTGCTTAGCGCAATCGTCAAACTTGTCCATGCTCATCTTCAAACGCACAGGGATAGAACCCTTGTTCAGGTTGAAAACTTCCTGGAACTCGGTGCCCATGATGGCGGCAGCCAAATCAGCCTGTGCTTTTTGAGCGCCAGCGTCTTTGAGCTTGAACATTACAAATGAGTCCACATTGAACGTGTAAGCATTGGCAGTGCCAGGTGCTGCTGCGCAGACGTAATCTTTACCGGGAACTTTGCCCGCTGCAGAGAACTCGCCCTTGGCCCAGTCACCCATGAACTGGAAGGCGGCTTTCTCTTGAATCACCATGGCAGTTGCCAGGTTCCAGTCACGGCCAGGAGCAGCTGCGTCGGTGTAGCCCTTGATCTTGCGGAAGGTTTCCAAGGATTTTTTCATGGTTGCGCTGGTCAACGCCTTTTGATCCAGCTTGATGAGTGATTCGCTGAAGAACTTGGCACCACCCACGCCCAGCACCACGGATTCAAACGTGGTGAAGTCTTGCCAGTTTTGACCACCGTGCGCCACAGGAATCAAGCCGGCTTTTTTGACTTTTTCAGCTGCTACAAAAAACTCATCCCAAGTTTTTGGGGTGGTTGTCACTCCGACCTTCTTCAGAACCGCTGCATTCGCCCACATCCAATTGACACGGTGCACGTTCACGGGAGCCGCTACATAGTTGCCTTTGTACTTCATGACATTGGCGACCACAGCAGGCAGCAACTCATCCCACTTCTCAGCCTTGGCAGTCGCATCCAAATTAGCCAAAACGCCTTCAGACGCCCATTCTTGAATCGCGGGACCTTTAGCTTGAGCTGCGGATGGAGGGTTGCCAGAAACTACACGGCTCTTCAAAACCGTGGCAGCGTTGTCACCGCCGCCGCCAGCCACTGCGAAATCTTTCCAAGTGTGGCCCTTGCCTTGCATGATTTTTTTCAGTTCAGCAACCGACTTGGCCTCACCGCCAGAGGTCCAGTAATGCAGGACTTCTACCTCGCCCGCGTGG
>Ga0247844_1008543_pt1 | contig 11064 bp, 14 predicted proteins | sample LaCtaG_FD_192421 | JGI IMG/M metagenome (GOLD analysis project Ga0247844, IMG submission 192421) | Freshwater microbial communities from meromictic Lake La Cruz, Castile-La Mancha, Spain - LaCruzMarch201714.5m_1 | ecosystem: Environmental > Aquatic > Freshwater > Lake | place: Spain: Castile-La...
TCAAGCTCAGAAAGCGGGTCAGTCTAGGCCGGGCAAAGTGCAAATCGTGTGAAAGCGAAGGTGAGAGTGGAGAGCGAGCGCGCGCATGAGGGGCTCAAGCTCAGAAAGCGGGTCAGTCTAGGCCGAGCCAGTGCGGCCGCAAAGGGTACGGGTGCGCTTCGGGGACTCGGGGGCGGGCCCGTCGAGGTAGCCAAAGTCCTTGGTGGCGTCGTTGGTGACGAACCCAGACGCCTTGGGGATCCCCGGGGTGCGCGCCGCCTTCATCTCCGCCTCCATGCGCTTGCGCTTGAGCCCGATGGGCTCCTCGTCCGAGTCAACCTGCTTCGGCTCCGGATCGGTGGCGTCGTCCCCCTCCTGCGAAAGGACGCGGGAGTAGGTCGGGGTCGTCGGGCGCTGCTCGAGGAACTTGCGGAACCCGGTCTCCACCATCGTAATCCTGCTCATCGGCGGCTCCGGCTCGGTGTTGTAGCCCTCCTCCTGCGAAAGGACGCGGGAGTAGGTCGGAGCCGTAGGGGACGTCGGGCACCCAAAGAGCCCGCACATGCACCCCGCCCCCGCATCGTCGGAGCTGGAGACGTCGGGCTCGCCGCGGGGAACCGGGTGGGCGTCTCCGCAGGGGCGGAATGCGTTGTGCCTGTGCAGCCCCGTGCCCACGGAATCGCCGTGGTGCTGCTCGTCGTCGAGCAAGTCCTGCTCCGTGGGCATGCGAACGTACTTGGGCTGCCCCCCGAGCGCCGCCGCGCTGAGGATCGCGGTAGAGACGGCCTCCGCGCCGATGGCCCGGGCAATCTCCTCGATGGTGCCGAGCGTCTCCTTGGCATTCTCCCGGAGATCGCGGATCGACCCCGCGGCAATCGATTGCTTCACGGCATTCACCGCCGCGTCGACCCCGATCCTGACGCGCTCCGGTAGAGCGATGGGGTCGGTGCCGCCAAAGTGCTTGCGAATCTCGTCCTCGGCGCAGACCTGTGCGCAGCGGGTGGCGATCATGAGCTCCACGGCCTTGGCGGCGGAGGTCCTGGCCACCTTCTCGAGGTTGTCGGTCCTCCCCTCGTCAATCGCCTGCGCCACAGCAACCTCCGCCGAGGCGACGCCCAGCTCGATGCGAACCTGCATCAAAAGGTAGGTGTCGCCGGGGTAGTAGTGCAGAATCTCGTGCTCGCCGTGGTCCTTCGCGCGGACGATGGCAATCGCCTTCTTGGTCTCGGGGCTGATGTCGCGGAAGTGGTCCCTGTCGTCCGGGCGGGGGCTCGTGCAGGTGCTCTCCATCAGCTTGATCGCAGTAGTTTCGGCGTTGCCGATGCAGCACTCGATCAGGTCTTGGAGCTCCGGGCGGGGGCGGATGGTGCACGCCCTGCGGACGTAGTCGGCGATCGTGGGAATGTACGTCTCCACGAGCGTTTGCACCCGCACGTGGTCGTTGTTGCTGTAGTGCTCCTTGAAGTAGACCGTGGCCGCGGTTTCGCAGGTGGTGATGCTCAGATTCACCCACGTGTTGTGCTTCGTCAGCTGCTCCGGGGTCAGCTTCTCGATCTCGTTGGCGTAGAATTTTTCGAGCTCGTCCAGGTCCCGTTGGACGTCGGCCGCGTTGTCGGCGAGTATGTCGGCCTCGAGCTGGTTCCTGAGCCGCTTCTCCTCGGAATCCATCTCGGCTTCGGGCTGCGAAATCCCCGTGTCCTTGGGGCCGATGCTGTGCCCCGGGTGAATCACGGAGTGGATCGGAAAGAAGGCGTTGATCGGTCGGGTGAAGTCGGGAGCTTGGGTTGGTTGCGTCGAAACGCAGTTGTCGTCGTCTTGGCTCGAGCTTGAAACTTCCCCCTCTTCCTTCGAAGCGGTGGCGGGCGGGGTCTTGATCGTGCGCTGGCAAGGAAAAAAACGCGCATAAGTAATCTACCAAGGATGCAAAATGAATCTACCAAGGATGAAAAATCAATGCAAATGCAATTAAACTGCGGATCGAAATCAATTGGAATCTATTATTCCTGCTCGAAACTTTACCTGGGCGGGTTCGAAGACGTTGATGACGATGCTGGCGTCGTCCTGGAGCTTGCGGTCGACTTGGGTGGCGCGTGCTGGCATTTGCGTGGGTTTGCTTTTGCTTTTTGGCGCCAGGGTTCCAGGGGTTTTTATATCCGTCGTTCTTAGTACTACGTGTACAGTTACCCTGCGATGTGATGTGGGGTTGCCCTTTGGCCTCCGAAGAGTTTTAAAATTGCAATCTTGGTATCTATATTTCAAGCGGTTTGTTTTTTGAATGGGGACGGGCTGAAGAGGTTTTAAAAGTGGCCGCCGGCGCGATTTATTTAAAAGCATCCTTGTCACCTTTTTCCGCCCGTTTCGACACGCGTCCATGGCAATCACCCTTGAAATGCTTCGCGGAATGTTCCCCCCTCCCCCGCAGGACAACATCCTCCCCTCGCTGATGTCCCCTACTTCGTACGCGGCGGCGACGAGGGGTGGCGTCACGAAGCTCCCCGCCCTGCGCAGCGTCGCCACCACGGCGATTTACCGCAACCTCCAGGAGGTTTGCATATCTACTAAGGTTGTCCCTGTGCGGAACAAGCGCGAGCCCAGGTGGCAGTTCGGCTTCTGCGGCCTTGATGTTGTGCACTACAACAAGAAGCTCGCCGATCTGAAGGATTTCACGCGCGTCCTGTCCGGGCTTACGGTGGTGTACGAGCGCCCCAAGACCACCTTCTACGACTTCGGCTCGAAAGTAGGGTGGTTGCTCCCGCTTTCTGCTTGGCCGATGCAAATCCCTTACTGATTTTTTTTGGCGCAGACGGAGGAAAAGCTCGTGCACACGGTTACGCTGGACGGGGATCTCTGCGACTTCATGTTCCCCGCCGACATCTCCACGCTCAGGGGTGATGAGCTCTACGACGACGAGTCGCTCAACTACTTCCACTTCAAGACCCCGGCCGGCTCCGTCCGGCTGATCACCACCGTGTTCCCGCCGGTGTCGCGGGAGGTGCGGTTCTTCCCCCCGAACCACGTGCTCGTCATCGTCGACAAGAAGGACGTGCTCGGCGGGCAGCTCTCCGTGACGGTGTCGCGCCTCGTCGTCAACGAGTGCATGGGCTGCGGCCAGGTCATCAAGAAGTACAAGGCGACGGGGTTCGTTCACGCCTGCCCCCATTGCGTGGTGGAGGCACGGCCGGGCGAGACCGCCAAGTTCAACCTCTACTGCTGCGCGGGGTGCCGGTGGAACCACCTGGCGGCCCACACCCGCGAGGCCTGCCGCGTCGCCCCCCCGCCGGAGGTAGTGGACCGCCAGAAGGACGTGCGGGAGGGGCGGGTTCGCAACCCCTTTAAGCCGGGAGAGTCCACCTTCACCCTGCCCGGCAGCATCGACCCCAAGTTCCCGGAGCTACCCCTGGACAACCTGCGCACGCTCGCCAGCGCCGCGCTCTCCGGCAACGAGGTCCGCAAGGTCGCCGGGGCCCTGAACCGTCCGGACGATTTCTCCTTCGTCCCCAAGCCCCGGCGCGCGAAGGCCTGCGCCTCCTTCACGTCGGGGGGGTCCGGCAGCCGGTCGCCGATTCGCAAGCCGGGCACCGCCTGAAATCGGACGCGTGGATGTGCGCACTTTGGTGCCCTTTGCCTCTTAGGCGAATAAAAACTTGGTGTGGTCCGCGCGTGCCGAATGAGCATGCTCCGTCTGTCCGCGGAGCAGCTGTCGATTATCCAGGCGGGGCTCGTCCCACCCCTGCCGCCCATGGCCCTCCCGCCGCAGATGATCCCCACCACCGCCGCCGCGTCGCACGCGCCACCGCCCGCCCGCCCCGCGCTGCCCTGCGCGCCCGGGACCACCTCGCTGCCCCTGGCCCTGCTCCTGCCGTCGTACGCCGTGCTGGCCGGCGCGGGGGTCGGCGGCATCCTCTTCCCGGGCCTCTGCGGCGTCGCCCTGGCCGTGGCGGGGCCGTGCCTGTGCCTGACGGTGGGCGCGCACGCCCTCGCCGCGGGTCACTCCCCGTCCGCGCAGGGGCTGGGGCTCGTCTTCGCGCTCCTGCACTCCGCCGCGGGGTGGCTGGGTGGGATCGAGGGGCTCCTCGCCGCCGCGCTGTGCCTCTCCCTCTTTTTCGTGCTGGCCGTCCCCTCCCGGTGCTGGCGGCGGTCGTTCTCGCTGCTCGGGTTCCTCCTGGCGTGCGCGGGGTCCGGGGTCCTGCTCCTTTCGGGCGTCGGGGGCGCGTCCCTCCGCGCGCGGTCCCTGCTCGGGCTCGTGCTCACGGGGCTGGCCCTGCAGGCCCTGGTCGGCGCCAGCCGGTACCGGGGGGCCCACCTGTCCGCCTCCGTGGGGGAGCGGGCCTGACAAACCCGTTTGAATCCGCGCGGTGCCTTTAAAAGCGAGCTGGTCTCGCGCGGTGCCACCCGCTGCCATGCCCCGCTGCTGCGACGCCGCCGCCGCCGACCTCTCCCCCTGCTACGCCAGCGTCCTGGTGACGGACGGGCAGCCCCTCGTGGAGGCCCTGGACGCCATGGAGGACGGCCCCATCTGCCCCTGTGTCACCGGGTGGTGCGGGCGGTGCCGGCGCGTGTCCGCCTTCACGGTGGGCCTGGGGCAGTTCCCGTCGGCGTCGGCCTACTTCGCCCACGCCCTGACCCTCCAGCGCCGCGTCGAGGGCACCCTCCAGGCCGTGCGCAGGGAGCGCTGTCGCTGACTATTTAAGACTGCGGGGAGGCGCCGAGGCATTCCTGTGATTTTTCATATGAATACCGATATTCAAGCCGCGGTCGCCCACCTGGTGGAGACCCACAGGGACGACATCGAGGCCAGCGCCCAATTCTCGACCAACTGCGTCAAGTGCGTTCACGACAGCAGGGACGCCTTTCAGCACCTGTTCGACGTGCGCCTGGCGGAGAGCGGGAGCCTCGGCTCGTTCCGGGCGGGGTACTTCCCCGAGCAGGGCTACGACTACCTGCTGGGCTGCTGCGTGACGTTCGCCCAGCGGAATGCGGGTGTGAATCCGGATAAGGATGTGAGGAAGTTCATCAACGAGCAGGGGTCTGGGATCTTCAAGGGTATCATCGACCTCTACGGGGTCTGCAGGAACCCCCAGTGGACAAACAAGCAGAAGCTCGTGGTCGTTCGTATTGATGTAGATAGCCAATCCGGGGTTGTTAAGGTGAGCCTGGTGTCCGAGGAGTATTTCGTCGCCCTTGTCAAGGCCTTGGTGGCCCACTTGACGGCTACCACCCCTGCGGACGCGTGCGACTACCTGGGCAACCCCTTTGCGCTGTGCACCAAGATTATCGATATGTTTGCGGAGCTGACCGACAAGCGCACCACGGATGCATACGTCCTGTACTTTCGCACAAAGAATTTTAACAGGGTGATCCATTACCCCCAATTCGTGCAGCTGGTTCGCATGATGCATGGCAGCATCACCAAGCTCGTGACGCTCCCACCGACCCTGGTGGCCGCCCTGAAGAGGTTTGCGCCGAGCGAGTCCGGTGCGTCCAAGCCCAGAAAGGCAGCCGGCGCCGCCAAGTCTGAGATTGTGGTGGACAGGGGGTCGATCAACAGCCGTGTGGCGCGCCAGTACGATTTGCTGGTGTTCAAGCCCGAGGCCATGACGCGCCCGGGGGTGTACCTGGAGATCGCCAAGGCCGCCGCCGATGGGTGTGGGTTCGCGATGAAGAACCCGAAGCGCGAGGTCTACAGGGCGATCGGCGCGGCGAGGGTCCGGTCCCTCGTGGAGGAGCGCGTCCCCATCAAGGATCTCCCCGATCTTGAGGATCTGTACAAGTCCCTGATGCTGCAGTACTGCCCCAAGACCGACGACTCCGTGGAGACCAGCAAGTGCGTCCAGATGCTGCGCGAGTGGTGCCTCGTCGAGGTGGGGCTGTTCGACCTGGTGTTCACCGAGTTCGCGCGCATCGACGCGCTGATCGAGGCCTACATGGTCGTGTACCAGAGGCCGAGGCAGGTCTGGAGCGGGTGGGCCCCCGATTCTAGGGAGTTCTCCGAGATGGTCCTGGGTGCCATCACCGCCCCTCCGCTGCTCCCGTTGACCGACGCGGACGCCAAGCCCGACTTCGTGGCCGAGGACTGGATGCGGCTCCTGGGCGTGATCCTGCAGCATGTCGGTGGCGAGTGTCGTTCGCTGGACACGGTGCACCACGCCCTGGCCCTCGCTTCCCATCAGGTTCTGCGCGTGGTCCCGTGTGATATCATGGAGTGCGTGTCCTACTTCGCGACGTATTACGGCTACTATACGGATGTCCTCGACGGGATCATACGCGAGATCGGTACGTCCGGGTACAACGTCGACTACGCTGGCATCCCTGGCTTCCTCGAGGACTCGTTGGAGATCCCCGATGACTGGGAGCTGTTCGGGACCGTGGAGAGGGGCGAATCCGGCGTTGGCACGGCGATGGAGGCGGAGGCCCCTGTGGGGGTTCGTCGTTCCGATCGGGGCATTCGCCCGGTGGATCGATTCCGCGCCGAGCCCGGAACGGGCAGGCCTGCGGGCAATGAGACCGGCTCCGCCGAGGCCGAGGCCGTGCCGCTGCAGAGCTTTGACGCCGACGAGGAGGGCGACCTCATGGCCGACGAGGAGGATGGCCTCATGGCCGACGATTAAACCACCACCCCCGTGGTGGCTTGCGAATAAACTGCGGAAAGCTTGTCTATTTAGCTTCGCGCGTGTGTGGGCGTGCGCGCGGTATGAGCGGAGAGGTGCCCGATCCGAGCGCGCTGGTGGAAGCTTACAACGCGGTGTTTGTGGTGGAGGGGGGCGCCGTCTTGGCCTCCCCCGGGCGGCACGTGGGTTACGTCGAGGACCGGCTCCGCGTCCTCACGGGGGCCCCCGCGTTCGAGCCGCTGGACCTCGCTCGCGTGCGCGCGCTGCCCCAGGCCGATTTCCTCAGGCTCCTGTTCCGCGCGGTGGCGGGGGCGTACGTCACGGGCCCCCCCTCGGGGCTTCGCGCGGCGGACTCGTGCCGGATCCGGGCGGATCAGACCCTGGGGTCGCTGGAGGTGTCGCGGGGCGGGGGGGAGCACGAGGCCGTGCTGACCGTGATCACGATCGTGCTGCTCTGCGTCCTCGGGGTCATGCTGTACAGGCGCGACCGGGCGGCGAGGGGGGTATAAAACGCCTTGATGGGGCGTGGGGGGCGATAGCATGGCCTCCCTCGCGAGCATTGCGAATAAGTTGGACGAGCTGGTGAAGCAGAAGGCGGCGGCGGAGCCCAAGGAGCCCACGCAGGAGGAGAAGGACGAGGAGCGGATGCGCGAGATCGAGGCCAAGATCGCCGATCTGGTGGAGCTCATGAGCAGCGGGACGACCCGGGAGTCCGCGGACCACTCCGTCTCCGACGCCAAGGACCGCGTCCAGACCACGCAGGGGGAGGAGCGCCCGTTCCTCCGCGTCTACCACGACCACGGGGGCAAGCGGATCCCCACCACGCGGCGGACTCAGGTGACTCGTTATCCCAGTGTATATTCATACAAGAGGGGAGCCAAAAAACCCAGACTGAATGCGTTTGTTAAACAAACTACTATCCATGTTTCGTGATTGGTGATGTCAGGGATCTGAAAGTAGCAAACCAATGAGCAGCTTTCTGTGTGTGAGGGGCTGTTCAGTGGGTCGTAGCTGTGGTGCCAGCCGTGGTGAAGGAGTAGGACCAAAGCTACTGCAGTTAGGATTATCGCTATGAAAACCAGAAGCAGCATTTGCCAAGTTATTTTATTCGTTGCTAAAATACCTTGCGCAGAGCAAGCTGCAGCTCGCGGACGCGCTCAAGCAGCGGATACGGGTCGGGAAGCACGCGAAGGACATGGAGCACGGGCTGCACATCCTCGTGCGCGAGCAGGTCGAGATCCTGGAGCGGCAGCTGGGCCGCACGGGCAAGAAGTCGGCGAAGGGCAAGAAGCCGGGCGGGGGGTGAATGGTGTATATTAAGTCGTTTCGCGCGGGGGGCTTAAAAACCATGCGCATCCGAATCACGCCAGGGCAGGCGCTCTACCTCTACGGGGTGTGGGCGCCCAAGGACACGATCGCCTGGGCCGACGTCCTCGATCAGGACGCCTTCACGTTCGCCCATCTCCACCGGGACGCGAACATCTCCCTCAAGCTCCTCCACACGCTCCAGCCCGACCCCAACAAGTGGGTCCACGCCAAGCGCGCGTTCCTCTACGACTGCCCGAGCATGGTCGACTGGGGCGCGCACCCCATACGCGACTTCCGGGCGGACCTCGGCGACGTCATCGCGCAGGGCTGGACCGCGGACGCCATGGTCGGCATGGGGGTCACCTACGCGGACCTCGTCGACGTGGGGCTCACCGTGGACAGCATGACGCTCTTTACTAGGATCACCCTGCTCGGCTGGGCCCAGCTCGGGTTCGCGCGCGCCAGCGCCGCCGAGATGCCCGAGGTCTCGCTGGTCCGCCTGTTCGGGATGACGAAGCAGCAGGTCCTTCAGTCGCTGCGGTAGCCGCTTAAAGTGCCTGCCGCGAGATGCGGATGTCCACGTGCTCCCGGGGGCGGGCCGTCGACAGCGCCACGGCGAACACGCGGTACCAGTCGTAGAGCCGGGGGTCCTCGTCGTCGCGCTTGTACGGCTTGATGATGGGGACCACCTTCTCGACCCCCTTGCGCTGCCCGTACTGCCGGTCGTAGTAAACCTTGCGCAGGCGGGTCTCGTTGTCGATGAGGAGGTTCGTCGCGAAGTCGTGGGGCGCGATCGTCGCGGGGTCCTTCTGCAGGTCCGGGAACCTGGTCTCCGGGGGGAGGTCGTCGCGCAGGCGGATCGGGGTCGCGACGAGGTCGTGGTACAGGATCGGCTTGCGCCTCCCCCCGCTCTCGAAGCAGTCCCGCTCGAACGGCCAGTACCACTGGATGAGGTCCCCGGTGTGGACGTCGAAGTCCCCGTTCATCACGGTGCGCAGCCCGCCGATCAGCACCGACGTCATCGTGTCCCCGCAGTGCGCGTGGGCCCACCCCAGCGTGTTCGCGTACCCCACTGTCACGAAGTCGTAGATGTTCGGGATGATGCTCCGGAACCTCATCTTCCCGGGCCGCTCCACGGGGTCGTCCTCCTCCAGGAACGGCTCCGCCCCGTCGGCCAGGGGGAACACGCGCGTGTTCCCGTCCCGGAACGCCATCAGCAGCTTGTCGCGCACGGGGATGCTCGTCGCGTTGTGGTACATGAGCTTGAGCAGCTTCTCCACCTCGCTCGCGTGCTCCCCGTCCGGCTCCACCAGCTGCCCCAGGTTGCTCACCACGCGCGGGTACGCGTTGTTCTGGAACCGCTTGTTCAGGCCGTCGGGGGCCCAGCACTTGCCGACCCCCAGCACCAGCTCGTCCTTGTGGATGCAGTACCGGTACTTGTTCCGGATGAGCTCGTCCCCGTCCTGCCCGGTCTTCGTGAACTTGGTCATGTGGTCCTGCGACACGCGGCACTGCTGGATGTGCTTGCAGGCGGTGTCGAGGTGCGTGGACGTGGCCTGGGCCAAACTCGGCATCGACATGATGCGGGCGGTTGGTTTGGGTCACTCCCCCATCGGCGGGAAACGCTTAAATAGTGCCCCTCGCCCCCGCGTCGTTCATGTGCAGGCGAAACACAGCGTACGCCACCAGGATCGCCGCCAGCACCAGCAGGGACGCCCACAGCCGCGCCCGGGGGTGATCGTGCCGCCGCAGTATCACCACGAACCCCGAGGCGCTGCTCGGGTTCGACATCAGCGTCACCTCGCACTCGGGGAAGAGCGCCCGCAGCCGGCACGCGTGCCCGTCGCCCCACTCCGGCAGGTGGTAGATGATCAGCGTGTGCTCGCCCTGTGTCACCCCCCGGGCGCCGACGCGGTCCATCCGCAGGGCCGTGCGCAGGTAGTGGTGCACCTCGTCCATTTTTTTTTGGTTCCATCGGCGCTGGTCGTCGCGCGGTTTTTATAGCCGATCAGGGGTATTTCAGGGGTATGCCCTCGGGTCCCCCTCGCGAGGCCATGGACGATTTTAACATGACGGACAACGACTGGCACGTGGTCGCATCGATCGTGGCCATGCCCCCCGGGGTGTGGAACGCCACGGAGCCGGTGCGCAGGCTCCCGCCCCGCCGCGAGGCGCTGCCGCCCCCCGCCCGGTTCGTGCGCAAGAAGCCGAGAACCGATGCGTCTACGCCGGCTCCAGCTCATTGAACAGCATCTTACATGGTCACGTCGGCTCCAGCTCGTTGAACAGCATCTTCGTCATGTCGGCGTTGCGGTAGATCTGCATGATCTCGGCGATGACCTTGAGGTAGACCGTGACCGTCCGCACGTCGATCAGCGGGGTCCCGTCGTCCGCCCGGCTCATGATCAGCTCCCGCAGCAGGTCCGCCAGGTCCAGCAGGTTCCGCAGTATGCTCGCCACCCGGACGCACGGGTGCAGCACGTGCTTCGACACGTGGATCAGGATGTCGTGCGCGGTGGGGATCACGCGGCCCGGGCTTTCGTCGCCGCCCTCCTCCGGTATCGACGCCAGGAGGTGCTCGCGCATGTGCTCCGCCATCTCTGACGCGTCCACGATGTGGGCCTTCTCGATCATGAACCGGTGGAAGTGCTGGACGTCCTCGCTCCCGCAGTTCTCGCATATCCAGCACCGGGAGGCCTTGGGCGGCTGCAGGGCCACGACGATCTCCTCCGGCTCGGACGGCATGTCGTCGCTCGCGTAATCGTTGGGGGAGCCCGGCTCCATCGGGGTGGTGTGTTGCGTGCGCCCTCGTGGGGAGTTTTAATACACGGGGCTCGCATTACGCGCGGAGTCTGGCGTTATTTATGCGCGCGAACCGGCGGCGGCTCGGTGATGCCAAGCAAACTCGATTGGAGGGAGGAGCTCTGCCGGTTGCGCGTCGATACCGCGCGTGAGGCCGACCTGATCAAGAGGGTGGCGGGCGGTGTGGACGGCCTCTTTGCCTGGGTGACCTTTTCGTACGTCGGGGATAGGATCATCACGATGACCACGGACAACGGGCGGTCGTGGGAGTGCCTTGTGCCCGAGTACGTGGACAACTCCCACCAGGTGGGCGATAACGCCTACCTGTGCGTAACCAACGACATCAGCGAGCTCCACACGCTGCTGC
>Ga0247844_1008545_pt1 | contig 11061 bp, 8 predicted proteins | sample LaCtaG_FD_192421 | JGI IMG/M metagenome (GOLD analysis project Ga0247844, IMG submission 192421) | Freshwater microbial communities from meromictic Lake La Cruz, Castile-La Mancha, Spain - LaCruzMarch201714.5m_1 | ecosystem: Environmental > Aquatic > Freshwater > Lake | place: Spain: Castile-La...
CGACATAAAGGGCGTAATTAACATGGTGAGAATACGGTCCTTTTTATTTTCGAGCGTACGGGTAGCCATAATTGCCGGCACATTGCATCCAAAACCCATAACGAGCGGAATAAACGATTTGCCATGTAACCCTATTTTGTGCATCAATTTATCCATAATAAACGATGCGCGAGCCATATAACCCGTATCTTCCATTAATGAAATAAAGAAAAACAAAATAAGAATATTTGGTAAAAACACAATAACACCTCCTACCCCACCAATAATTCCGTTTACTAATAAATCGCGCAGAGCACCTTCGGGCATACTTGCCTGTACCCACGACGAAAACAGCCCTACGCCTGCATCAATCCATGCCATAGGGAAACTTCCCAACGTAAATGTGGCCTGAAACATTGCCCACATAAAGAAAATAAATATGGGAAATCCAAAAAAACGATGCGTCAAAATATCATCATATTCGCGTTTTGCTTTTCTTTTGTCCGGTTTTCCCTCTCGGTAGGTTTCTTTGAGGGCACCATCGATAAAACCATATTTTGCATCTGTTAGTATGGTTTCCGATTTTTCGTTCATCGACTTTTCCAATTTTTCAACAGCCTGTGCAGCAACTCGTTTTACATCTTTGTAATTCTCGAATTGATGGAGGTCGCGTAGCATGGTTTTATCCGTTTCGAGCAGTTTTATGGCAACAAAACGGGATGAAAACCGATCCCGAATTTTGGGATTTTTCCAAATTTCAGTTTGAATTTCGCGAATGTACTTTTCGATAATTTCACCATAATTAATATGAATGTGGCGCACTATCGGGTCGCGATCTTCGTATACATCAATAATTTTTGCAAAAAGGTCATCAATGCCTTTACCTTTGAGTGCAATGGTAGGTATAATGGGAATTCCGAGCATTTCGCTCAAGGCTTTATAATCAAATACTACCCGTTTTTTTTCTAACTCATCGTACATATTCAGGGCAATTACTACCTTGATATTCATATCGATAAGCTGTGTTGTAAGAAATAAATTTCGCTCGAGGTTCGAGGCATCTACAACATTAATTACAATATCGGGTTTATTTTCAATAATACGTTTACGAACGTAAAGTTCTTCGGGAGAATATTCAGTTATTGAGTAAGTGCCGGGTAAATCTACCAGCCGAAAAATATAATCATTTCTTTTAAATTTAGCCTCTTTAGCATCTACTGTTACACCACTGTAATTGCCAACTCTCTCGTGCGAACCGGATACACAATTAAACAAGGTTGTTTTCCCGCAATTAGGATTTCCCACCAAAGCCACATTAATTGTTTTTCCCTTTTCAAGAACCGAACGCTTCAGTTTTTCCTCATCAATCACACCGTTGAAAGTAGGATCATCGCTTTTTATATAATCAGCAGCCGAAATAACTTCTATCAATTGTGCTTCGCTACGTCGTAGCGATACGTTATAACCCAAAATTTCGTACTCCACCGGATCCATCAAAGGCGCATTTTTAACCACCTTCACCTTTTTTCCTTTCACAAAACCCATTTCGGTAATGCGTTTACGAAAAGCACCGTGTCCCAGCACTTTGGTGATATAGGCTTCGCCCCCCGTTTCAACTTCCGATAAATAATTGATTTTCTTCGACATTTCCCCTTTATTTAATATCAATCAACACTTTGCCCGACGACCTCAACAACCCTATCGACCATTTAATAATAACAACCGAGCTAATAATAGCCACTAATGGATCGATAAACGGAATATTCCAACTACGGGCAGCAATTAACCCAACGATAGCCGAAATGCTTGTAAGCGCATCCGCCAACACATGTAAGTAAGCTGCTTTTATATTATGATCCGTATCGTCGTGTTTGTGATGCAACAAAATGGCACTTATCACATTCACTATCAACCCAATAACTGCTACTGCAATGGCCTCGTTGTAAGCAATATTTTGAGGTGCAAAAAATCGTTCGAATGCCTCTACAAGAATAAAAAAAGCGAACAATAACAGAATTAGTCCACTACTGTAACCCGAAAGCGACAATATTTTTGAACTATTACCCGTAAAACTATCTTTTGCAGCCAATTTTCGAACAACTATATAAGCCACCCAGCTAAGCCCTATTGCAAAAACATGCGAACCCATGTGTATGCCATCGGCTAATAAAGCCATGGAATTGGTGGTAATGCCGTAGAAAATTTCGACGAGCATGGTAATTGCCGTTAGCAGCACTACCCAAAGTGTTTTACGTTCCTTATTATTTTCTATCATTATATTTCGGGTTATGTTTTTCAGCATAACAAGTTAAACCTATATCTGGTTTAAAAATTGCACACAAAATTAGTTATATTAATTGAAATCAGGGCAAACTGAAGGTTGTAAAAGCCTAAAATACCTACTAATAGGTAGATGAATTAAAACAAAGTTTTTATCTTTGACGAAATATTTTTAAAAATGAATCTTCATCATATTGGACTGTATTTGAACAATGCGTCCGACAAAAAACAAATTTTATCACAAGTAACTGAAAATAAATTGCTTCGCGAGATTATTGACTTGCATAATTTGAAAGGAACTTTATTTTCGGCTCAAACTATCGAAAAATTTATTGACGAAGAATTTAGGCACGACCGCATTGTGGTTTGCACCAACGAGAACACTTCACTCAGCACCATGTCCAGCGGACAGCAAAAACGCGCACTTCTCACGTACCTCATTGCTCAAAAGCCCGATTTTTTGGTATTGGACGATGTGTATAGCAACGTTGACAAGGCCACACAACTACATATTTTGCAGGAACTTAAAACACTTTCGGAAACTACACAGATTATTCAATTTTTTTTTCGTAAAAATGATTTATTACCTTTTATCCAAAAAGTAATTACTATTGATGAAAAAAACAACATTATAAACCAACAAAACAAAAACGATTTTACGAGTAAGCCTGAAAAAACAGCAGAAGAAAAACATAAATTTGTTTTACCAAACACATATACTTCAAATTACGCAACCGTAAATCCATTAATTGAATTGCATTCCGTATCGGTTCGTTACGATGAAAAGCAGGTGCTCAACTCTATAAACTGGACTATTTGCAAAGGAGAATTTTGGCAATTGGTTGGGCCAAATGGTTCGGGGAAAAGCACCTTGGTAAGTATGATTTGCGGCGATAATCCGAAAGCTTATGGTCAGGACATTCTACTTTTTGGACGCAAAAAAGGAAGTGGTGAAACAATTTGGGATATTAAACGTCAGATTGGTTATTTTACACCTAATATGATGGTACGACTTACGCGGAACGATACGGTTGAAAATATGATTATTTCGGGACTGAACGATTCGGTGGGATTGTATGTCGAGCCAACCGACCTACAGAAGGACATTGCCCAAAGTTGGATTGAAATGCTTGGAACTACATTTCGGCACCAGCTTTTTCAGCAACTATCTATTGGTCAGCAGCGTATGGTAATGGTGGCACGCGCTATGGTGAAGCATCCGCCACTACTTATTCTGGATGAACCAACTATTGAACTCGACGACGAAAATAGTGCACTTTTTATTGAAATGGTTCAAGCTATTGCAGCCGAAAATCAGGTTGCGATTATTTATATTTCGCATCGCGACGAAGAAAATCTTCGACCCTCCAAAATATTTGAACTCGTAAAAACCGACAAAGGTTATACAGGTGAGGTAAAATGAAAACCGTCGACAAAATTCAACTTTCGCCGACGGATATCAAACCAAAAAACATAGAAAAAAAAATCTATTTACGTGCATCAAGCGCCGCCTGCACTAACTTAGGCACTTCCACAGGTAGGCGAGCTACCGGAACTCCAATAGCTTCGAAAGCAGCAATTTTTTCTTCGGCAGTTCCGCTTCCAGTCGAAATAATAGCACCGGCATGTCCCATACGTTTACCCTGAGGAGCAGTTTGGCCTGCAATAAATGCAACAACCGGCTTGGTTACATGCTCTTTTATATATTGTGCAGCGCGCTCTTCGGCATCGCCACCAATTTCGCCAATCAGTACAATGGCTTCAGTTTCGGGGTCGTTTTCGAACATTTCGAGCAGTTCCTGATAATACAATCCGGCAACGGGGTCGCCGCCAATACCCACACAGGAACTTTGTCCTAAACCGTTCTGAGTAAGCAAGCTAACCATTAAATAGGTCAAGGTTCCACTCCTACTCATTAAGCCTACATTTCCTTTTTTGAAAATATTTCCGGGCAAAATACCTATCATCGACTCTTCGGGAGTAATCAATCCCGGACAGTTTGCACCAATCAACTGTACACCTTTCTTTTTGAGGTAAGCTGTGGCTTTTACCATATCCAATGTTGGCACACCTTCCGAAATGCAAATTACCAGTTTTATGCCGCCATCAGCTGCTTCGAGTATAGCATCGGCTGCCAGAGGTGCGGGTATAAATATAACCGAAACAGTTGCACCGGTTGCATTTACAGCATCTTCAACTGTGTTGAAAACCGGCACATCGTGTACAGTCTGTCCGGCTTTTCCGGGCGAAACACCAGCCACAATTTTTGTTCCGTAAGCCACCATTTTACCGGTATGGAAACTTCCATCGCGACCGGTAATGCCTTGTACAAGGACTTTTGTATCTTTATTTATTAATATGCTCATTTTTTCTTAGATTTTTTTGTTTCGTGTTTCGTGTTTCGTGTTTCGTGTTTCGTGTTTCGTGTTTCGTGTTTCGTGTTTTACTACACACTATAAACTAAACACTTACAAACTATTTACTAAACGAATAGCTTCCTGAGCGGCTTCGCTAAGCGACCCAACAGTAGGCAAATTGTGTTCCTTTATAATTCGAAGTCCTTCTTCGGCATTTGTTCCCGAAAGGCGAATAACAATCGGAATTTCCACTTTCATTTGGTCGAGAGCAATTACTAATCCTTTTGCCACATCGTCGCAACGAGTAATTCCACCAAAGATATTAATCATAATCACTTTTACGTTTTTGTCAGACATCAACAAGTTCATTGCATCGATTACCTTTTGCGGGCTCGAACTTCCACCAATATCGAGGAAATTAGCCGGACTACCACCAAAATGTTTAATTACATCCATCGAAGCCATTGCAAGTCCGGCTCCATTCACCATACAGCCAATATTTCCATCGAGGCGAATGTAAGTCAAACCACTTTCTTTAGCCGAAAGTTCTTTCTTTTCATCTTCGGTTGGTTCGTTAAGAACTTCAATATTGGGTTGACGGTAAAGCGCATTGTCGTCAAAATTCATTTTGCCGTCGATAGCAGCCAATTTTCCTCCATCGGTAATAACCAACGGATTGATTTCAACTATCGAAGCATCGGTATCAATAAATATTTTGTATAGTTTCTTGAAAATATCGACAGCTTGTTTCACCAATGTAATATCCGAAAACAATTTAAAGGCAATTTTGCGTGCCATAAAATCCGTCATTCCCAAATCCGGATCAATTGGAATTTTAAAAATAGCATCCGGATTTACTTTTGCTACCTCTTCAATTTCGACACCACCTTCGGCACTGGCCATAAACAAAACCGATTTTGTATTTCGGTCGATGGTAAGCCCCACATAATATTCTTTTTGAATTTCAACCGCATCGGCCACCAACACTTTTTCAACCGTATAGCCTTTAATGTCCATACCCAAAATTTTCTGACCTGCATCTACCGCTGCTTCCACTGTTTTGGCAAGTTTTACACCACCGGCTTTTCCACGTCCACCTACCAAAACCTGTGCTTTAACTACCACCATGCGATTGAGTTCGCGTGCTGCTTTCTCTACCTCTTCAATTGTGTGACACAAAATATCGTCGGGAACCGGAATACCGTATTGCCGAAAGATTTGCCGTGCCTGATACTCGTGAATCTTCATTAGCTTTTCTTTTTATTTACAATTTGTAAAAATATTTTATTTAATTAGTATCATTAACAGATTTACACGCTTAGTTGTTTAGCAAAAAATGTATTTATTTGCATTTTTGCACAGTTTTAACAATTGGAATAATTACAATTGAATAAACAAATTATTTTGAACACAGCATCTTCAAAACATCGATAATAATTCTTATCCCTGCGTGCAAGTTCTGAAAAATAATTACCAATTATCGGTACGAAATGGTAACACTGGAAGGCCGGCAGTATTGAATAAAAATCCTTTGCCTGATGGAAAGTTGATATACGCATAACGAGCTGCTATAGGGTTTTTCACTTCGGCAGCAGTTAGAATTACCTGTTTTGATTTAATTTTAGCACTCGCTGGATAAAAAACTTTGTCGTCGCCTGCAATTTCGAAATTTGTAAGTTCTTTACCAAACGAAGTAAGACCCATAACCAGATTATCAAATGCTATAACTAACGAAGAGTCTTTAACTTCAACGCTCTTAAAGGTTGGATTTTTGTATGCTAAACCTTCCAATTTATATGTTTCGGACAATGCCCAATATGATAATCGTTGTCCAACAACTTTCTTTTCGGCAGGATGAATACAAAATTCCTCACCAAAATCTACAGTGGCAACCATACCGGCATTTGGAATTTGTTGTGAAGCTTTTAGTTGCTCATCGTAAAATTTACCCGAAAGTATATCTTTACTGTTATTGTACCAATATGGAGCTATTTGTACAAAATAAAACGGCAATTGCGTAAGTTCGAAATCGTTTTTCCACTGTTCCGTCATAGCCTTCATTAATCCGGCATAGTATTGATATTCAGAACGGTTTGATTCACCCTGATACCAAATTGCACCTTTTATACCCATATTTTTTATAGGTGCAATCATCCCATTGTACAAATGTGAAGCACGATGATTAGGAGATGTTTTTTCTTGCGAGGTTATAAATAATGATTCCGGAAATTTTTGCATGGTTTGGGTGTCAATCCACGCCTCTATACGCGAGCCACCCCAGCTTGCATTGATAACGCCAACGGGCACATTCAATGTTTTTTGCAAATGTCTTGCAAAAAAATAACCCACTGCACTAAACTGCCCCACTGTTTTAGCGGTTGCCACTTCCCATTTACCGGTACATGTATCCTGTGGCGTTTTAATGGAAACGCGCTTCACAGTAAAAAGCCTAATTTGGCAATTATTGGCATCAGATAAGGCATCATTTGAACCTACAATTGGTTGATCGTTGTAACCCAGCATTGGCATTTCCATATTCGACTGTCCAGAGCAGAGCCAAACTTCGCCAAGTAAAATATTATGCAATTTTACTTTTTCCTTAGCAGCAGCTATGGTGATAATAAATGGGCCACCTGCTTCGGTTGTTTTTACTTTTACAAGCCACTCGCCTTTGCTGTTGGTAAGAGTTGAAATCTTTGATTTATTCCAGCTCGTAGTAATGGTAAGTTTTTGATTTACATCGGCTGTACCCCACAATTTCACTTCTGAATTTCGTTGTAACACCATGTTGTCGCCCAAAACTGAAGCAACTTTAATTTTAGCATTGATACATAAAACCGAAATCAGGAAAATTCCTAAAAAAATGATTCTTGAATTCATAATAATTAATTTTAAAAAATAGGTAATTTGTTATTGAATGGCAAAGATACAAATTTTAATCAAAGTGAAGTTTTTAAACTATTTTATTTTGTGGTTGTTTACATAGTTCTAATGTTTAAAAAAACAAAAATGCAATTCAATTTCGACAATTCATACCTGACGGTTCCTGCTGAGCTATATTCGGAATGTAGACCAGCGATTGTTCGCGAACCTCAGTTGGTGGTTTTCAATCATGATTTAGCAACTGAATTAGGTATTGAAACAACAACTATTCAACCCGACGAGCTCTCAAAAGTTTTCGGTGGAAATAAATTGCCCGATGGCGCAGCTTGTATTGCACAGGCATATAGCGGCCATCAGTTTGGGCACTTCACACGTTTGGGCGATGGCAGAGCAGTGATGTTGGGGGAGCAAATAACACCTGCCGGCAATCGGTTCGATATACAATTTAAAGGTTCGGGGGTAACACCATACTCACGTCGAGGCGATGGGCGTGCCACGCTGAGTGCCATGATGCGCGAGTACCTTATAAGCGAAGCAATGCATGCGATGGGCATTCCCACTTCGCGCAGCTTGGCAGTAGTGGTAACAGGCGAGACGGTTTACCGCGAACAATTACAGTTGGGTGCAGTACTCACACGAGTAGCTGCAAGTCACATACGAGTAGGGACATTCGAACATGTAGCGCATTTTTGTTCTCCCGAGACCTTAAAAACATATACTAATTATGTAATAATACGACATTTCCCCGAACTTTCTGAAACAGAAAATCCCGCCTTGTCATTGCTTGGTAAAGTGATGGAGCAGCAAACCGATCTAATTGTAAATTGGATGCGTGTAGGCTTTATTCACGGTGTAATGAATACAGATAATATGACCATCTCTGGCGAAACCATTGATTATGGTCCATGTGCTTTTATGAATGGTTATAATCCCGAAACGGTTTTTAGCTCTATCGATACAGGTGGGCGCTATTCTTTTGGCAATCAGCCACAAATGGCGCTTTGGAATCTTACCCGTTTAGCCGAAAGCTTATTGCCTCTTATTGATAATGATACGCAAATTGCTATTGAAAAAGCCGAAGAACTGCTAAATACATTTCAGCCAAGTTTTGAAAAAAAACACTACACAATGTTGGGTCGAAAAATTGGAATTTATTCACTTGAAAAAGAGGATATATTGCTAATTAACAATCTTTTGAACTGGATGTATTTAAATAATGCCGATTATACCAACACTTTTTTACGGTTGATGTACCCAGAACTTGTAACAGATAAAATATATACAGAAACATCGTTTTTGGAGTGGCAACATGATTTGAAAAATCGGTTAAGTAACTCAAAGCAAACAAAAGTTTCGGCCTTAGCGCTTATGCAGCTAACAAATCCTGTTTACATACCACGTAACCAAAAAGTGGAGCAAGTTTTGAACGATGTAATCGAAATAGGTCAACTTGGGCCGTTCGAAGCCTACTTAAAGCAACTTTCAACACCATATATTAGTTCAAACATTGATAAAAACTTACTTCAACCCCCTACCCAAAACGCAGATCAGGGCTATAAAACTTTTTGTGGAACATAAAAAATGACTTTTTTCAATTATCTTTGTAGAATAAAAAAAAAGTATGTCCGAAAAAATCCGTTTAAATAAATTTATTAGCGATAGTGGAATGTGTTCGCGCCGGCAGGCCGATAAATTTATTGAGTCTGGTCATGTAACTTTGAATGGCCGACGAGCCGAAATTGGAGCAATGGTTTCGAAATACGACAAAGTGCTTGTTAGTGGCAATCCTGTTGAAATAAAAGCAGATGATGAATATTTGATTATGGCTTTTAACAAACCAATCGGCATTGTGAGTACCACCGAAATTGGCGTACGCGACTCCATTATAGACTATATTGGATATCACGAACGTATTGTTCCTATCGGAAGGCTCGACAAGGATTCGCAGGGGCTTATATTCCTCACCAACAATGGCGATATTGTAAACAAAATACTTCGTGCGGGTAATAAACACGAAAAAGAATATCTTGTAACGGTTGAAAAAACCGTAACCGACGATTTTATTCGTCGTATGGCAAATGGAGTTCCAATTTTAGGCGAAATGACCAAAAAGTGTAAAGTTGCTAAGGAGTCAGTTTTCACTTTTCGAATTACACTTATTCAGGGGCTCAATCGCCAGATTCGACGTATGTGTGAGTATTTTGGTTACGAAGTGGTAAAGCTTGAGCGTATTCGAATAATGAATATCACTCTCAAAGGAATACCTACGGGCGAATGGCGTCTGCTCACAGCAGGAGAAATACAACAAATATCGAAAGCGATTGCTAATTCCACAAGTGAGCAAAAACCAGCACCCAAGAAACCAACTTCAGCAAGCAATACATCTGCCCCTAAAAGCCGCAAACCATCAAGTAGCAACTTTCGAAAAGCTACAAAACCCGCTTCGGAACCACGAGTTGGCAAATCGCGCGAAAACAGTAGTACCAGCCAACCTCCATCACATCGTAAAACATCGCAAAGCGGAAATAATCGAATTTCAACTGGCACAAGAGGTGGAAAAAGGTAAAAGAATTTTTTTTCAAAAAATATTTCAAAAAGTATTTGTTCGTATAAATATTAACACTATATTTGAGCCGAATTAATAAACATTAAAAACCTTTTTTTAAACGCATTAAATTATGTCTGTAAACAAAGTAATTCTTATTGGAAATGTGGGAAAAGATCCCGAAGTACGCTATCTTGAGAAAGAAATTGCAGTAGCTCATTTCACACTTGCTACTACCGAGCGTGGATACACGCTTCAAAACGGCACACAAGTTCCCGAACGTACCGAATGGCACAATATTGTTGCTTGGCGTGGATTGGCTACTTTAGCTGAAAAGTATATCAAAAAGGGAGCACAAATTTATGTGGAAGGAAAAATTCAGTCCCGTAGTTACGAAAAAGATGGTATAAAACGCTATTTTACTGAAATTTATGCCGATGAAATCCAATTCTTAGGCAAAAAACCTGAAAGCAACGAAGCCCCCGCAACCACAGTAACCGAACCTGCCTACGATGTGCAAGCACCTCCACCGGCAGTGGACGATCTTCCGTTCTGATAAGGTATCGAAAAAAATAAATCCCCGCAAATATTAAACTTGCGGGGATTTTTTATACGCTTTAGTGTGTTTTTTAATTAACTTGTTTTGGATGTGTTTTTTGCTGCGAACGCATAGTTGCAAATAAAATACTTATTAACTGATCGATTGTTTTTTCTAATCTATCGCGACCAGATTTAGAAGAAAAATCAACATTACAAAACGTAGACATATTTCTGTGCAAAATAAGGTAATAAATGCCCGAAATCATTAGAGCAGCCAACACACTTAAATCAACTCCTGTATTTTCAAAACGCTTTTCCAATTCGCAAATTAACGATTCGTTAATTTTTTCGCGCAAAGTTGCTGTTCGTCGTGTTACGGAATTATCGTCAGACAATTCCCAGATAAGCATTTGTTGCATACCTCGATTTTTGTGAAGTGAACGGGCAAGATTAAGTAGAATCCACTTCATACCATCT
>Ga0247844_1008546_pt1 | contig 11060 bp, 13 predicted proteins | sample LaCtaG_FD_192421 | JGI IMG/M metagenome (GOLD analysis project Ga0247844, IMG submission 192421) | Freshwater microbial communities from meromictic Lake La Cruz, Castile-La Mancha, Spain - LaCruzMarch201714.5m_1 | ecosystem: Environmental > Aquatic > Freshwater > Lake | place: Spain: Castile-La...
AGTTAGCGAATTAATAATTAACAGCCAAATTAATTAAGGTTAATTCATCTTTACTTTCAAACATTTATCTTTGAGTATCGTATTGACTTATTGATGATTAGAAGTTTTCTTTCAAACACTAAATAAGGTTGTATTAGTTGACAAACGAACAATGCTATTGACGGCTTCGCTCACAAGTGAAGCCGTTGATTTGTTTTTGCTTTGACCCCCTGCCTCCGCCAGCTGGCGGATTCTAAGACGCAGCAATTTACAGGAAAACATAGAAACTTGGTCTTTAGCCCCCATTTGGGGGTTGGGGGTCGTAAAAAAGCAAACATAAATCACCAGCCCTTATTCCCTTATTTGAGAAAAAAGATTCAACACAAAAATTTCTATCCCTTTTCCCTACATTTTAAGTATAATTTCCTACCAAAATGTATGATATGCCCCAATCTGCCGACCTCCCAACCAAACGCTTTTCACATTTAGCTTCTTAAATACAAAGTTTTTATTTCAAACAATATCAACGCATTACCATACATTCTACATTGCAAAAAGTGCACTAAAAACGTTAATGGCACGGTAAATGAATAAGGGATGTCAAGGTATTATATAATTCAGTTCTATTTCTCTTTCAGGAATACAGCAAAAATAGAATTGAAAAGGTAGTTGGTAAATAACTAAAAGGTAAAAAAGATGGCTCATATACTAGATGATAGACAAAATCAAGTTTCGATGGCTGGCGCAAATGAACGCACCATCGATTGCAACAAAGCCAGTCTGGCGGGTAGCGTGAGTCAGAGAGCCTGTGTATTTTGCGGTTCACGCGTGGTGCTTTATCCAATTGTGGATGCGCTGCACATTATTCACGGTCCAATTGGTTGCGCGGCTTACACCTGGGACATTCGGGGTTCGCTTTCCTCAGGACCTGAATTGCACCGATTGAGTTATTGCACCGATTTGCAAGAAAAGGATGTGATTTTTGGAGGTGAAAAGAAATTGACCGCTTCCATTTTAGAACTGATAGAACTACACAAACCCAAAGCAGCATTTATTTATACCACTTGTATTGTAGGTGTAATTGGCGATGATGTGGAACAAATATGTCGCACCATTCAAAAAGAAAAAGGGATTCCAATTATCCCAGTGCAGGCTCCCGGTTTTCAGGGTTCTAAAAAGGACGGTTACAAAGTGGCTTGCGAAGCGATATTTACTTTGGTGGGTACAAAAAGCAAACCATTTACACCAGCCAAAAGTATCAATATTTTAGGAGATTTCAACTTGGCGGGCGAGCTTTGGATATTGTTGGAATACTACAAAAAAATGGGCGTACACGTAAATGCCACCATTACCGGCGACGGACGGGTGGACGATATTTGCAACGCGCACAATGCGGCACTAAACGTAGTGCAATGTTCGGGTTCGATGAATTATCTGGCCAAAATGATGAAGGACGAATACAACATTCCTTCCATGCGGGTTTCGTATTTTGGAATTGAAGACATGAGCGATGCGCTGTATGACGTAGCTCGTTTTTTCAAAGACGATGATATGATGGACAAAGCTCGGGAGTTGGTAAAAGAAGAATTTGCCAGATTGATACCTGAACTGGCCTGGTACAAAGAAAGATTGACTGGCAAAAAGGCAGCCATTTATGTAGGCGGTGCGTTCAAAGCCATTTCGTTGGTAAAAGCATTGCGGTTGATAGGCGTAGAAACAGTAATAGTGGGTTCGCAAACCGGAACAACAGAAGATTACGAGTTGATAAAACAACTTTGCGACGAGGGAACAATCATTGTTGATGACTCCAACCCAGTGGAATTGGCCCATTTTGTAAAAGAAAAGAAAGCCGACATATTTATCGGAGGCGTTAAAGAACGCCCCATAGCACACAAAATTGGACTTGGATTCTGCGACCACAATCACGAGCGCAAAGAACCGCTTGCTGGCTACGAAGGAATGCTCAATTTCGCAAAAGAAATTTACGCCACGGCAATGAGTCCGGTGTGGAGGTTCACGAAATAGAGAAAAGAACCCCTAGCTCCTAAAGGGGAATAAGAGAAGAACCCCCAACCCCTAAAGGGGAGGAAGAAATATTACAACCGATTACTAAAAGCTTGAATTATGAGTAATATAAAAAATATAACAACCGAAACTAATTTAGTTCCCCTTCAGGGGTTAGGGGTAAATCCCCCTTTAGGGGCTAGGGGTTCTTATTACGTTTCCTCCCGCAACTCCTGCAAACTTTGTGCTCCGCTTGGTGCATCAATGGTTTTCAAAGGAATTGAAGGATGCGTACCGCTTATCCACGGAAGTCAAGGTTGCGCTACCTATATCAGGCGCTACATGATTAGTCATTACAAAGAACCTGTTGACATTGCGTCCAGTAATTTCAGCGAAGAAACAACGGTTTTTGGGGGTAGCAGGAACTTTATCACGGGCATCGAAAACATTGTGAAACAATATAAACCCAGTGTGATTGGCATTGCATCCACTTGTCTTTCGGAAACCATTGGAGAAGATATTCCGGGGCATATTCGCAATTACAAAGAAATACACGAGGCCGATGGTGCCGTAATTCCAACTTTTATAAACGCTTCCACGCCGAGTTATTGCGGTAGCCATGCCGAAGGATTTCACAACACAGTGTTAGCAACGGTAAAAACATTGGCCAAGAATAATGTTGCGCTTGATGCCATCACCATTTTGCCGGGCATGGTTTCGCCAGCTGACATACGCTATTTGAAAGAAGTGCTGAATGATTTTAGCCTGAAATATATTCTATTTCCGGATTACAGCGAAACTTTGGACAATGAGTATACTTCTGAATATCAATTGATTCCAACTGGCGGAACACCAGTTTCGGCAATTGAACGCATGGGCGACACCAAAGCCGTGATTGAATTTGGAACTAATTTCAACAAGGGAACGCAACGTATAAAGGATGCGGGAACAGTACAAACTGCCGGCGATTGGTTGCAAGCCACCCATTACGTAAAAAACCACGCCATGCCTTTGCCCATTGGTATTGAAGCTACGGACAAATTTATGAATACGTTGTGTGAGATTAGCGGATTGGAAATGCCCGAACACATACGCAAAGAGCGAGGACGATTGGTAGATTCGTATGTGGATGCGCACAAATATGTGTTTGGCAAAAAGGCAATCTTGTACGGCGAAGAAGATTTGGTAACTGCTTTGGCCGACTGGTGCAGAGAAATTGGCGTAGAACCTTTTTGGATAAAAGGAACCGATTTTGAAACATTGAAAGAAGAGGCCGAGAAATTCAAACCCGACTTTTTGCTCGGCAACAGCAAAGGATATTATATAGCACGCGAAAGAAAAATTCCTCTGGTTCGGCTTGGCTTCCCCATTCACGACCGCTTCGGAGCCAATAGAATGCATCACATTGGATACCGGGGTACGCAGGAACTTTTCGACCGCGTGGTAAATGCATTGATAGAATACAAACAAGAAAATTCGCCGGTGGGGTATAAATATATTTAAAAGAACCCCTAGCCCCTAAAGGGGGATTAAAGAACCCCCGACCCCTAAAGGGGAGGAAGAAATATTAGTAATGATTATTTAATTTCAGATTATGAGTAATACAAAAAATATAGTAGCCGAAAGTAACTCCAGTTCCCCTTTAGGGGTTAGGGGTTCTGCCTTAGCACATCCCTGTTTCAACGAGGACGCAAAACATACAAGTGCCAGAGTGCATTTACCGGTAGCACCAAAATGTAATATCCAATGTAATTATTGCAACCGCAAATACGACTGTGTGAATGAAAGTCGCCCCGGGGTTACATCATCAGTTTTAGCTCCATTTCAAGCGGTGGAATATCTGAAAGATTTGGATGGACGGATGAATAATTTGGCTGTAATAGGCATTGCAGGCCCTGGTGATCCTTTTGCAAATCCAGAAGAAACTTTGGAAACCATGCGCAGAATTAAAGACGAGTTTCCAGATAAAATCTTCTGTCTTTCGTCCAACGGATTGGAATTGGAACAACATATTGATGAGCTTGCGGAACTGAACGTAACGCACGTAACCATTACCATCAATGCCATTGACCCCGAAATTACAGCCAAAATATACAAATGGGTGCGATTCGGCAAAAAGGTTTATCGCGGAGTACAAGGTGCAAAAATACTTCTCGACCGACAATTGGCTTGTATTCCAAAACTAAAAGCAGCGGGCATTACGGTAAAAATCAATTCCATTATTATACCGGGAATCAACGAAGACCATATTCCGGAAGTGGCGCGAGTGTGTGCCGAACTTGGAGCGGATGTCATCAACTGTATTCCACTCATTCCAACTGCCGAAACACCATTTGAAACGGTTGAAAAACCAGATACTAAAATGATTTTCAGAACACGAACTTTGTGTTCCGAACATCTAAAAATAATGAGCCATTGCGCTCGCTGTCGTGCCGATGCTGCCGGATTATTGGGACAAGACATGAGCGAAACACATGATTTATTGAAAGAATATGCCAGTCGCAAAGAAGAAATGGACATCACCGACCGTCCTTATGTTGCCGTAGGAACCAACGAAGGATTGCTGGTGAATATACATTTGGGCGAAGCCACTCAACTTTACATTTTTGAACAAACTAAGAACGGTTTCAAGAATGTGGAAGTCCGCAAAACGCCACCAAAAGGCAAAGGCGACGAACGCTGGTTGAACCTAGCGAGAACCTTGAAAGACTGTCGCGCCATTCTGATAAGTGGTGTGGGCGAAAACCCGAAAGCGATGCTCAAAGGTTGTGGCATCCACGTTGTGGAAATGACCGGACTGATCGACGAAGGATTGGAAGGTGTTTACAACAACAAAGTGATTCGCTCCATTGCCAAACCCGATGCTTTCAAATGCGGAAGCAGCTGCAAAGGGAATGCGCAAGGGTGCTCTTAATCAGTTATCAGTTGACAATTATCAGTTGACAGTTAATTGATTTATAACAAACAGATTATTTATAACATAGAGTGAATTCGTTTGCTCTCATACTTCAACAAAATGAAAAAGCCAGATTATCACATTCTAGTTTGCAATTCGTTCAGAATTGCTGGAGATGCACAAGGTGCATGTAACAAAAAAGGAGCTACCGATTTGCTTCAGTATCTAACCGATGAAGCTGCCGACCGCGGTTTGGACGTGGCTGTGAGCTGTACCGCTTGCCTCAACGTTTGCTCACAAGGTCCGGTGATGGTTATTCATCCCAATAATTATTGGTACGGCGGAGTTGAATCCGAAGCCATTATCGATGAAATTTTCGACTCGTTGGAAAACAATGAACTGTGCGAAAACTATTCGATAGCAGATTGATTAATTTGATAATAGGATAATAATATAATGGGATAATTAGTTGATTAGATAATGAAATGATAATATAATTAGAAAATGTAATCTTTAATTTCCTCATTAACCAATTATCATATTAACCCATTAGCATATTAACTAATTACCTTATTAGCAAATTATCTCATTAACCCATTAATATGACCCCATACTTCATAGACACCACTCTCCGCGACGGCGAGCAATCACCGGGCGTAGTTTTTTCTTTAGCGGAAAAAATAAGAATAGCTGCTTTGCTGGATGCTGCCGGCATTCCCGAACTGGAAATTGGGACACCTGCCATGGGCGATACCGAAATTCAGGACATTCGTACGCTTTGCTCTATGGGTTTTGGATTCAAAACGCTGGCTTGGTGCCGCGCCACGAAACATGATATTCGTTGTGCAAAAATGGCTGGTACCAATGGCGTTCATATTTCGTTTCCTGTGTCGGATATATTGATGAAAGCAATGGGAAAAGATACCGAATGGGTGATGACAATGCTCAGGGAATTGATTGATTTTGCATTGCCAATGTTCGATTATGTGACCATTGGCGCACAAGATGCGTCACGTGCCGACAAAGCATTTCTGCAAAAATTTGTTTGCGCTGCCAGTGCTTTCGGGGCTTCAAGGGTACGGTTGGCCGACACGGTGGGAACTTTGAATCCTATCAGCACCTTCGAAATGATTAGTTCCATTCGCAGTGTGGATAAAGAAATTCCGTTGGAAATTCATGCACACAACGACCTGGGAATGGCTACTGCCAATACGCTTGCGGCATTTATGGCCGGTGCCAATTGCCTGAGCACAACCGTAAACGGACTGGGCGAACGAGCAGGAAACGCTCCCATGGAAGAAGTGGCAATGGCATTGGAACTGAGTGCAGGCATTTCGAGCACATTGTACACCGAAGGTTTTGCGGAGCTGAGTGCCTACGTTGCCAAAGTTTCCAACCGACCAATAAGTACAAGCAAACCGATTACTGGTGAACTGGTATTGACACACGAAAGCGGCATTCATACCAGTTGTCTGCTCAAAAACCGCAACACCTATCAGCTCATTTCAGCAGTAAGTGTGGGACGCGAAGAACAGGAATTTCTGATTGGCAAGCACAGTGGAAAATCCACATTACTGCATTATCTAATGGAAGTAAACCTTCCAGTGGCCGAAATAAACTGCGGAATATTGCTCGACAAAGTAAAAGAAAAAGCCGAACAACTCAAGCGGGCATTGACCAAAGAAGAATTATACGCGCTGTACACTGACATTTATATCCACAAAAAAGTAAATAAAGTTGTTGAGCGTGCATATTGATTAGGAGAACGAGAATAGTAAATATAAAAATAGTAAATATAAAGTTATGTCATCTACATTTATAATCCCCGACGAAGATATGCGGATTCATTCCATATCATGTTTGCAATATGCTAACGGTTTCTTTTCAACGTTTCAGAAAAGTCTTGTGAATAAAAAAAGAAGATTCGACAACGATTTGCTGTATGATTTTGCCGTGCTAAGTCTCGAAAAGTATTTTGTGGCATTGATGGCTCGTTATGACTGGAACGCTACGCACCACATGCCGATTGCGCTCTACAAAGAAGCCCTGACTTTCGATTCAGAACTGACCGACGAGATGAAAAAAACGAGTATTCTGGTAGGAAAATTTGAAGCCATCTGCTCGCTGGAAGGATTTGGATACCGAACACCTTCCACCGAAGAACTAGAATCGATGGCCATAGGAATCAAAGATATCAAGGAACTGGTAGAAAAAAGGATTGCAGAGATTTAAAAAGTTGACAGTTAAAAGTTGACAGTTGTCAATTAGTAACTGTCAATTGTCAACTAACAACTAACAACTAAATAATTATGGAAAAGACGCTTGTAATTATCAAGCCTTGTGCGATTAGAAGAGATTTAATTGGCGAAGTGATACATCGCTTCGAACGAAAAGGACTGCAACTAAGCGGTATCAAAATGATGCAACTGGATGACAAAATACTCGATGAACATTACGCACATTTAATCGAAAAGCCATTCTTTCAGCGCATTAAAAACTCAATGATGAAAACTCCAGTGATAGTTTGTTGCTGGAAAGGAATAGACAGCGTACACATTGCGCACATTATGGCTGGCCCAACCAACGGACGCGAAGCACCACAAGGCACCATTCGTGGTGATTATAGCGTAAGTATGCAGGAAAATATTCTCCATACCTCCGACACAGTCGAGAATGCACTAATTGAAATTGCCCGCTTTTTTAAACCCGAAGAAATCTTCGAGTTCAACCAACTAAGCTCAAGCGTTCTGTATGCTTGCGACGAATGCTGACAAAAAGAAAAAAGATTGACTTATTTATATGTTCCTCTTGTATTTAAAAAATCACACTTTTAAACGGAAAACCCCAACATAATTGTTATGTTGGGGCTTTTTGAGTTTATTGCTTCATCGAAGATCTTGAAATGTATTTTTATTATCGCTCAACAAAATGTTGGCAGGTATTTTCAAATCGTTATATAAAGTTTTCACCATCTTTAATGTCAATTGTCGTTTTCGGCTAAAATAGTTACAATCTAAACTTAATATTTGATTTCCAGCCTTCCAGCTCGTTCAGTAATTAGTTTAATGTATTCAGATTTCATGTTTTCAGGCAAAAAACTAATGGATATAAATTCCGTCCAAAGTGGGATAGCTTTTGAGAATTTGGAAAAAACTCGTTCAATGCTTTTTTTATCCAATCCATTTAATGAAAATGCTTTTTGAAAATCATTTTTTTTCAATTTTCTTTTCCTTCCATTCAATGTCAATGCAAGTTCTTCATTGTCAAATGAATTTACCAAAATGGTAGCCACCATATCGTAAGCTGGCATCAAGGTATAACCCTGAGGCGAAGTTTTCAACAATGAAAAATTTTTTAAATGCATATCAGCATTTCCTGTCAGAAATGAAAAAACAATTTGTTCGTAAAAAATAATTTCATCTAATATTGGATTGAGGGAGTATTTTAGTATTGTTTTAGCTATATTTTCATAAGAAGAATTATATTTATGTTCAGTCTGTCGCTCAGTAAGTTGACACATATCTTCCATTGCAATTTTACTGGTACCTTGCCTGTCAATTCGCTTGGTTATATAGGCTAAGTTGCCAGTTTTTAGTCGAATTAGACTATGAGGAACAGTACGTACTTTTGCTAATTCGGCTAAATGCATAGTCAAATCTTCAACTTCGGGTAAATGCTCATAATTGCTGGTTTGGGGTTTTAAAATGTAACCACCCCACAAGCCAACAATCGTAAACCGCTTATTTTCTTTGGGTTCTGAGGCAAAAATATCCAATGACAATTTAGCTTGTACCCCAGTAACAGAAACCTGACTGCGCACTATTTCTGCTGCCAATACTTCCATTTCGTTATCTGAGTAGGGTAATTCGGGAGCAACATTACTTCCAAATATTTTTCGGCTACAAAAAGAATGAAAATCTATTTCATTGTTTAATAACGGTTTATAGCAAAATAAGCATCGGTTCATAAAATGTCTCCTACCTCAATAATTCGGTCAATACTAACAGCCCCCAAACAATCTTTACAGCATGTAAGTAACAATTCCATGCGGTCGCGTGAATTTAGTTTCCAGTTTTTTAGAGCAATATCTAGCAACCAACCTTCAGGTATTAACCCATCAAAAAATGGAAAAAGTATTGAACTTTTATAAGCCTCAACTCTCAATGGTAGCGTCAAACTTATTGGCTCAGCAGTTTCATTTTCAACATATTGATTATCATAACAAAACTCATAGCCATCATCCGTTTGAGAAATAATCCCAACTCGATTATTATACATTTTCACTTCAGCTTGCTTCATCTTTCAGTAGTTTTTTTCGATTTATTTCTATTGGCGATAATTCGTGGCCAAATAGCCGTAACACTTGATTAACTTTATCGATGCGCAATGTCTGTTTTCCCTGTTCCAATTCACGCACAAATCGTAACCCAACACCTGCTTTTTCGGCTAAATCTTGCTGAGTGAGGTTCGTTTGCTTGCGTTTCTCTTTCAAAAATGCTGATAGTTCCATATTCATTTCAATAAAAATATACCCGATAGGGTATAATATAGATAAAATGATTGATATTATACCCTATCGGGTGCAAATATATGAATTTAGTCTGATATTATACCCTATCGGGTGCAAATGGTATAAAATAATCGCTGGATGAACGGGATGTCTAATGATTTGAACATCAAAAGAGATATAATTAGTTGTTTATTACCTAAACAAAGTAAACCAAGCCTTCACTTCTTTTACCCTTCCGGCTTGTTCATAGGTTTGGCATTGCAGTTCCAGCACATTGAATGCATCGTATATTTCGTCGGCATTAAAGCCCATTCCTTTCTCTTTTAGCGCATTGAGTAATTCGGACTGCGATTTACTGGCATAGCACGACTTCCGAAAATCATTATCCGAATCTGCCTTTGTTATAAAATCTATTGCGTTTTGTAAGCTCATCGTATCATTTACTATTTTTTCATTTACTATTTACTGTTTTTAACTACCGACTACAAACTTCTTACTACCTACTTCTTCTCTTCCTCACAATCCGTTTTGCAATCATCGCATTCGCCTCCGCAGATGGTGGCAAACTCCATGGCAGCTCCCATGTCAAATTTTGCAAGCTCGTTCAGAATGAATAGTTGAATGTTATCTTCCAACTGATTGCCATCGGCCTTAAAAACCTCAAAACCTTTGTTCACCAACACCTTTAGCGCCATTGGTTGCACCTGTCGCGTAATAATTGCTGACACTTTCTCACGTTCCAACGCTGGCAGTAATTCACCCATATTGGCAGCAAGATCCAGCGTTTTCATCCAACTCCCCAAGTTCTTTGCGGTATCATAAATACATAAACTGCCCAAAACACTCAGGTTACCAGCTATGCTATTTCTTTGTAAATCGGTATTAATTACCGGTATGGCTATTTTCATACATCAATTCTTTTCAACTTTTCCAAAGTTTAGAACTTTGGAAAAGTTATGGAGGTTATATTTTTTTTGTCCAGAAAAGCATTTTCGGGCTGCTCTCCTCAAAACCCAAACATTTATACAATCCTTGCGCTATAATATTATCTTCACGAACTTCCAACGTTAGTTTACAGTATTTTCTCTCTTTCGAAATAGAAATCAACTCCTGCATTAAACTATTCGCAAAACCTTTTCCCCTATAATCGGGATGAATAAAAAAATCATGAATATTAAGATAGGACTTTACATTAAATGTCGAAAAATTAATGAAACAAGTTGCCAAACCCACAATCTTTTCATTGCTCAAAACAAAAAGCACAAACGAAGCAGGATGACTCGCCAACCCATCCACCAATCTCAGTTGCTGCAACTTATTCAGCGGAGTCGAATCGCCCATCGGGTCACGCATATATTGGTTCAGCAGATCTGCCAAAGCATCCAAATGTGCCGGATTCTCATAATCACATTGTTCGAAACTTGTATTCATTATTTTGTCCTATTTAAATTCAAAAAAAACCGCTCAAATTGTGAACTGATAACTATCAACTATACTTTAAATCTTTTTGCATCAATATCATATTTCTTTATTCTAATGCCAATCATTTGTTTATATTAATTGAAAAGTGTACCAGTATTTCAAATCAAAAGTATACCAATTATTTTAATTTAAATCATCCCTGAGCAGTTTTTTTAGGGGTACCCCTAAAAAAACTGCTCAGGGATTGCG
>Ga0247844_1008558_pt1 | contig 11046 bp, 8 predicted proteins | sample LaCtaG_FD_192421 | JGI IMG/M metagenome (GOLD analysis project Ga0247844, IMG submission 192421) | Freshwater microbial communities from meromictic Lake La Cruz, Castile-La Mancha, Spain - LaCruzMarch201714.5m_1 | ecosystem: Environmental > Aquatic > Freshwater > Lake | place: Spain: Castile-La...
AGATGGCGCACGTGCCAGGCTGGGCAAAAGGTGTGCGCCAGCCGCATAGCCGAAAAATCCGGCCGCATGCAGGCCTTCTCGCTGCGCTTGCCGAAGCGAGACGAGTAGCGCAATTAGCGCGTCAGCATCATAAGCGGTCAGGACTTCAACCGGATTTGTATAAAGCCGTGCAGGTGATGCACCATGCGTTCGCGCATCATCAAGCAGAACGAAAGGCCCCTCTTTAGGGATCATGCGGTGGGTGTCGATGGAGCGGGTGAGGGGAATCGAACCCCCGTATTCAGCTTGGGAAGCTGCTGCTCTACCATTGAGCTACACCCGCACGACATTGGGCACTTTAACCCGCTAGATAGGATTTTGCCAATGCCCAAAATCCTAGCCTTTCAAGCGTTCAGCATGCCAAGTAAGATGTGCGCCCATGAAGGTCGAGATGAAATAATAGCTGTGGTCATATCCTGGCTGCATGCGGATGGTCGCTGGTTGACCAACGGCTGCGCACTGCTCGGTAAGCAAATGCGTTTTGAGTTGTGCCTCTAAGAAATTGTCGTCACTCCCTTGGTCGACCAAAAGGTCAGGCAAGCGCGCGCCATCCGCAATCAACGCGACGCTGTCATACGCGCGCCAATGGGCTCGGTCTTGCCCGATATAACCACCCAGCGCCTTTTCACCCCAGGGACAGTTCAAGGGCGACACGATAGGCGCAAGCGCGGATGTTGACCGGAACCGCCCAGGGTTCCGCAAACTTATGGTCAACGCGCCATGTCCGCCCATGGAATGCCCCATAATCGCTTGCCGCTGCATATCGGCGGGAAAATGCGCTGCAATGATGGCGGGTAGTTCATTTTCGATATAATCGCGCATCCGGTAATGCTGATCGAATGGCGCTTGTGTCGCATCAACGTAAAAGCCAGCGCCAAGGCCGAAATCATAGGCGGCTTCCGGATCGTCGGCAACGCCTTCGCCACGCGGGCTGGTGTCTGGCGCGATAAAGATCAAACCAAGTTCCGCACACGCACGGCGAAATTCGCCCTTCTCGGTCACATTGGCATGAGTGCACGTCAGGCCCGACAGAAACCAGACGATGGGCAGCAATGCGCCCTCTTCATGTGGAGGCACATAGACCGAAAATGTCATGTCGGTAGCCGTTGCCGCAGAGGCGTGGCGATACACGCCTTGGACGCCGCCAAAGGCAATGTTGGTGGAGATAGTTTCTATGGTCATGCTGGCTCCAATATCGGGATAGGTTTGATCAACGGTGGGTGGCGCCAAAAGGTCAGCGCCCGCACAAGGTCATCGAGCGCAAGCCCAAGGGTGGCATTGTTACGCAGCGGGTGGCAATTGATAAGCTCGGCATCCATTAACGATGCGTCAAGGACGAAGCGCACTGCGCCAGCAACATCGTTGATCGCAGCCAAAGCCGTGACGGAACCGGGCGTGATGCCCAGCAGGCGCTCCATATCCTCTGCCTTGCCAAAGCTGACGCGGCCGCACCCAACCGCAGCAGGCAACGCCTTTAGATCGACACGCGCTTCGGCCGGAACGGTCACGAGATAATAATCCCCCGCCTTATCCTTCAGGAACAGGTTCTTGGTATGCGCCCCGGGAATGGAATCATTATGCGCGGCACTCTCGGTCACGGTAAACACCGCAGGATGTTCATGGACTTTATAGGCGACGCCGAGCGCGGCTAGGTCTGTATAAAGCTGCGCTTCGGCATCGGTCATAGCGTTAGTCTTATTAGTCCGTGACGCGGTGCAAGGCGCACAGCTTGTTGCCATCGGGATCGCGCAAATAGGCGAGGTACATTTTCATGCCGTTGCCTTCGCGGATGCCGGGCGCATCTTCAATCGCCACGCCGCCATTGTCGACGCCCGCCTCATGCCATGCATTGGCTTGGTCCGGGGTCATAGCAAAACCGACCGTGGAGCCATTGCCGTGCGTTGCCGGATTGCCGTCGATTGGCGGTGTGACAAGAAACAGCGATCCATTGTGCATATAGATCAAACGGCCCTTAGGGTCTTCGATCCCTGGCTTTCCGCCCATGGCAGCAAAGGTTGCGTCGTAAAATTTCTTTGAACGGGCAATATCATTGCTGCCGACCATCATGTGACTAAACATATCCGTTTCTCCTTTTGATTAAAACACTACTACGCTGCGGATGCTTGTCCCCGCATGCATTAATTCAAACGCTTTGTTGATCTCTTCCAGACCCATGACATGCGTGATCATTGGGTCAATCTCGATCTTGCCGGTCATGTACATATCGACAATCTTTGGCACATCAGTCCGGCCCTTGGCCCCGCCAAAGGCTGTGCCGCGCCAGTTGCGGCCCGTTACCAACTGGAACGGACGCGTCGCAATTTCCTTGCCTGCCTCGGCCACACCAATGATGATGCTCGTGCCCCAGCCACGATGGCAGGCCTCAAGCGCGGTGCGCATGACTTCAGTATTGCCGGTGGCGTCAAAGGTATAATCCGCACCACCGTCGGTCATTGACACGATTGCGGCGACAACATCCTCACGGCTCATGCCCTTGGAGTTGAGGAAAGCCGTCATCCCGAACTTGCGGCCCCATTCTTCGCGGTCTGGATTGATGTCGACGCCGATAATCATGCCTGCGCCGGCCAGCCGCGCGCCCTGAATGACGTTGAGGCCAATACCGCCAAGGCCAAACACCACGATATTATCGCCGACCTGCACCTTGGCCGTGTTCACAACCGCGCCAACGCCTGTGGTCACGCCGCAACCGATATAGCAGCTTGACTGGAACGGCGCGTCTTCCCGGATTTTGGCAACCGCAATCTCTGGCAAAACCGTAAAGTTCGAAAAGGTCGAGCAGCCCATATAATGAAATATCGTCTGGCCCTTATACGAGAAACGCGACGTGCCATCGGGCATCAGCCCCTTGCCCTGTGTCGCGCGGATTGCGGTGCACAGGTTGGTCTTGCCCGAAAGGCAGCTTTTGCACTGGCGGCATTCCGGGGTGTATAAGGGGATAACATGGTCGCCCGCCTTCACGCTGGTCACGCCTGCGCCAACCTCGCGCACAATCCCTGCGCCTTCATGGCCAAGAACCGACGGAAAGATACCCTCGCTGTCCAAACCGTCAAGCGTATAGGCATCAGTATGGCAAATGCCAGTCGCCATGATCTCGACCAACACTTCGCCAGCCTTTGGACCTTCCAAATCAAGCTCGACAATCTCCAATGGCTTCTTCGCTTCAAATGCAACGGCTGCGCGGGTCTTCATGGCAGGGATCCTTAATTGTTATGTGATGTGCGCGTATTTTATTTAAACACAATAGTGCGGTTGCCGTTCAGCATCACGCGATGTTCCAAATGGAGCTTGACCGCACGGGCAAGTACCCGGCTTTCGGTGTCTTGGCCCTGCGCAATTAAATCATCGACGGTGTCGGCATGGTCAACGATGGACACGTCCTGCGTGATGATCGGCCCTTCGTCAAGGTCGGCGGTTACATAATGCGCCGTGGCACCAACCATTTTGACGCCCCGTTCATACGCACGGTGATACGGCTTTGCGCCTTTGAATCCCGGCAGAAAGCTGTGGTGAATGTTAATCACACGGCCATCGAGTTTGCGGCAAAGCTGGTCCGACAGGACCTGCATATAACGCGCAAGGATGATGAGATCGACTTGCTGTTCTTCCACCATGGCCAGCAATTTGGCCTCTTGTTCCACCTTGTTTTCTGGCGTGATCGGCAAATGGTGAAAGGCCATGCCTTCATGCTCTGTGCGGCGTTGCCAATTCAAGTGGTTGGATACCACGCTGGTGACTTCCATCGGCAGCCGGTTGGTGGAGGTTCGGTACAGCAGGTCGTTCAAGCAATGACCGCCTTGGCTCACCATGATCATGGCGCGGAGTTTTTTGCGCAAGTCGTGGATGCGCCACTCCAACTGGAAAGCGGTCGCAATGGGCATAAATGCGGCGCTAAAACTTTCTTGTGTCGTTTCGGCGGCGCACGCAATCGCAATACGCATAAAAAACCTGCCGGTATTTTCATCGCTATACTGCGAGCTTTCGACGATGTTGCAATCCTGGCTGGCGATTGAGTTGGCGACAGCGGCGACGATACCCTTTCGGTCCTCGCACATGATTAACAGAACAAAGTCGGCGCCCGTTTTCATCTTGTACCCTACTCCCATAGAAATTGGCCCCCGCCTAGCCTCCCAACGCCGCAGGCACCAACTCGTTCAGGCATATATTAGGTCTTCTAATCGGGATATGTAGATGATGTAATTGATTGACGAATTTATTTTACCAATCGCGAAAATTTGGTCAGTTGCTTGCGTGGGCCTCCAGTTTCAATCTGCAAAGTGGAGTTTAAAAACCCTCGCAATGTCGGGGGATGGTTGAGGGGAAGAAAATTGAAAAGTTATTTGAAAGTTTCGACTGCGGCGCTTGTGATTGCGTCGGCCAGCGTTGGCATCGGCATCAATCCTGCATTTGCTCAACAGTCGGCTGAGGAGCAGGACCGCGGTATTGCGGATATCGTTGTGACCGCAACACGTCGCGAAGAGTCGGTAAACAAAGTTCCGCTCGCGATTACCGCTTTGGGTGGTGACACGCTGAGCGATCTCAACATAACCAAATTCGACAAGTTGATCGAATATCTTCCTAATGTGCGCGCTGCTTCACGCGGTCCTGGTGCATCTTCGATCTTTATTCGTGGCCTCTCGACGGATTCGCCGGGTCTGCAAATTGCCGGTACTGCCGGTGCGCAGCCTACGGTCGCGCTCTACATTAACGATGCACCTGCATCGCTTGTTGGCCGTAACCTTGACCTTTACGCAGTTGACCTTCAGCGCGTCGAAGTTTTGGCAGGCCCACAGGGCACGCTCTTTGGCGCAAGTGCGATGGGCGGCGCGGTCCGCTACATCACGAATAAGCCAGACACGAGCGCGTTTAGCGCCGGTTTCAACTCCAGCTATGCCTTTACCAAGGGCGGTGAAGAAAGCGTTGCCGGCGATGCATTTATCAACATCCCCGTCGTGCAGGATAAGTTGGCCGTTCGCGCCGTATTTTATACCGACCGTCAGGGTGGCTATATTGACAATATTGCGGGGACATACCAAATGCCGTTCAACGGCAATGTTGGCGTTGCCGGAAAATTACCGACGGGCAACCCATTGTTGGTAACTCGGGCTCTTCAGTCGTGTACTGCGGTTCTGAATTGCACAGGAAGCGGTTATCAGGCACCGACGCGCCAGACTATCGATAATGACGCATTTGTCGAAGATAATTATAATGACGCGACCTATCGCGGTGGCCGTATTGCCCTGACTTGGAAGGTGACCGACGATTGGTCTGTCGACCTCATGCACGTGCGCCAGGAACTAGATACTGATGGCGTGTTTGACTTTGAGCCCGATGTTGGTGACCTTAAGGTAACCAAGTTTGCTGATAACAGTCTTCGCGACAAAGTTAACCTGTCTACTTGGGCTGTCAACGGCCGCTTGGGCGCGCTTGACCTGATCTACACGGGTTCGTTTATGAAGCACAGCGCCACTCAGGTTGCTGATTATGCGGGTTATTCGAACATTGGGCTTTATTTGCCTTATTATGAATGTGATGCGGGGGTTTATTATAGCAGCCAGGCCCAGACCGCGGGGAATACATGTTACGCGCCAAACAAAAGCTATCAGGTTCGCAACCGGACTGAGCGTATGACGCAGGAGCTTCGTATCACAACGCCTGTTGACAAGCGCATTCGCGGAACATTCGGTCTATTTTACGACGAGAACAAATTATTCGACAATACCGACTGGTCGTATCTGCAAGAGGCTGCTGGATATATCTACCGCCGTGCGCCGAATGCTTCGGTCAATGCTAACGACACTAGTATTCGTCCCGTCAAGGTCGGCTTCTTTAACGACATCCAACGCAAGGATAAGCAGTTTGCTGCTTATGGTGAAGCCTCGTTCGACATCATTCCTGAAAAGCTGACGCTCACCGGTGGTCTGCGTTACTACAACGAAAAAGCATCGATCAATGGCTCGTCCAATGGTAGCTTTGGCGGAGCACGGGGCGTTTACAATGCCGTTACGGGAACATATTCCGCCGCAGGATCACCGCCCACAACGTATAACGTTAGTGCCAACCTCAATCAGCTTTACGCCGATGCCTCACCTGCAAAATATGATGGCGTATTGTACAAAGCCAACTTGACCTATCGCATCGGCGACGGTTCTCTGGTTTACGCAACCTATTCGGATGGTTTCCGTCCAGGCGGCTTTAACCGGCGTCCTTGTCGTGTACCAAGCGCGATTTGCCCCACCAATGCAGATTTTGTCCGCCTTGGTACATATGTGCCTGACAAGGTACAAAATTATGAAGTTGGTGGGAAGTTCTCACTGCTCGACCGGCGTTTACAGGTCAATTTTGCAGCGTATCAGATCGATTGGAGCAATATCCAGATCACGATATTTGACCAGAATATTTCCAACCAGACCTTTACGACGAACCTGCTTGATGCGCGGATCAGAGGCCTTGAGGGTGATGTAACATGGCGCACAACGCCAGAACTCACATTCAACAGTGCGTTTTCGTATAACGATTCGGAAATGACGAAGTATCGGAAGAATACCACCTTGCTTCGTCCGCTAGGAAGTCCGTTGGCGCTAAGCCCCAAATTCCAGTTCAATGCGCGTATGCATTGGGAAAAGGAACTTTCGTCGGGCCTCGCTCCATTTGCTCAAGTTGGATTTCATTATGTCGGTAAGAGTATTTCCGACGTAATAGACAATGTCGACATTAGGTATGGCGGCAGCACGGCAGTCGTATATAACGGTGTCACGGTCAATCCGGGTGACGTGATTGCGCCAATTAAAGCCGCGCAAAACCTTGGTTCATACAGCACGGTTTCGGCATCGTTCGGCGTCTCCAAAGACGAATGGCGGCTGGAATTATTTGGTGACAACCTGACCGATGAGCGGCCCGAGCTTTACAAGAGCGGGAATGACGGTGAGCTTCGTACAACAACCTCACGTCCACGTACAATCGGACTGCGTTTCTCGTACAAGATTTAAGCACCACGGCGGGCGCCCCTAGGAAACTAGGGGCGCTTTGCCATTTCTGCATTTCTGCATTGCGTTAAGCGTGCGAATTGCTGCAGGGTTCGTGCAATCGTTCGTCACAATATGGGAGAATAGGTGACAATGTTGGCCGAGGCCTCGCCGGATACTATTGACGCCAACTTGCGTGAAGCTCGGTCGCATTTGCAAAATGCCCGCTTGGCTGAAGCAGAGGCCTTGTGCGTTGGCATACTTAAAAACGCATCCGATAACATTGATGCTATGTATACTTTGGCAGTCACGCAGCGGATGCGGCGGCAAGTGCCGTCAGCACTCGCTACTCTTGATGGATTGCTTGCTGTTAACTCAGGCTATGGCCGTGCGTGGCAAGAGCGTGGGCATTGCTTTCGCGATGCCGGTCGTGTCGAAGAAGCGGTCGCTGCTTATCAACGTGCCGTGACGCATAATGGCGCGCTTGTTGCAAGCTGGCGTATTCTTTCCGAATTACATGAAGCGGCTGGGCGCGAAGGGCCGGCTAACTTTTCGCATGCGCAATATACGCATCTGTCTGCCCTTCCGGCTGAGTTGCTAAGCGTCGCGAGCTTTATTCAAGAAGGGCGCATCTACAAGGCCGAGCAATTGTGTCGCGCCTTCCTGCAGCGCAACGGCCACCATGTTGAGGCGATGCGATTGCTTGCCGACATCGGCATGAAATTCAATGCCTATGACGAGGCGGAGTTTCTGCTCGAGTCTTGTAAGGTGCTGGAACCTGACAATGTCAGCGCGCATTTCGACTACGTAAAAGTATTACGTAAGCGGCAAAAGTTCGAACAGGCACTCAGCGAAGCATCAGAACTGCGCGGAAAAGAACCGGGTAATCCCGAGTTTGAAATGTTGTACGCCAATGAAAATCTTGCCGTCGGCAATTTTGATGAAGCGATGTTGATTTATGAGGCCCTGCTTGGGTCAATGCCCAATAATCCGGGTATAAATCTGACCTATGGGCATGCGCTAAAAACCGTTGGCCGACAAAATGAAGCAATTTCCGCCTACCGACGGGCGTATGAAGTGCGGCCGGACTGCGGCGATGCCTATTGGAGCCTCGCCAATCTGAAGACCTACCGGTTTGATGACACCGAAATTGCGCAAATGCAGACGCGACAAGCCTCGCCCATGACGGCGCTTGATGACCGGTATCACTTATGTTTTGCGCTTGGTAAAGCGTTGGAAGATCGGGGCGAATATCGTGCTTCGTTCGAATATTATGAGCTGGGCAATCGTTTAAAGCGTGAGGAGCTGAAATATAATCCGAGCCGACTGTCGAACGAAATGCGGCTGCAACGCGAATTGGTGACGGCTGATCTGCTTGAAAAATTTTCAGGGGCGGGTTGTCCTGCCCGTGACCCGATTTTCATTGTCGGGCTGCCGCGCGCGGGGTCGACCTTGCTGGAACAAATCCTCGCCTCGCACAGCCAAGTGGAAGGGACGATGGAGCTCCCGAATATCTTTGCTTTGGCCTTCCGGCTCGACCGGCAGCGCGTTGTGGGGGAAGAGCCCGAATATCCCTCCAATTTGGCGGATTTGACGCATGAAGATGTGACCCGTTTCGGTGAAGAGTTTATCCGCGACACGCAGGTCTATCGCAAAAAGGGCACGCCCTTCTTCATCGATAAAATGCCAAATAATTTCCGTCATATTGGCCTCATCCACATGATTTTGCCGAACGCCAAAATTATCGATGCGCGGCGCGGAGCCATGGGTTGCTGCTTTAGCGGGTTTAAGCAACTCTTTGCCGAAGGTCAGGAATTTACCTACGGACTAGAGGAAGTCGGGCAATATTATGCCGATTATGTGCAGCTCATGGATCATTGGGATAATGTGCTGCCGGGTAAAATATTGCGCGTCTGTTATGAGGAAGTCGTTGCGGATCTGGAAGCCCAAGTCCGGCGCTTGCTCGATTATTGCGGCCTTCCTTTTGAAGAAGCATGCCTCAATTTCCACCAGAACGAGCGCGCGGTCCGCACCGCGAGCTCGGAACAGGTGCGACAACCCATTTTCAAAAGCGGTGTCGATCAGTGGGAAAATTTCAGCAGTTTTCTGGATCCACTGCGCAATAAATTAGGGCCAGAACTGGCTACAACCTGAGAGGGAGTTTCATGGCGAACAATACACAGTCGGTTCCGGTAAATGTCGATGAAGTCTCCTCGCTGGGGCAGCGTTGGTATGTCCTGATCATCATGATGTTGGTGTATACGATCAGCATCGCGGACCGTTATGTCTTGTCCACATTGCTTGGCCCGATTAGCGAAGAATTGAACCTAAGCGATACGGAAACGGCATGGCTTGGACTGCCGCTGGCGCTTTTCTATGTGATCATGGGCATCCCCTTGTCATGGTTGTGCGACCGAACGAACCGCCGCAACCTTCTGGCCGCGTCGGTTGCAGTCTGGTCATTTATGACGGCGATTACGGGCTATACGCGCGGTTATTTAGACTTGCTTTTGGCCCGTGTGGGCGTTGGCATCGGTGAGGCTGGCGGCACACCGGCGTGCAATTCGATTATTGCTGATTATTTCCCCGCCGACCGGCGTTCCATGGCCATGACCATATTCGCACTGGGCGCGCCCATCGGGGCGTGGCTTGGTTCGGACATTGCGGGCTATGTCTCTACATTGCGCGGCTGGCGCGCCGCTTTCTTTGTGCTGGGCGTACCGGGTATCATTTTGGCGCTGATCATCCTAGTAACGATTAAGGAACCAAAGCGCGGACGCCTTGACCTAGTGCAGGAAGATAAGGCGCCGACAATCATGGAAACGTTGAAATTCCTCTGGTCACAAAAATCGGCCGTGCATGCGATGACGGGCAGCGGCCTGTCTGCACTTTGGGGCTGGGGATTGATGTGGTTCACGCCACTGTTCCTGCAGCGCACTTATGGCATGGATGAAGGCGAAGCTGGCGGCATGTTGGGCTGGATTTATCTTATCGGCGGTATTGGTGCGTCGTTGTTAACGGCATGGGTGGTGGCTCGCCCTACGTATACCGATCCACGAAAAATCGCTCGGCTTTTGGCCGTGGTAACGGCATTGGCCACTATCCCCTCATTCCTTGCATATTATACGCGGGATCTGGGGCTAGCGCAGGTTATGTGGTGGTTGTTTATTCCGGCAATCTATTTCTACATCGGTCCGGCATTTGCACTATGTCAGAACTTGGCTGCACCCAAAATGCGGTCCATGGCCGTGGCTATATCCTTGCTTGTTGCGAATGTTCTGAACCTGATTGTTGCGCCAACTATTGTTGGCAGCCTCAGTGACTTTTTTGATGCTACAGGCGGCGGCAATGCAGATTCTCTACGTCTTGCACAGCTCATTCTCGCGCCAACGGGTTTGTGGGCGGCCTGGCATTATTGGCGCGCCGAAAAATACATTATTGAAGATCAAAAGAGAGCCATTGGATATGTCTAATTCCGCACTTAAGTCTTATATCAATGGCGCATGGGTCTTGCCTGCGACATCCACGGCAACGGTGGATGCGGTAAACCCTGCCACAGAAGAAGTCTGCGCCATTGTTGCGGTTTGCGGGTCCGACGATGCTGATCGGGCCGTCCACGCCGCACGGGCGGCATTTGATGGCTTTGCCGCGACCACGCTTGAACACCGGATTGCCTTGGTGGAGAAGCTGATCACCATTTTTGAGCGACGCTATGACGAAATGGTCAATGCCATTTCGACCGAGATGGGCGCGCCTTATGACTTGTCGCACGATGCGCAGGCGGAAAGCGGTCCCGGCCATTTGAAAGCGACGGTTAAAGCCGTGCGTGAAATGACTTGGGAATATGATGTCGGCACAGATGGCATTGTCACGCATGAACCTATCGGCGTCTGCGTGCTGATCACGCCATGGAATTGGCCGATAAATCAGATCGTCTGCAAGGTGGGTCCTGCGCTTATTACCGGTTGTACGATGGTATTGAAACCCAGCGAGATTGCGCCATTGTCAGCGCAATTATTCGCCG
>Ga0247844_1008560_pt1 | contig 11044 bp, 9 predicted proteins | sample LaCtaG_FD_192421 | JGI IMG/M metagenome (GOLD analysis project Ga0247844, IMG submission 192421) | Freshwater microbial communities from meromictic Lake La Cruz, Castile-La Mancha, Spain - LaCruzMarch201714.5m_1 | ecosystem: Environmental > Aquatic > Freshwater > Lake | place: Spain: Castile-La...
CGTATCGTGCTCAATCTGCTCAAAATCGATCAATCCGATACCCGCAGCCTGCCTAAGAAACGTCGCCGCGCCATGCTCGACTCCGCCTACCGCGATTCCTTGCTCTCCCTAGCTTGATCGCCGTGCCAGAGTGATCGCTTTTTCAAACTTGATCTCATGCCGAATCGTAAGACTGATTCTAACAATACTGGCGGCGTCTCCAACAACCCCATCGGCATGAACTATGGTGATGATTGGAACTGGGCCACACTCAACCACGACGAGCGCGTGGCCCTCGCAAAAAAACACGAGCACTGGCAACGCGGTCTCGTCTGGACTCTGCAAAACCATCCTCGCGTGCCCGATTCGATCCGCCAACGCTACGCTCCATGGGGCTTGCCTAAAGACGAGTTCACTGACAACGGCCACTGGCCTCAGCAACTTTACGTGCGCGAGGCGCGTCGCATGGTTTCTGATTTTGTCATGACCGAGCACCACTGTCGCCGGGAGAAAATCGCGCCGGAATCAATCGGCTTGGCTGCATACACCATGGACTCTCACAATGTCCAACGACATGTTAAGAATGGGATGGTCAAGAACGAGGGCGATGTGCAGTCATCCATCCCCGGACCCTATCCCGTTTCCTATCGTGCGATCATTCCGAAAAAAGGCGAGTGCGAAAACCTGCTCGTGCCTTGGAGTCTATCCGCCAGCCACATGGCCTTCGGTTCGATCCGGATGGAACCCGTTTTCATGATCCTCGCACAATCTGCCGTCATCGCTGCAGACCTCTGTCTCGATCACAATTTGACCGTGCAGGATCTCCCCTATGACAAGCTTCGCCCGGCCTTGCTTGAGGCCGGGCAGGCACTGGACTTTTAATGAGCTACGACGATAACTGGGATTGCTTTACCTGGCCGACGAAGTTTCGCGAAATGACTCCGGTTGATCCTGACAGAAATACGTTTATTCCTAGTGCATCGAATACTCGTCCGGGTCAAGGTTGGAGCATCAATGTCGAGCCCATGGCCCAATGTTTTTTTCAATTTAGCGGATCATTGAAATAATGTTTTGTAATCGCAGGTATGGGTGGTGACTTCCTACGGTGTTCATCAAAATTCCACGTCATCACTTTCCAGAATTATGAATTTCATCAAAGCTACTTCCCTCCTGCTATTGGTCGCTACGGTCGGAGTGTGTGCGGAGCCTGCCAAAGGCCTCGACGGTGCCACAGGCCACGTTTTCAAAATAGACTTGGAGAACCACAGTTTTGAGTTACTCAAGGAAACCGAGTATGATCCGAAATCAGATATCGGGAAATCACGTTTCACAGTCCATTGGACTGATGCGACGACAATATATAAGATTGGGGAAAGAAAAGATTTTGCGGGTATTGAGAGTCCGGTGATTGTGACTTTCCAGGGAATCGATGCAGCAAACTCCGAAGCTATGAAAGAGCGCAAACCCTTCGAAGCCCGCGTCGCAACGGTTTATTACGGAGCCAAGATTGCAGATGGGCCCGCAGTGGATCACAAACAAGTCACCGCTTGGTTTACCCCGGATTCCGGCGAAGAACCGCTCGGCGGAACCATCGAGTTGGATGGGAAACCGGTGAAAATCTCGCTGAGAAAACGTCACGCACGCATTTTTATCCATGAACCGGTCCGGCCAGCCGATTTGTCTAACGGATTCTGGCAGGCGACGATCAAGGGCAAAGAAACAGATGGTCGGTTTGTCATCGAAAGTATGGATGTCATTGCGCTGGCGAACCCTCATGCGACGGACGACTCAAAACTGCCGCGGGTGTTGGTGATCGGCGATTCCATCAGTATGAATTATCATGAGTCCGCCAAGGCCGCCTTGGCTGGTGTGGCCAATTACCACCGCAACGAGGGCAACTGTTTTTCCACCGTTCATGGCGTTCTAAACATGGAACTCTGGCTCGGCAACTACCATGAGAAAGGGCTGCAATGGGATGTCATTCAATTCAATCATGGCCTCCACGACTTAAAACAAGCCTATGACGCGGCCAGTGAGACTTTCGGTGAATATGCAGTCCCTCTCGAAGAATATAAAGCAAACCTCCAAAAGGAAATCGCCATCCTGCGGCGGACCGGCGCGAAGTTGATTTGGTGCTCCACGACTCCGGTTCCCAACAGCAACAAGGGAACTTACGCTCGCCGCAAAGGAGAATCCGAAGTGTTCAACCAAGCGGCGATGGAGGTGATGCGCAAACATCCGGACATCATTGTGAACGACCTCTATCAGGTAGTCAATAGCTCGCCTGTTTTCGACAACTGGCGTAAAGGAATCGATGTGCATTTCTACCAGGAAATAGAACAAAAAACTCTTGGCGATGCCGTCGCCGGAGCAGTCCGCAAGGCGCTTGAAAAGCCGTTGAAATAACTTCCAATTCCAGTTGCTTGGCGACTTCTATCAGGCGGGTGATGCACACGAATTGGTCTATACCGTTACCGGAAAACTCATCTCGATGTCTATCGCGAAGTGATCTGAGTAGGGATCTTTACCACTGATCGAACGGTTGCTTCGCTTTTGGATTGGGATCGGGCATGAGCGCCTTTGTGTCGATATGGTAGTTAGCTAGGGCTTTCTGGAGGTCGGCTAGGATCTCGGGATTTTTTTCTGCTAGGTTTTGTTGTTCGCCCGGATCATTGGCGAGGTGAAAGAGTTCGGGCGATTTGCGCCAATACCAGTGAATGAGTTTCCAATCGCCACGTCGGATGGCGGAGCCGGGGATACCTCCTTGGTTGCCCCAATGCGGGTAATGCCAGTAAAGCGCCCGATCGGGATTGGTGGCGGCGGGTTTTTTCATAGCGGCGACGAATGAGCGGCCGTCTTGATGCTGGGTCGGCAGCAAAGGTAAGCCCGCCGCATCGAGAATCGTTGGGAAGAAGTCGGTGGAGGTTACTAACCATGGCGAGGTGGCCGCCTTTGGAGTGACTCCGGGCCAGCGTATGATGACGGGTTCGCGGATTCCCCCTTCATAGAGCCAGCCCTTGCCGGCGCGGTATGGCAAATTGGCGGTGGGCGAGCCTTCGGATGTCGAGAGACCGCCATTGTCGGAAGTAAAAATCACGATTGTGTTGGCGGCTACGCCATTGGTTTCGAGTGCGGCGAGCACTTTGCCGATGGCTTGGTCCATGGCTTCGACCATTGCGCCATAAACCGCGTGGGATTGTGTGATGCGGTTTTTACGCGGGGGTTCCTCTGCAAAGTCGTCTTTGAGTCCGCGTTCGGCTCGGCGTTTTTCATATTTCTCCACCAAGTCGGGTCGTCCCATGAGCGGCGTATGCACGGAGTAAAACGATAGGTAGGCAAGGAAAGGTTGGTTTCTGTGTTTCGCGATGAAGTTGCTAGTCTCGGTGGCGAGTCGATCTGGTAGATGTTCGGCGTCCGGCCCATCGGTTAGACGCGGGTTGCCGTAGGGTGAGAAGTAGCCATTTTTCCCGTAGGGTCCGCCGCCCTTATGGCCGCCGAGGTTGAAATCAAAGCCATGATCCTCGGGCCACGAGCCTTCAGGTCCGAGGTGCCACTTGCCGGCAAAAAATGTGGCGTAGCCATTGGCTTTGAGCGCCTCGGCCAAGGTTGTGTGCGAGGCGGCGAGTTGTCCGAGATAGGGTGCGGGCCAGAGCGGGTGGTTTTTGCGCTGACCGAATTTTCCGTCTTTGAGCGGATCGTAAGATTTTGGAAGAGCTTCACCGAAGAACTCGTTGGGCGCGCCGAAATAGTCGGTGTTGCGGGTGCGGGCTGGCCATTGGCCTGTTAGAATCGCAGAGCGGGTAGGGGAACAGACCGGGCAAGCCGCATATCCGGACATAAATCGGACTCCTGAATCAGCTAGTGATTTGAGGGCCGGAGTATCGTAAAAAGTATCCGGATTGTAGGGCGAAACATCCATGACACCGAGATCATCGGCGACAATGAACAGGACGTTGAGCGGTTGGGCCGCAGGCAGGACCGATGCCAGAACCGCCATCCACAGGATTGGAAGTAAATCACGCATGCTGTGAGGCTAGTCTCCGACCCGCCATTCGCAAGGATATTGCCCCACCGGGTGATGGCTGGATAAAAGTTGCGGGACCGTAGGGGCGGAGCGCCCTGCTTTTCACTCAGAAATTGTGATTTTATTAGTAGCTTCCATATTTTAGTTTGAAAGATTAATCGCAGTGGATTGGTATTTCCGCCTCATGGTCAGACGGTTTTTCATTGGATGGATGCTTCTTACGTTGGGAGTTGCCCAAGCGGACACCTTGCTGGTGGAAGCGGAACAATTCGCCGACAAGGGTGGCTGGGAAGTGGATACGCAGTTTATTGAGAGTATGGGTTCACCCTATCTCATCGCCCACGGCCTGGGAAAACCTGTGGCGAATGCTTCGGTCTCGACGGAAATCAAAGACGCCGGCAACTACCGGATCTGGCTGCGCACGCTCGATTGGACGAAGCGCCTCGGTCGCGCATCGGGTGCCGGGGCTTTCGAGTTGCTCGTCAATGACAAAAAAGTTGGTGAAGATCTGGGTGTGGGGCCGGAATCATGGACATGGCATGCTGTCGGGGAGGTTGCTCTAGCGACTGGAAAAACCACCCTCACATTGCGCGACCTCACCGGTTTTGACGGCCGGGTCGATGCGATTCTACTCAGCAACGATTCCAATTTCACCCCACCGGAAAAAAATCACGTCGCTGACCGTGCGTCGTGGAAATTCCGTGGTGCACCGGGCGATGGCCAGTCGTTGGATGATTTTGATCTGGTCGTCATTGGTGGCGGCTATGGTGGACTCGGAGCCTCGATTTCCGCCGCGCGGATGGGGGCCAAGGTCGCGCTGATCCAGAACCGCATGGTGCTAGGTGGCAATGGTTCGTCGGAAATCCGGGTATGGGCGAAGGGAGAATTGCCGCCCAGCGAATATCCGCTGGCCGACATCGTCCGCGAAATCAAGGACGAGGCCAAAACATCGCCTGGCTCGGCAGAGGAATTCGTCGATGATCAAAAGGAACAAGTCGTCCGCGCCGAAAAGAACATCACTCTGCTGCTCGGCCACCACGCCTATGGGTTGGATATGGCCGATGGAAAAATCGCGGCAGTCAAAGTCCTGGAGGTCGAGACCGGGCGGATCAAGCGCATCGGCGGTCGCTTTTTTGCGGATTGCACCGGGCACGGGTTCATCGGTCAGTGGGCCGGCGCGGATCTAATTATGGTCGATAAGGGCCGCATGGGTATGAGCAACATGTGGATGTGGGAAAACACCAGTGGCCCGGTTGAATTCCTTGAGCGTCCGTGGATGCTGGAGTTCGACACCAAGAGTTTTCCGTATCCACGCCGCGGGCACGCCGAGTGGTTCTGGGAAAGTGGCTTTGACAAACACCCGGTTAGCGAATTGGAAATCACCCGTGACTGGAATCTGGTCGCCGCGTTCAGTGCATGGAATGCGATCAAAAACCACAAGGCCCATGCCGAGCGCGACCCCGATAGTCACGCCAAAGCGCAATTGTCATGGCTTGCTTACATTGGCGGCACCCGCGAAACTCAACAGTTGTTAGGCGATGTGGTTCTTACCGGCGAAGACATCGTTTCGAAAAAGGTGTTTCCTGATGCGGTGGTGCGTACGACATGGAGCATCGACCTGCACTATCCACAGAAGGAATACGTCCATGCACTGCCCGAGCATCCATTCATCGCCCGCGCAGAGCACGGCAAAGGAGTGGACAAGTCGGTTGGTTATCCGATTCCATACCGTTGTTTTTATTCCCGCAACGTTCCGAACTTGTTCATGGCTGGCCGCAATATCAGTGTGGAGCGAAGGGCGCTCGGCACGATTCGGGTGATGAAAACCATCGCCATGATGGGTGTCACCGTGGGCCGCGCTGCAGCTCTCGCCACGGTTCGCGATTGCTCGCCACGCGAAATTTTCACCCAGCACCTAGACGAGGCGAAATCTCTCTGGCGCATGCCCGGCAATCAACATTACTCTGACCTCGATGAGTTGCGCAATGCCCTCGGGTCAAAATCCCGTTAGACGAACCTGGCGGCGTGCCGTTGTCGGCTCCTTTCGTGTCGCGCTGCTGGCTTCAGCGTTTTTTGCGCTTACAAAGCGCGGTGCTATTGTGCCGGAAACCGACCGAGCCAACCTGCTAGCGGGCGCTCGCGAGGAAATGCCGGAGGTCGTGAAACTCGGCGACGAACGTGATGGGTTTCACGAATTGTTGGATGCTTCCAACACCACAAGGGGTTGGGTCACCGGTACGTTTCCCCAAGCATCTAACATTCGAGGCTACAACGGACCTTCGGAGCTTCTCATTTTGCTCGATACGGCGGGAAAAGTCCGCGCCATACGCTTGATTGAAAGCGCCGACACCACCGGCCATGTGGAAAAAATTTCGACAGACAGCGAGTTCTGGGCGCAGTGGATTGGTCGCACAGAGGCGGAGCTCGGCGACCCCGGCGCGCCACGCATTGTCAGTGGTGCCACGCTCACCAGCGAGGCGATGGCCCGTGGCGTGGCCGCGCGCTTCGGGGCCACCGGCATGGACGAGTGGTTTACAAAAAAGATTCAGCCTGCCACGGTCGCCCGTTGGTTTCCGCGAGCCGACCGGATTGAGCCGGGCGGCCGGGCAGGGGACTACCGGGTTATCGCGGGTGGAATTGAAGTGGGGCTGGTTCTGCGTAGCAGTCGGATGGGTGTCGGCGCACGCGGCTTTAACGGGGTGTCCGACGTGATTGTCGCGCTCGATGACGATACGGTCCTCGGAGTCGTATTGTTAGATAGTCGCGACAACGAACCTTATGTCGGCGACGTGATGGAGGAATTGCGTTTTACCGATGGCTTCGCAGGCCGCAAGATCGGCGACATTCTCGCCGCCCCGCTCGAAGAAGGCCTGGTCGTGAGCGGTGCGAGTGTGACCGCTGGATCGGTCACGGCGACCGTGCGTGAAATGTTACGCCGCCACCAAGCGAAAGAACCACGACGCGCCATGCCACGGGGCACACTTGTCGCACTGGCATGGATCGTAGCCGGGTTGCTCGTCGGTCTCAGCAAAAAGGGTTCTGGCAAGCGTGTGCGCCTCGGCTTCGCCGTGATTTCAGTGGTAGCCGGGCTAACGCTTGGGTTGATGGTTGGTCAGGACCAGTTGATCGGCTGGGCACGCAATGGCGTCGATGTTTCGAATGGCATACCTCTCTTGTTTCTAACAGCTGCTGCCTTGTTGGTCCCGGCCGTCACCGGCAAAAACGTCTATTGCAGCCACATTTGCCCGCACGGAGCGGCGCAAACGCTTGCTGGTATGGTCATTAAACGCCGCTTTGGACTGCCGAAGAGTTGGCACCTGTTACTTCAGCGCGTGCCATGGTTTACGCTGATCGTCATCTGGGCTTTTGCTCTGTTAGGCATTGGCTTGCCCTTTGCGATGATTGAGCCATTCGAAGTTTGGAGTGCCGGATTCTATGCCATCCTGCCTGCAGCCATTCTCAGCATCGGTCTGCTTGCCGCGGTTTTCCTTCCGCAAGCCTATTGCCACTATGGCTGTCCGACCGGTGCCATGTTGAAATTTCTAACACACTCACCTGGAGATTTCACCCGTCGCGATGCCATCGCCACTGTGCTCGTAGCGGCGGGCTGGATTTACACACTCGTCTCATGAAGCGTGCCCTAGTCATCGGTCTGGCGGCGGTGGTTTTCATTGGCGTATTGATCTTCAAGAGTAGCGAGTCTCAGACGCGTTCGCCGCTCACCGGGCGTGCCATGGGGACTGGTTGGACGCTTGCATGGCGCGGCGAAGCTCCACTGCAGTTGCGCAGTGAAGTCACTGAAGTGCTCGAGCATTGGGAACAGGTCATGAGCCAGTGGCGCGATGACTCGGACCTCAGTCGCTTCAACCGTGGCGTGCCGGCGAGCACCGATCTCGCACGGGTGATCCGGCTTGCCGAGACGGCGCGAAAGGCAAGTGGCGGTGCGTTCGATCACCAAATCCTAGCAAACGTATATGCCGCTGGATTCGGACCGCCGGGAACGGGTATCGATCTATCTGCCATCGGCAAGGGCTTCACTGTCGACCGAGTGGGAGAGCGGCTACGTCAACTCGGCGTGCGCGATTTTGTCTTTGAACTCGGCGGCGAGGTGATCGCGGGTGAGGGTAATTGGTCCGTGGAAATCGAACGACCGACTTCCCGATTCCGAGAAATTTTTCGCACTTTAACATTGTGCAACCGCGCCCTCGCCACCAGCGGAAACTATTATCAACCCGGCCACATCATCGATCCCCGAACCGGCAAACCGGTGAGACGCCCGGCCTCGTCGGTCTCCGTCACTGCCTCAGACTGCGCTACTGCCGATGCCTGGGCCACGGCGCTTTTTGTTTTAGGCCCTGAATTTCGTGACTTTCCTCAAGACATCGAGGTGACTTGGCAGTTTGAGGGAGAGTTGAAAGCCAAAGCTTCTCGGTAGTTGCCACATTGCCATGCCTAAAAACCGATAAACTGTCATTTGGCGCTTTGATAATTGTTTGTCATACTGGTGATCGGTGGTATCTTTCATCGTGGTTCTTCGATGTTACACCCCCCCCGGTTTTAGCTATCCACGGCTCAATCCAACAATCCCCCCCTCCCTATGAAAACAACACTCTTCCTTTCATTGGTTGCGTTCATGATGCTTGAGACGTCAGTGAGCGATTCCGCTAGGGTTTGGCAAATGCCCATTACCAACATCGGCAATGGTGCCGTTGACGCAGGAACGACCATCCAAGATGTAAGTGATAATATAGGAAATAGTGGCAATGACGGTACCGTTTCAATTGCAGGATCTTTTTCGGTCAATGACTTCGATAGTATTGACTTGGGCCGTGATTTCCAAGGATTTCGCTACAACAGCGGTGTCGGTGCTGTCCTCTACACGATTCCGGAGTTCAACGTTGCCGTCCTGCTCGGCGGTCTCGGCATGCTCGCCCTACTTCGCCGCCGCGATTGCGTTCAGTGATAGTGTTTGAAAAATTCTAACTTGAAAACTCCTACTTTTCATGAAGGAGTTTTTCTTGATTGCTGCTATCCAAATAAATACGCATGGTTATCAGCGAACACCGCTGCACGTCTTTCAACCATGCACAAAATCATTCATTTCCAGCACCTCCCGGGGCATTTGCTTTCACGAGCCTACCCTTTTATCCTTGTCGTCTGTGCCCTTGCCTTGGCGGTGCCGCATTTTTATGCGCAACAGCCCGCTGCTCCATCCGAGTCGCCTAAAAACCTCCACCTATACTTGCTCATCGGCGACTCGAACATGGCGGGTCGTGCCGAGATCCCCGAGGATGCCGGTGACATCATCGACCGCTGTTACCTCTTCAACGACAAGAACGAGTGGGAACTCGCGCGCAACCCGCTTAATCGGCATTCATCGGTTGCCAAGGACATCGCCATGCAGAAGCTCGGCCCAGGATACAGCTTTGCGCATAAAATGCTCGCCCAAGACAAGAATCTCTCAATCGGGCTCATCGTCAACGCCAGCAGCGGCACTAAGATCGATGATTGGTTCGGTAAGTCAGAACTCTACCGCTGTGCCCGCAAACGCACCAAGGCCGCCATGGCCCATGGCATGCTCAAGGGCGTGCTTTGGCACCAAGGGGAAATCGACCAAAAGGCTCCAGATACCTATCTTGAGAAACTCCAGACTCTTGCCAGCAACCTACGCGCTGACTTCAACAACCCCAACCTGCCTTTCATCGCCGGCCAAATCCACCAAGGCCCCGCGATCAGCGACCAGATCGCCAAACTACCTGAATCCGCACATGCCACTGCCTTCGTTCGTTCCGAAGAACTCATCACTACTGACGGTACTCACTTCGATACCAAGAGCCAACTTTTGTTAGGCGAGCGCTACGCTGATCAAATGGTTCGGGTGCTAGCAGCACTTCCCCCAGCACCCAAGCCGCCATCCGATATCAAATTGATCGACCCCCATGTGCACGCCATGTCCGTCACACCACTCGGCCTCCGTGCGGTGGCCAAATGGATGGAAGAACGCAATGTCGAACGCTGTATTGTCAGTCCGCTCAACCACAAAGGCTCGCGACCGCAAACGGAAGAAGAGCGCGAAACAATGCTCGCCAATTTCCTCCCCTATAAAGGCCGCATCGACCGCATGGCCCTCATCGAACCCGGTGAAGTAGAAACCGTCGATCAAGCCGTCACTATTCTCCAACGTGAAATTGCGGCCGGAGCGGTCGGCTTCGGCGAGCATTATGGCAACGGAATGATGTTCGATGATCCGAAAAACCTCATGCTCTACGAGGCCTGTGAGAAGGTTGGACTGCCGGTCATGTTCCACATTGATCAAAACAAAAACATGGTCGAACCCGGTATGGCGCGCGTGGACCGGGTGATGAAGATGTTTCCCAAATGCAAGGTTGTTGCTCACGCCTATTGGTGGCGGCAACTCCAAGACGGCACTTGCGACCGCCAACTTCAAGAGCATCCAAATCTTTACGCTGATATGTCGGGCATGGTTGTTGTTCAGGTTCTCAATCGTGACCGCAAATACGCCCGCGAGTTTCTGATTCGCAATCAGGATAAAATTCTCTGGGCTACGGACGAAGGTTGGTGGTCGTTTGGCCAACAAGACAAATACATGATCCAGCACTACACCTTCCTCGAAGAACTCGACTTACCCGCAGAGGTGCGTCACAAGATATACCGTGGTAACTCGGAGAAAGTATATAGTTTGAAAAGAGCAGTGGACTAAAAAGCGCCCATGAACGGCTAATTTTTTAATGCATGCAAATAATTTTTAGTATTGAAGATAGTTTACTGGAGAAGGCAAAAAACCTCGCGAGGCACAGGAAAAACACACTTGGGATGGTGCTGAATGAAGCCTTGTGTTTGGGATTACTCCGTTTCTCGGAACGCCCCTCCGCCAAATTAAATTCTCTTTTGAAGATCTTTCATGGCGATGGGTTGCAAGCCGATTTCGGTCTCCACAATTCCTCTGAAATTTTTCGATAGAACAGGGAGTTCGTGAAGATCCCATAAAAAATTCCATATGGACAGAATTAGAATCAAATC